>QWCQ01000494.1_pt1 | contig 26862 bp, 20 predicted proteins | sample 1972701 | NCBI WGS metagenome assembly QWCQ01 (sample SAMN09866704, study PRJNA288562) | Human gut metagenome isolate pre4_stool, whole genome shotgun sequencing... | reverse complement strand
TATCTACCTACTGGTATATTTGTAAACTCAAAGTTTGAGTCACCGTAGGAGTATTTATCCTTCTCGTATCCACCTGGAATCTTGTTGCCATCTTTATCGACTTGGGTTAGTCTAAAGTCGGCAGATTCTACTGGCACTTCTTTTTCAACAGTCTTACCGCCCTCTTTTACTTTGATCTTTTGGCCTTCAATCTTTTGGAATTTAAGCTTGGTGTAGGCCTTGTCGTTTGTTATGCTTGTAAGTTTTCCCTTATCATTTGTTTGGAAGAACTTATTATCAGTCATTTCGACATACTTGCCATCTGTGTCCTTCTTGTATCCTTTTACAAGTTCGGTCCAAGAACCGTCTGTGGCTTCAGTGAACTTGATTGTTAGGAAGGAATCAGTTGGAGCATATCCATCGGCAGGTTTAATCTCTTCTAGGATATAGGTTCCTTCTTCTATATTAGTAAACTCTACTCCAAGGTTTGTTTCAGAATGGGCTACGGCGAATCCTTTTTCATCGTCATATGGCTCAACTCTCTTGCCCTCTTCCTTGCTAGCAGTGTCATCTAATACAGGCTTATTGTTTTCGTCAGTTATTACTTTTTCAATCTTTTTGAATTTACCATCTACAAGCTTATCTTTAGTTTCAGTCTTAACTTTCTTCAAGCTGAAAGATGCACCTGCTATGTTTTGATAGGATTCGATATCCTTCTTGAAGAAGCTTAGGCTTGTCCTATTCTTGTAGTTAGTAACTTGAGCATCGTTGATTCCCTTGTATGGGGCGTCAGGTCTAGCTGGTTTGGAACGACCGTCGTCCTCTATTACTTCGATATATTTGCCGAATTTCTCATCAGAAGATGCTAGACCTTGGATTGTTCTAAATAATAAATCAGTCTTCTCAGCAGGAGTTATTACATCCATATTGAAATCGTCATCGCCAGTGAATTGATGTTTGAAGTCAAAGGTGATTCCCATGTAGTCAGGATCACTAGGTTTCTTATCCGCATAGACAAAGACCTTGAAGTACCATTTCATTGGCTTGCCGTTTTTGTCTTTTGGAAGCTTGTAGGTCCCATCTGGAGCCTCGACCTCTGTTAGTTCATAGATACCAGGACTTAGCTCTCTGAAGTAGTTATCTCCAGGCTCACCAGTAGCTTCTGATGTAGCGTCGAACTTTTCTTTGGCATATTTTGGGTCTTCGTTAGATTTGCCTTCTGGAATTATTCTTCCAGTCTTTTTGCCGTTGTCGTCTAGTTCGTCTTTGTAAAGAGTAGTGTCTCCATTTACTATCTTACGAGCTCTAAACTTACTTCCTGTAAGAGCGGCCTTGTTTTCGTTGACCTTGGTTATTCTTAGAGGAATCCTAAATCCTGTTTCATCCTTGTTGAAGATTTCTATTAGGTTACCGTTAGAGATATCTACTGTCCTTGGGTTTTGGTTTGTAGCTGGATTGTCTCTGTATTTCTCGACTGTTCCGTATTTATCCACATGGATATACCACTTGCCTGGGTCCTTCTCGTAACCTGCTGGTCCTCTGTATTCTTCTAGAACATAGTAGCCTGGTTTTAGTTGGTCGAAGGTTACTATACCTTGGTTAGGAGCTTCGGCTTCGATCTCTTCTGGGCTCTTTCCAATCTGACCACCCTTGCCATCATCTTTTGTAATTGGCACACCAGGTGTTACCTTTTGGATATATTCCTTTGGATATTGCTTTGTTTCTGGGTCCTTGTATTCTATTTCGTAGTTTTTATTTGCTGTATATAGTCTAAAGTAAGCACGTCTTAGACCAACTCTTATAGGATTTCCGTCTTTATCCTTGTAGCCAATAGCATTACCCACCTTTTTGATGGAGAATTTACCTAATTGTGCGTCTTTTTTAAAGTCAACAACTCCCTCGAATACTGAGTGGAGGTCGGTTTTGGCGTTGGTGTTAGGGTCTCTAACGATTAGTTTCATCTCGCCTCTATTGGCAACGGCTTCTGCTTCTACCTTTAGGGTGATATCATCTGCCTTCTTGTAACCATCTGGTGGGTTAGTTTCTCTTAGGATATAGTAGCCACCAAATTCTAGGTCTTTAAGATGGAAGATTCCTTTTTCATCTTGGACGATTGGTTCCTTATTGTAAGGAATAAAGTTTCCATCTTGATCCTTATCTTCAATTATAGTTCCGTAGTAGTCGGCTCTATAGATATTGAAGCTTACAGGCTCTTTATTGTCGCCATATAGTCTTTTCTTAAATTCAGTCGTTTTTATTTCTGTCTTACCAGTGTCATCAGTTACGATTACTCCCTCGTATTTACTGAAAGGTACGTCTATCTTTCTTGAGTCGTTCCCTATCTGATAAGCCTCTATCCTATCCGCACCATTTCTTATAGTGTCAAATGTTACTTCCTTTAGTTTATCGCTGTTAAGATTTTCTTCTTTATCAACTTCATAGAGCTTGTGGGTGAATTTACCTTCATTATCTACGCTTACTACAAGCTTCCAACCGTAAAGTGTGGATTGCTTGTAGCCTTTTGGAGCTTCTAGCTCTTGGAGGAGGTAGGTTCCTGGTTTTAGATTTTTGAAAGTGATGTAACCGCCGCCTCTGGCTTGTTGGCCGTCGACTTTTTTCTCAGTACTTTCAGTTGGTGTAGAGTGGTCGGTGTATCCTTCTTCTAGGTAGAAGTCCCCATCTATTAGGCCAAGAGACATTAGTCTAAACTTAGCATCGCCTAGACCTAAGTGCTCATGTTCTTTATCAAGTACGTGTTCGCTTCTTACCTTCCTAAACTTAATCTCTGTCTCTTTGGTCTCGTTCATGATTATAGGAAGGTCGACAGTCTTGCCATCTCTGGTGGCTTTTTCTGTTTCAAGATCTGAATCTACAAAACGTAACACTACCTTATTTTTTTCACCAACTTTTTCTTCTTTTGCTTCAAGAATATAAAGTGGGGCTTTTTCGTAGCCTTCTGGTACTTTTGTTTCTTCTAATACATAGTAGCCTGCTGGGATTTGTTCAAATTTGAATACTCCGTAAGATCCAGTTGATTTTTGATTGTAAGTATCATCGTAATTAATTTCTTGTTTCGGATCTTCTTTTTGAGCTTCTATTTGATTTTTTACATCATCAACGGAGTCTGCTGTTACTTTTCTTAGTCTAAATTCTGCTCCATTAAGTTTTACAAACTTATTTCTCTTGATAAATTCTAGCTTACCGAGGTTGTCTTCGATGTTTGCTACATTGACTTTGATATTGTTCTTTTCGTCAATTTTTACCAAAGCTTTGCCATCTGGTGTTTGTGGTAGGTTACTAGCTAATACAACTTCTGTCTTGTATCCATCATTTACGTGGATCTTAGGTAGTTTCTTAGCGTTATATTTACCATCGTCTGGGTTTATTTCAGTTCTTTTGACTGTAATTTCAAAGTCTTTGATTTTTTCGTAGCCCGTTGGATTATTTATCTCTTGGACTTTGTAGGTACCAGGTCTTAGGTAAAGTTTGTTTACTGTCTTAGGATCTTCTGGTGATTTCCAAGTTTTACTCTCACCTGTAGCGACGTTAGTAAATTTAAACTCAGCACCTGGAAGTTTCTCAGCAAAAATATTATCTCCAGATCTCTTGTATTTATCAATCTCGATTGGAGCCATAACACGACCTGCTATTAGCTCTTGGTATTTACCTTCATCGGTGTGAGAGTAGAATACAAGCTTAACTGAATCAGCCTTGTCATCATCCCAGTTATTATCATTTTTATAAGAGTCTATGACTTTTCTATAAAGTCTTTTTGCCATCTCATATTGGGTCTTTTGAACTGGTGGGTAGTCTTTAATCCTAGTTTCCTTATCTTTTAGCTTTCTTAGGCCTAGGTCTGTTGTTCTATCTTTATCTGTTCCTTCAAAGGAATCATCCCAGCCTTCTTTTGGATAAGGCTTACGATTACCTTGGAGGGTGTGCTCTACCTTCCAATCATCTACGTTGTAGTTTGATGGAGCGTCGAAATAATCTTCTGATAAAGCTTTACCATCTGTGAAGTGGTGGATTACTCTTTGGTACATGGATGCTTCTACCATTCTGTGCATCTCTTCGTTGTTTCTTTCTTTAGAGTATTCTTTCTTCACTTCTTCACCATAGAAGTTGATTTTCTTCATTAGCTCTTCCATGGCTTGGCCATCGGTCTTGTTACCGTTATTTAAATAAACTCCGCCTTCGTATGGAACTTTTGGTTGTAGAAGATTTTTTAATCTATAAGTTCCAGATGGGTTATCTATAGACTCATTTAGTCTACTAAGGAGGTAGTCACCTGATACGTCTTCGTGGATATCTAGGAAGACTCCTCCCTTGCTTCCGTCATATACAGGAGCGTTGATACGGTCGTTGAAACATGATACCATATCGAAGTTTTTGTTAATACGCATTACTGGATATGGGTTTTCAACGTAGGCTAGGTAGCCGTTTAGCAAGGCTTGATTTGATACCTTCTCTGTGAATAGATTTACACTACCACCCTCTGTATCATAGGACTCGTCTATGTTATATTTTTTCTTCTCTTTTAGGTCAGCCCTAAAGTTGTATGTGTCGTTTCTTTTACCTTCTTCGTTTACATATTCGTAGGAAACTATAGTACCTGGATAGTACTGACCATTAGGTAGTATAGCGTCTTGGGCTTGGCTAGTTCTCCTATAGCCACCATCTTTTAGTGGTATGAAGTAAACTTTGGTTGGTTTGATAGTTTGATCTTTTTTACCATTATTTATATCAAATGTAGGGTTGTCTAGGGCAGAGTCTTGGGTCTCGCCACGTCTTAGAAGATCTAGGGCGTACCAGTCAGCTCTTGTATCAGATTTTCTATCTGCTACTATGGTTCTTGTATTGTCATAGTAGAATCTCTCATTTGTAAATTTGTCATTTAGACCTAAGAAGGTTGCAGGAATATTAGTTTCCACAAGGTTAAATGGAACTTTTGCAAATCTTTCTGCATCCTCAACTCCCTTTAGCCATTTGATAGGGGTAGGAAGTCTATCGAATCTGTCTTTGTACTCTGTTAAGAGATTGTCTATATAGTTTTTGTCAGGGTTGATTCTGAAACCAATATTGTAAGTCTCGTGAACTTGGTTAGGGTCGATTAAAGCTTTGACCTTGATATATAGTTTACCTCCAAGTTGAGACTTAGGTATTTGTGTGCTTTGGCTTAGAAGTTCGCCCATATTATCTGAAACAGTATAGCCATCAGTTTCATCTAGGTCGGTTTTAGTCTTTGATGCTCTGAACCTAAAGTCTTGTAGACCTTGTTTGGCTGAACCAAATACTGTTAGGTTTAAATTATCAAAAGTAAGTTCATTTTCAGAATCTATTAGCTTATCTGTATCAACTTCTATGTCCCACTCTACGTAAGCACCTTGAAGCTTATCCTTATCCAAATCAACTAGCTTGTCTATTGGATTTCCCTTATTATCCTTAAGCTTTTGGGAAGTTGTTCTCCAGTTTAGCTGGTAAGGGTAAGTACCTGATTTGATTTCACCTTGGTCTGTTATTGTATAGCTTGAATCAACTGGTGAAGGATCGTTTCTTCTTACAGTCTTTGTTGGCATAGATTGGACAGGGTTACCTTTTGGTGCAACCTTGATATCTATGTCAACATAGCTAACATAGCCTATATTAGATGTATAGAAGGCAAGGATTTGATCTATGTTTAAATCCATGTTTTGTCTAACTTCGTCTACATAAGTATATCTAATGTAGTGGCCCTCTTCGATATACTCACCTGTAGCTATAGTCTTGCCATTGTAAGTAAGGTCCTTGATAGGTTCATTAGGATCTTTTGTTAGATATGGACCAACCTTTACGTCAAAGTAGTGACCTTTTGGTATAGGAAGTTTATCTGTTGCCTTTACCTGTATGGTTGCTTTCAAGTTGAACTTTTTGTCGGCAAAGGAGTTTGATGGTACTTTCGTCGCAAGGACATTTGGTCTAAAGTTCTCTTCTCTGTCCTTTTCTACAAGAGCCTTGATGGCAGCGTCGTTGGCTGTCATTAGTTTTGCTTGGTCTTCTCTTGTTAGCTTATATTTTTCTCCAAGGTTTGTTAGGAGATTTTGGATATCTTCTATTCCTTTTGTCTTGTCAGCTAGGGCAGCCTTTAGCTCGGCGTCTGCCTTGGAAAGGTTAGAGTCTTCTTTGACTTCTGTTTTGGCCTTGTTTTCTTCTTCCTTGGTAGGAGATTCTTCCTTTAAGCTATTTAGAAGATCGTCTTTCTTCTTAGCTTCTTTATTACTAGCTTCCTTTTCTGCCTTAAGCTTATCGCTAGCTTCTTGTTCTTTAGCTTCTTTTGCTTCTTGTTCGCTTTTAGCCTTTTCTTGGGCTTCTCTTTTTTCTTCAGCAGATTTTGCTTCTTCTTCTGCCTTATTGGCTTCTTCGGCTTGTTTTTCTTCTTCTGCCTTCTTCGCTTCCTCGGCTTTTCTTGTCTCTTCTTCTTTGGCCTTTTCCTCTGCTGCTTTCTTTTCTGCTTCTGCCTTCTTCGCAGCTTCTTCGTCATCTTCTGAGGATTTTTCTTCTTCTTTTACGAAGCGTGGGCTTTTGACTTCTCTGCCATTTATCTTGTGGCTTTCGATTTCGGTGTTTTTCTTATCAGCCTTGCTTGTGACTGTAAGTTTTAGGATATATGAAGCAGGGATATCGAGGTCGAGCTTATCTTGGTAAGGAACTTTTGTGGAAAATTCTTTCTTTATATTAAAGCCCTTATCATCTGCTTTGTAGTAGTCAAGAGAGATCTCTGTGTCTTCTTTTTTGAGATTTTCTAGACTTAAGCCATAGCTGGTTTTGTTTTTCTCATTTACTCTGGATTCTTCATCGCCCTTGTCCTTGGAGATGATGTAGTCAGTGTAGATTACCTTATCCACATCTCCATCGTCCTTCTTGTAGGAGATAGATCTTAGGGCATCTTCTGCTTCCTTGATGTGTGTAAGCTTAAGCTCTTTAGTCTTATCTTCCTTTTCATATTCTACAAACTTGTAGGAAATTCTTTGAAGGTCTAAGTTAAATTGACCAATATCTAGTGAAAGGTCCATTGAGTAGAGTTTGTTCGCATCGATAGCTTTCTTGTCGATTGAGGCTTCTACAGTGTATGTAATCTCGTTTTCAAATGTTGTTGTTGTAAGATTTAGTGTTTGAAGGTTGTCAACTTTATTTGACTTATCATCTCTTTTTTCTTCCTTGCCATCGATTACGACTTTGGTAAGTTTGATGTCTTTTAGGGCTTGGTTTGGGTTTAGCATTAGGCTTAGGCTTAAGTTCTTCGCTGGATCGTGGTAAGATTTTTCTTTCTTGGCCACTTTGATATCATAGATTATTCCATCGTGATTATCATTGAGCCTAGCCTTTTGGCTAAGTATGTAGTTTCTAGCGTCTTCTTCGGCTATGGTAGAAGCTTCTTCTTGTGGAGCTTCTTCTATGACTTCTGTAGTTTCTTGTGGCGTACTTTCTACTGTATCTTCGATGTAGACTTCCTCGCCATCTTCTATGTAGGTATCTTCGGTCGTGTCTTCTATGTATGTATCTCCTCCTCCACCGCTATCAGCAAGTCTTATGACAGTCGGCATTTCTTTTGGCCTTTTCGTGCCGGATGAGGCGAATACATTGGTTGGTATCGACATGGTTATAGCTAATATTAGTGAAAATAGCTTTACGATAAATTCTCTGGCTCTCTTGTTCATGGTATCTCCTTTGTACAGTAGCTCGCTAAAGTTATAGGGCTAAAATCATCCTTCAAACTAAATATAATATAAATAAATTCTCGTTCGGGTACTAATTTATATTTCAAATCTTAGTACCCTTCTTATTTATATTCTAACTTATATACAAAATAAAAACAAGAGTTTTTGAAGAATTTTATATATATTTTTTAAAAACCCAATATATCTAAAAAACGCTTCGTTATATTTGTGTTTTTGTGCCAAAATGTTGGGATTTTTGGTGCTTTTTTCTAAGAGTTGAAGAGTTGTATTGCTGAGGAAAGAATTACTTGGTGGAGAAAGATGGTTTTTGATCATTGGGATATGAGATGTCTCGACAAGCTCGACAGTAAGTAAATTTAATAGATCTCTCGACTAGCTCGAGATGCCACCTTCGGTGTCAGTTTGCGGGCTCAGATACAATCCCGTCCGGCTAATAGAGGACTTCATGCTGTTAACTTAGAACGATATTCATAATTCTTTTATCCTTTGTTATTATTTAACAAAGGATACTGCACTATTTTGCTTTGCAAAACAGTGGCCCATGACAAGGGCTCCCTCGATTGTGAACTCTTCGAGTTCTTGGAACTTATTTTACAAATAAGTCCCACTTATTCAATTTTTTCCAAAAATCGAAGCCCGACCGCCCGGCACGCTGCCATCAATTCACTTTCGTTCATTGTGGCCAGCACCATTAGACATAATGGAAGTGTTTTGATTACTATATTGTAAAACAAAGGGTTCCCTTGCTTCGACCTTGTGGAGAAGCCTCTTTGTATTGGGATATTTGCTTAGATTAGTTTTTCTTTTTATTTACATGTTGTCTTAGACTGGAGACCTCTCGTCGCTTCCCTGTGGAAGCTCTGTCGAGGTGGCGGACAGCCCGTCCGTCACATTTCATTAGCTCGCTGTGTTTACTGTGACAATTCCATTAGAGGTGGCGTTGTGTGTGAGATGTCTCCACTTCGGTCGACATAAGGGGTTATTTACGCACTATGGTGTCCCTCCACTTCTATTGTTATAAGGGTTGTTTTGCTTACTATTTTATAATGCTACGATATTCCCTTGCTTCGACCTCGTGGAGAAGCCTCTTTGTATTGGGATATTTGCTTAGATTAGTTTTTCTTTTTATTTACATGTTGTCTTAGACTGGAGACCTCTCGTCGCTAAGTTCAGTTGAAGTGGAAGGATTTAGTTTAAGTTCTTTGTTATTCATGAGATCAATTTATTTACTGTATTTAGAAGATTTGATATTAGATGGAGGTATTGAATAGGTAATTTATATATAAGGATAATTTTTAGAAAATTGAAATTCTTGTGGTTTGAAGTATCATAATAATAACCATGATTGTCGTAATATAAGCATGGTTTCGACCGAAAAAAGACGAGCCCCTAGCTCGTCTTTTTTATGCTAGTTATCATCTTCTTTTTTTCTGTCTAGCCATTTGCAAATATAGTGACCAACTACATTCGCTATAACAGAAGATATGATTGTCGTGATAATTTGCATGATTTCACCTCCTTCCATGCTATTGGAAGCGATGATAACATTTTTATTATACTTATTTTATTTTTTTATTCTCTTATTTACAGATTATTTAAGTTAGTTTGGGCAAAGTATTTAATTCAAAAGCCTAGAAGTCCCTATAGTTATATAATTACTCATTTTGACTACGAGATATCTCGACTTCGATACGCTCCGCTCGACGGTAGTTTGTGGATTCGACTTCATTATTTTTAACGATAGTCATCGTTCTTTTATCTTTTGTTATTTCTTAACAAAGGATACTGAACTATTTTGCTTTGCAAAACAGTGGTCCATGACGAGGGCTTCCTCGATTAAGGAATTTCATCAGTTCGATAATCTTACTGTGACAATTCCATTAGAGTTGGAATATTTATATGAAATTTTTCTACTTCGTACGATGGCGATAATCGAAAGAGATGTCTCCACTTCGGTCGACATAAGGGTAATTATGTGATTTACTTTTATTTGATTATAACAATTCCCTTACTTCGACCTTGTGGAGAAGTCTCGGATTTAGGATATTTACTTAGATAAGTTATTCTTTGATATTTACATGTCGTCATAGACTGGAGACCTCTCGTAGCTAAGCTTTGTTGAAGTGGAAGGATCTAATATAAGTACTTTATGACTAATTAAATCAATTCATTCGATAGAGCTATAAGTTTTGACATTAGATAAAGGTTTTTATAGTTGAGTTATATAGATATATTTTTAGAATATTGAAATTCTTGTGGTTTGAAGTATCATAATACTAACCATGAAGTTAATCAATATGCATGGAGTTACCAAAAAAGACGAGCGTGGGGCTCGTCTTTTTTTTGTGCTAGTTATCATCTTTTTTCTTGCTGAATAGCCACTTGCACAATAAGTTACCAGCTATTTGTGCTGAAACAGCAACAATGAAGTTAATCAAATCTCGCATGAACTCACCTCCTTCCATGCTAATGGAAGTGATGATAACATGTATACTATACTTTATTTTATATAGTTTTTACTTTTCTACAGAATTATTGGATTCTTTTATTAATATTATTATACTAAGTAATTCTCATTCTTTTATTCCAGATGCTTGTAGTTATAGAAGTGTGATTTTTAATTATGAAATCTCTTGACTCCGCTTCACTCCGCTCGACATAAGGGTAAGGGCATTCGATTCGATTGATATAAGGGGCTGTTTATCTTGCTGTTATTTGAAGCACCAGTTTTTCCTTGCTTCGACCAGAGTGGAGAAGGCTCGTGTTGTATGGTGATTGTTTACGATGTCTATATTTTAATATGATAAGAAGTTCAGTTGATTTTGGGTAAAGGAAAACTGCCCTAGGAGTTGGGCAGCTTGTTATTCTAATATTATAGTATGTTTCGTTTTCTTATCCGACTAGTTCATAAATTTGGCCTCCATTTTTTATTAGCATCCTGCATCTTTCTTTGCTTTCCTTGTAGGTTTGGAAGATTTGTCTTTTACTTTCTTCGTCGTAGTAGACTTTCCATGTCCCGTTGAGGACGAAGTTCTTGCCCTTGTTTTTGATGAAGGCCTTGACATCATCTAGGGGATAGCCTAAGAAGAGTCCAATTTCGTGAGGGAAGTCATCGACTTTTAATCTTATCGCTAGTCTGTTAAGGCATTTGGCGAGACTTCTATTGTCATAGCCAAAGTTACTTATGAATGCCTTTATTTCTTCATCTTCTAGGATAGTTTCGAGTTTATTTTTCCTGTATGCGAGTACTAGGAAGCCTTTTTCCTTCTTGGCAATTAGCTTAAACTTAAGATCGCAAGATTTGCAAGGCTTGATGGCCTCTTCCCAAGACTTGATTACGCATCTTACGTAAGTTAGGTCAGTTGATCTGATCTGGAAGAGGTTCGCTGCCTTTATCCCGCACAAAACTGGAGATGCGTGGAAGACTAAGAGATCTTCCTTCATTAGATTTTCTCTAGAAGAGTTTTGGCGAGATTCCTTACTGACTCGAGGGCTTCTTCGTCCGGATCATCGTAAGCGATTAGGCCGTCTGCTGCTAAGTTGATTCCGCTATCCTTTGCTCTTTCTTGCCAATCATACATCCATTGGCCGTCGTTCCATTCGTATGATCCGAAAAGTACTGTTGGCTTGTTGTCAAGCTTATCTTCAACTTCTTCAAACATTGGCTCAAACTCTCCATCTTCTAGTTGTTCATTTCCCATTGCAGGGCAACCAAAGGCGAAGGCATCGAAGTCTGCTATGTTATCTGCACTAAACTCTCCTGCGAAGAATAGTTCTGCTTCGCTACCATTTGCCTTTACTGCTTGTACGAATTCTTCTGCCATCTTTTCTGTGTTACCTGTTCCTGACCAATATACTACTGCTACTTTTGCCATAATTTTCTCCTTTATTATTTATTATTTTTATGTTAACCTCATCTCAATTGATGATAGTGATAACCTTTATCAGTTTTCTTGTAAAAAAAATTACATTCTTTATAAATTAGTATTGAAGTTTTGTGAAATCGCCTCTTGATGGGTCTTATTATTTTGTGCTTGCTATGTCCTTATGTAAGAACTTCTAGCAACCGCAACCACAAGAAGTGTGATTATCGTTTTTGTGATTTGATGAGCTGCAAGCTGTGCAATCTTTGCATCCTGCATGACCATCTGCTGATATAAATCTTGTGTAAATCACATAGGCGCATATGCCGAGGATTATTATTAGTAAAATTATTGATTGAATGTTCATGTTATCTCCTTTAAGCTCCCTCTCCCCACAATATATGATTGCGAGGAGATGTGCTTTTCTAATAGCTTTAAGCTACTGATTTTTCGTAGTTAAGTCTTTTCTTTTCTTGTGATGGTTTTCTAGCTATTAGGTAGATTAGTAAAGCTAGTCCAGCAAATCCAAATATTGTTCCTATGTTGAATATTCTGTATAATATTAGGTTTGCAATATTGTAGAATATCAAGCTTACTAGGTAAGCATAGCCCATTTGGTAAGCTATGGTAAGTGCTGTCCATTTGTTATCTGCCATTTCTGTCTTGATAGCTCCTACTGCTGCAAAGCATGGCATGCATAGCATGTTGAAAAGTAGGAAGGAATATCCAGCTACTGGAGTAGCTAGGGCGTGGTTGAAGGCCATCAAGAGTTCTTGGCTTTCTTCTGTAACTTCTGAACCTAATCCTAGGACAACTCCCATTGTAGCAACTACATTTTCTTTGGCTACAAAGCCTGTGATTGTTGCTACTGTTGCTTGCCATGAATCAAAACCAATTGGTCTAAATATTATGGCAATTGCTGATCCTAATCTTGCTAGTATTGATGTTTCTGCTTCAGCTTCTACTAGGTTAAAACTAAAGTCGAAGTTTGATAGGAACCATATTATAATTGTTGAAAGGAATATTACAGTTCCTGCTCTTTTAACGTAAGCCTTTGACTTGTTGTAGACATCTGTAAGCACTGACTTAGCACGTGGTGCATGGTATGGAGGTAGTTCCATGATAAATGGAGCAGGATCTGCTTGTAACTCTTTGAATTTCTTCAATATGATTCCAGATACTACTATGCTTGCTATACCTATCATATAGAAGGAGAAGGAAACAAGGGCTTGGTGTTCTGGGAAGAAGGCTCCAACGATTAATGCTATTACTGGTAGTTTTGCCGAGCAAGGCATAAAGGTCGAAGTCATTATTGTAATCTTTCTGTCCCTATCAGATTCGATAGTCCTTGATGCTTGAACTCCTGGAACTCCACATCCTGTAGCAACCATGGCTGGAATAAATGATTTTCCTGATAGGCCAAATCTCCTAAACATTCTGTCCATGATGAAGGCCACTCTTGCCATGTATCCTATGTCTTCTAGGATGCTTAGGAGGGCAAATAGGACCATCATTTGTGGCAAGAATCCAAGTACAGCTCCCACACCTGCAATGATACCATCTATTACTAGGGAGTGGATTACTGGGTGGATTGATGCTTGATCCATTAGACCTGACACCCAAGGGGTTAGAGTTTCTTCAAAGAAACCATTTACGGCATCTGTTCCTAAGGTTCCTGGACTTTTCTCATAAACTGCCATGAAATAAACTAAGAACATCACTAGGGCAAAGATTGGAAGTCCCCAAATTCTGCTTGTAACGATCTTATCTATCCTGTCAGTTATGGATAATTTTGGTTTTGCCTTGACCAAGACAGCTGTTGACAAATCTTCGAGATTTTCGTATCTTGCGGAAGTGATGATACTTTCTGCGTTATCATCCATCTTTTCTTCAAAGTCTTCTCTGATTTTTGTAACTTCCTTCAAATCATTTGAGTTGATATTGAGATGGTTTAGGCTTTCTTCGTCATTTTCAAACAATTTTATTGCATAATATCTTGATAATTCTTTGTCTAATTTGTTTGAATAATCTTTTTCTATTTTACTTAAAACTTCTTCAAGTTCGTCGTCGAAAACCAAGCTATTTGGCTTAAGATCTCTGTCTTTAAGCTTAACTGTCTCACTAATTAGCTTATCAACACCTTGGCCTTTCATGGCAACTATCTCGACAATAGGACAGCCTAACTTCTTTGAAAGCTTGTCTACGTCAATCTTATCTCCCCTACTTCTTACAATGTCCATCATGTTAAGAGCGATGACAACAGGGATATTTAGCTCTAATAGTTGACTTGTAAGGTATAAGTTTCTAACAAGATTTGAACCATCTACTAAGTTGATAATTAAATCTGGTCTTTCACCTACAAGATATTCCCTACTTACGACTTCCTCCATTGTGTAAGGAGAAAGAGAGTAGATGCCAGGAAGGTCTTCTATGATTATATCTTTGTGGCCCTTCAAAACTCCTTGTTTCTTATCTACTGTAACCCCTGGCCAGTTACCAACTCTTTGGTTTGAACCTGTCAAGGCATTAAATAGGGTAGTTTTTCCAGAGTTTGGGTTACCTGCTAATGCTATTTTGTAAGTCATATTTCTTCAACCCCTATATTCTTCGCATCTTCTTTTCTAATGGTAAGCTCATAACCACGCAAGCTTACTTGGATAGGATCTCCTAAGGGAGCTACCTTTCTTACAAAAACTTCAGTGTTTTTTGTAAGACCCATATCCATGATTCTCCTCTTGGTTGGTGAGTCTCCTAAAATTTTTACTACTTTGACAGTCTTACCTATTTCTGTCTTATCTAATGTATTCATTTAACACTCCTTAACCATAATTCGTTTAGCCAAATCCTTGCTTAGAGCAAAGCGGTTGTCATCTATAACGAAAATATAGTTTACTCCATCAAATTTCTGCAAGCTAATGATTCTGCCCTTCGCAAAACCAAGATTGTTCAAATGTTTCCTAATTGAATCTGTCCCCTTGATGGCGACAATTTCAGCTTTTTCACCTTCATTTAATAATGTTACAGGCACTATAACTCCAATCTATTTTAACAGCAGCAAACATTTTTTAGATATATTATAATAAATCTAAAATTTACTCTGTTTATTATCTGCTAATAGTATATCACAAAGTGAAACAATAATCAATATCAAAAGAAAATAATTTTTATTTTCATAGTATTAGCATCTACATTATATGGGTTGAGGCATTGATTTACCATGATTTGGGATGGAAATTTATTTTGGATTGTAATGGATGAGAGATAGCTACTCTGAGGTAGACAGAGGGAGAATCGAAGGTTTTATGAGATGTCTCGACTTCGCTCGACATAAGGAAATGTGTTATACTTATGGTTATATAAAACAATAGATACTCCCTTACCTCGACCTTGTGGAGAAGTCTCCATTATTGGGATGTTTGCTTAGATAAGTTGTTCTGTGATATTTACATGTCGCCTTAGACTGTAGACCTCTCACATGCGTTCGAGGTGGATTGTAGGTTTAGGGAAAACCCATCTGTCCGATATATTTCATCAGTTCACTGTGACAATTCCATTAGAGATTGTTTCGAAATTTTTTGTACTTAAAAAGGAGAAGTTTTCTTCTCCTCTTTTTCTTGTTTATTTGTTTACTCTCACATATCCCATTGGGTTGTATAGGGCCCAGGAAGTGCTTCTTAGTAGGTCTGCTCCGAAGATTATTTGGATATCTTTGTCGTTTAGAGCTGGGTCTGTTTTTGTTGATGGGACTGTGATTTCATTATCGTCTATCTTGAATGAGAATTTGGATTCGTAGTTTATTTCTTCTTCGTCAATTTCTAGCATTTTTATGGTTTGTTTTATGTCTTCGTTTTCGATTTTGATACCCTTCGCTATGTTTTCTGAGATTCTTGTAAATGGAAGGGAGGTGTCTAGTGCTGCCTTGTAGATTCTTTTGTTAAAAATTAGCTTAAATACTAGGAAGTTTTCCTTAGTTTTTGAGCTTTGCTTTTTAATATCTGAGCTTTGAACTTCCATCCTTCCCTTTCTTAAGTCACCCCTAAAGACAAGTTGGCTTATGATATTCCAGCCTAGGATCATATCCGCTGGGAATTGGTTGCCTGAGGGATCTTTTCCTAAGTCCGCTATCTCGTCCTTACATACTACAACTGGCACATCTAATAGCTTAAGGCCTCCGATGGTCATTGTTGATAGTTTCGCTCTTCTAAAGCCTGTTTTCTCATCAATTGGTTCTTTGTCTATATAATCTATCTCGATTTCTTCTGCAAGGCTTTGTGGGATTAGGGTATTGCCCTTTGTGGCAAACATAGCTGTTACTGGCTTTTTGCCAGCTAGGATTCCTATAAATATAAAGTTTAAGAATTTCTGGTCTGATATTGGTATTGGTGAAAATTCCATGCTGTCTCCTTTTGTTTTTCTATTTAATATTATATCATAAAAAAGGATTCTCCTGCTAATTGATGAATTTAAAATTCCACGTCCCCTACAGGCGTGGAATTTGTCTTATATTTCTCTTTCCAGTCTTTGGATAAGGGATTCTATCATATCTCTAAATTCAACTAATTCGCTGATTTTCCCTTTGATTTCAGATCTTACCCTTAGGTCGGTGAAGATATTGTCAAAGAATATGTCGAACATATTATCAGAAAGGCTGTCGGAGATTTCTCCTGGTAGGTCGATATTTATATCTCCTAACTCCTTTTTTAGTCTATCTATATCATATTTTAGATCATTAATAGACCTGTTGGCAGATCTTATGTGATTTCTTTTCATAAGACTTGACAAGCCTTCTCCGCCAAGGATATCGAAAAAGGACCATTTGTTTGCCTTCCCTAAGATATTAAGAGCAGAGTCAGTAGCTCTTAGGACTTGTCGTGCCGCTTCTAAGGCTTCTCCTAATTCTTTTTTCCTGTTCATTTTCCCTCCTAGAATTTAAAGTCCATCTTTTCTTCTCGCATGCTTTCGTAGGACTTTTCATTAAGGCTTTTTACATCTTCTTCTGTAATTTCCTTTGTCTTAAGTTTCCTTTTGGTAGAATCTTCAACCAAGGTGTAGATTACAGTAGCTATCGGCATGGAAACTAGCATACCAAATATACCAAATAGGCCTCCTCCTACAAATACTGAAAGGAAAATCCATATCGCTGGAAGTCCTTGGTGTTTGCCTATAACTAATGGATAAATTATAGATTCTTGGACTTGTTGGATGGCAAGGACAAAGATTAGAAATACTAGGGACTGGGCTGGTGATTGGATGAAGATTAAAATCATCCCAACTGCAGTCGCTATTATTGGTCCAAAATATGGTATTATGTCTAGAGCCCCAACGAGTATTGATATCATAGCTGGCATTGGTAGCCTTAATATTAGCATTCCTACAAAACAAATTACTCCAAGGCTTAGACAAGACAAAAATCTTGTCTCTAGGAATCTTGAGAAGGAATCGTAGGAAAGCTTGGCTATATAATTTACTTGTTTTACTTTCTCTTCCTTGAAGTTAGCAAGAAGAATCTTGTTGGTATTTGTTTGTAGGTCCTTCTTGTTAAGTGATACATAAAGGGAGAAGATAAAGCCCATTACTATGGTCATTATAGTTTGGGAAACTGAGTTTAGGATTGATGAAGTTTTGCTAACAAAGCCCCAGTTTCTTCCATCTAGGAATCTCTTTAATTCGCTAGTAAAATTATCTACATTTAGGCTGTTAATCTTGGCACTTATCTCTGCACTTACTTCCTTGAATAGCCTTTGATCATTGAGATATTCGATTAGTCTATCGAAAAATACCGGAATGTTGTCTATAAGGGAAGTTATAGCATTGGCAAGCTCTGGAATTAGAACTGTAAGGATAAGGGTCACTATAGCGAAAAATATTATCCAGGCTAAGATTAAGGAAAGGACTGGTACTAGCTTCTTATGCTTATCCTTGTCGATAAATCTATTAAATAACTTCTCTTGGAAGAAGTTCATGGGTAGATTTATGATAAAGGCAATGACCAAGCCATAGACTATAGGTCTTAGAACAGAATATGTAGTAATGAGTATTCCCTTTACGCTATCTATATACCAAAAGCCAAAAAATACCAGGATTAGTAAAAATCCCAACTTAAAGATCGGTCTAGTTTTTTCATCTAAAAATTTCTTTTCTTTCATATATGCTCCTAAAACAAAAAGGACTTATGCAAAGCATAAAGCCCCCTTACTAATTCCTTTCGCCATAATATACTAAGCCTTTAATTTTTAATCAAGCTTTTAAAGCAAAGTTAGCAAGGTTATTTGCATAAGTCCATAAGAGAAGGTATTAGTATCTATTTTGTTCTTCTCTTTCTTTGTTGCTTTCTCTATTTTTCTTTTCGTATTCTTGTTTTGTCATAACATCTACAACGTCAACATTAACAGTTACTACGTCAAGTCCTGTCATTTCTTTGATGTTGTTTGTTACAGCTCTTTTGATATCTTGGAAGATTCTTGTAGCGTTTTTGCCGTATTCGATGATTACATCTAGGTTGATTTTAGCTTCTTTTTCGCCAACTTCAACGCTTACTCCTGCTGTTGATTGTTCGTCACGTCCTGAGAAGAATGATCCAATAGAATCTGCAATATTTCCTTTCATTTCAAGGATACCATCAACACCATTAATTGCAATTCTTGCGATTTTGGCAACTACCTTATCTTCAATGATAAGTTTGCTTTCTTCATATTCTAGTTCTCTACCGTCATTAAGTTCTTCAATTCTGTCTTTTTTTTCTGTCATAATTTCCTCCTATTATTATCTAAAAAATCTTTTCAAAAAACTAATATACCTTACGTCCCTATCAAAATAGGCACCAATAGTATAAGCTATAAACATTACAATGTAAATTCCTAAAGTTCTAAAAAACCCGAAGTTAAATAAACAAAAGATGGTAAGGATGCCCAAGATACAAGCTATAAGCTTAGCCTTGTTTCTCCTGTAGAAAGCCTGTCTTTTGGCCTTCTCTTCATCTTCCCTATCCATTCTCCTCATTTCCAGGTCATAGACAGTGAATCCATTCTGATTTTCATTTCTTAAATTGTCCATCTACTACCTCTTATTTCCTTCCAAACTAGGCTCGCTTTTCTCGAAGAGAACATCTACATTGACATCAGCAATCCCAGTAAGCTCTGTCAGAGCTTTTCTTATTTCAGACTTTAACTCTTCTGATAAGAGACTTAAGTCCCTATTGCCGTCAACTTGAACCTTAGTTTTTGCATTGATTTTCTCATCTTTCGATAATATCTCAACTCCTGCCTGCAAGGCCTCAAGACCCTTTGAGTCTACGGCAGTCATTACAGTGTGCTCGAGGGAGTTTCTCTTGATTAGAACAGAGCCTGCCTCGTCTTCTTTGAGATATTCGTAGTCGCTGTTAGAAGATATGATTAGGTCAACTATTACTATTATTGCAAATAACAAAAGTATTGCGCCTACAACCATAACTCCAATTCTTACGTTAGGATTTTGTAAATAGTAGAGGATATCAAATAGCATATCAAGCTTCATGAGTCCTACTGATAGAAAAATAGCACCCAAGAGGATCAATACTACAGTCATTACGGAAAATATTATTCTTTTAAATGTTCCCATAAGCCCTCCTTAGTATATACATACCCTCTAAATGGTGCTTTAATCTTTTTTATTCTATTTTTAAGCTTAATTCTAGCCAAGTGTGATCGAGATTTTCTTTTTCCTCTTCGAGATCTTTGATTTTAGAGAAAGTCTCTGCGACCTTGTCATTGTCATCGTAGAAGCCTTCTGACAAGCTAAGGTCGGTCAAGGACTTGATCTCCTCGTCTATTTCTTCCATACGATTTTCTATATCTCTTATGTCGTTTTTAATTTTTCTAAGCTCGCTTTTCTTTATGTTTTCCTTTTGTCTTTGTTTTTTGATTTGAGTCTTGGTGAGAGTTTCCTTCTTCTCATCTTCTAGGCTCATTTCACGGAGTTTTTTCTCATAATAAGAGTAATTTCCCAGATATTCAACCATGCCGTCGTTTTTCATATCTAAAATCTTCACGGCGATTTTGTTTAGGAAATATCTATCGTGGCTTATGATAAGGACTGTTCCCTCATAGTCTAGGATGGCATCTTCAAGGATTTCCTTTGAATCAATATCAAGGTGGTTGGTCGGCTCATCCATTAGGATAAAGTTGGTATCTGATATCATAAGCTTAAGGAGGGAAATCCTCGCCCTCTCTCCACCAGAAAGCTCTCCAACAGTCCTATCGATATCATCTTCATAGAACATAAACTTGGCAAGGTAGGACCTTATCTCGTAGTTGGTAAGCATGGGATAGGTCCTTGATATTTCTTCAAAGATAGTATTAGCAAGGTCTAAAGACTTCTGTTCTTGGTCGAAGTATCCTATGTTTACTGATTGGCCAATCCTTAAGTCTCCTCCGTTTTTGCTTTCTTCTCCCATAATTATCCTAAAGAGAGTTGTCTTTCCTACACCATTTTCTCCAATAATGGCGCATCTTTCCTTCCTATAGAGGTCGAAAGTAATGTTTGAGAAAATCTCATCCGCTCCGTAGGATTTTTCGAGGTCCTTTACCCTTAGGACATCCACTCCTGATTGGATACGAGGGGTAAACTTTAGATGCATGCTATCTCTTAGCTCGACTGGCTTTTCGATTCTTTCCATCTTATCTAAGAGCTTTTGCCTAGAGCGAGATTGGGAAATACCCCTTTTTCTCTTGGATCCTCCCAAGTTTTTTAGTCTGTCTATAATTTCTTCTTGTCTTTCGATTTCCTTTTGTTGGGACTTGTATTGGTGAAGTCTTACTTCGAGATCCTTTTTCCTCTTGGCCATAAAGGTCGTGTAGTTGCCATCGTAAGATTCTAGGCGACCATTTTCCATCATAAATATTTTGTTTACTGTATTGTCAAGGAAATATCTATCGTGGCTTATAACTATGACAGAGCCCTTGTAGTTTTTGACGAAGTTTTCCAGAAAACGGATAGCTCCGATATCCAAATGATTGGTCGGCTCGTCAAGTAGGATAAGATCTGGCTTTTCCAATATCAAATGAGAAAGCTCAACTCTTGCCTTTTGTCCACCGGAAAGCTCAGATATATTCTTATTGAAGTCCTCTTTAGAAAAGCCCATAGCCGTAAGAGTGCCTTCGATTTCGCTTTTGATAGCGTAGCCGTTATTATCGGCAAAGTTCTCGCTTTTTTCTGTGTAGGCCTTCATAATTGTGTCGAGCCTATCTGGATCTTCTTCTATTGCCATTTGCCTTTCAAGCTCTCTCATCTCTCTTTCAATAGCAAGGAGGTTCTTGAAAGCTCCTAGGACAAATTCATAGATAGTCATATCCGTATCGAGACTTAGGATCTGTTTTAAATAACCTACCTTTGTGTCATTTGCTATATAAATCTCTCCAGAATCTGGGCTTAGCTCTCCAGTTAGGATATTAAAGAGGGTTGTCTTTCCTGCTCCATTCGCCCCAATTAGACCTGCCTTATCTCCCTTTTCAATCCTAAAGCTAATAGATGAGAAGATATCCTTTAGGGGGTAGGACTTGGCAAGGTTAGATGCTGTTAGAACATTCATCTAAAATATAAAATCCTCTGGGGAGTTCATAAAGTAGGTTAGGGTAAAGAGGGACTCGTCTAAATGAACTGATTCGATAACTACATTGTTTTTAACCTTAAGGTCTACTGGAGAGAAGTTCCAAATTCCCTTAACTCCACCCTCACAAAGGATGTCTGTTATGTCTTGGGCAGCTTCTTTTGGTGTTGCTATAATTCCTATGTCTATTTGATTATCCTTTAGATAGTCTTCTAGCTTGTCTACATTATAGATTTCTACTTCATCACTTGTAGTATCTTCTACAAGCTCAGGTTGTTTGTCAAATACTGCCTTAAATTCATAACCTAGGTCTCTAAATGATCTGTATTTGTAAAGAGCATGACCTATGTTACCGAAACCTATTAGGACCATAGAATATTTCTTGTCAACTCCAATGATCTTGGATAGTTCGTCGATTAATTCACTTACATTGTAACCATAGCCTTGTTGGCCGAAACAACCGAAATGATTTAGGTCTTGTCTGATTTGGCTTGCAGTTAAGCCTGTGATTTCTGATAGTTCCTTAGAAGAAACCCTGATTATTCCTTTTTCATTGATGCTTTCAAGATATCTGTAGTACTTTGGCAGTCTCTTGATTACTGATAACGAAATGTTTTGCTTAGCCATTTATTCCTCCATTCCTTCATTACTTATGCTTCCACTCTTATCTTCTTCATCTTCTAGAAAATCTAGGGGATCCTTGTGGGAGTTTAAGATTTTTAAATCCTCCTCGCTTAGGTCTCTGTCCTTATTTTCTGGAATTTTTCCTTCAGTATTTTTTGAATCTTCGCGCTCTTTAAGCTCTTCTGACGTATCTTCATTGATTGATTCGTCTTTAACGTCAAGGCCAGCAGTGAGATTTCTTTGGGGATTGAGCCTTATGTAATTTATAATATGAATAAAATAAACAAGTATCAAAGACGTATAGAAAATCATCTGACTGTGTTTTAGTAAAGCTATATTAGGCAAGATAATATTTCCGGGAATTTGCGGTATGAATCTTGCTAGAATCACGATAGCGTGGGCACTTAGGGCGCAAAAGGCCAGGCCTGTTATTATTCCTGTTAGTATGGAAAAGCCCATGGCTTTCTTATCGAATAGGACGATAAGACCGAAAGCTAGCATCATTAGCCAGCTTAGTAGGAATAGCCCGTTCCACATAAGCCCTACTAGGGCATTGTTGATAAAAACTCCGGCAAGAGTTAGGGCAAAGACTAAAATTGTTGCCAGAGCTATTAGCAAGCTTAGATTTCTCTCGGTCGTTTTAAGCATAAGAACCTCTAATTATTCTTCTTTGACTTATACCTTAGGTTGGAATCTAGAATTCTTTTTCTAATTCTTAGGTGGTTTGGTGTTATTTCGATTAGCTCATCTTTTTCTACAAATTCCATCATCTCTTCTACCGACATTTTTTTGGCAGGTGTTAGCATTATAGCATCATCGCTTCCGCTAGCACGAGTGTTGGTGAGCTTTTTCTTCTTGCAGACATTTACGTCTATATCGAGTCCTTTGGCATTCATACCAACTACAAGTCCTTCGTAAACCTCATCACTTGGTTCGATGAAAAGTTGGCCTCTGGTTTGGGCTGAGTTTAGTCCGTAGGCTGTGGCGATACCTGTCTCACTTGCTATTAGGCTTCCTACGCTTCTTGTCTCCATATCGCCCTTGTAACGGTCGTAGCCTTCGAATTCTGAGTTGAGGATACCTGTACCCTTAGTATCTGTCATAAACTCTGTCCTGTAGCCTATAAGGCCTCTGGCAGGGATTCTGAAGACTAGTCTGTTGTAGCCTGAGCTTGATGGTTTCATATCGATCATCTCACCCTTCCTGCGGCCGAGTTTTTCTATGATAGATCCAGAATATTCCTGGTCTACATCAATCGTCGCAATTTCGATTGGCTCGGTTCTCTTGCCGTTTTCGTCTTCCTTAAACATAACTTCTGGCTTTGAAACTTGGAATTCGTAGCCTTCACGTCTTAGGTTTTCGATAAGAACTGAAAGGTGAAGCTCGCCACGGCCTGATACCTTGAAGGCCTCTGTTGTATCTGTTGCTTCAACTCTTAAGGAAACGTCTGTTTCTTTTTCCTTGAGGAGTCTGTCCCTAAGGTGTCTACTTGTTACATATTTTCCGTCACGACCTGCAAAAGGTGAGTCGTTTACAGAAAAGGTCATAGATAGGGTTGGCTCAGAAATCTTGGTAAACTCGATTGGCTCAGGGTCTTTTTCAGTTGCTACAGTATCTCCGATGTTGATATCTTCCATACCTGAAAGGGCAACGATTGAACCAAACTTAGACTCTTCGACTTCTTTTCTCTCAAGTCCGTCGAATTCGTAGATAGTAACAATCTTTGACTTAAGCTGTCTGTCCTTATCGTTGTAGTTGGTGATTACTGCGTTGTCATTTTTCCTGATCACACCGCTTTCTACCTTACCAATTGCGATTCTTCCTAGGTATTCGTTGTAGTCTGTAGTAGAAACTAGGACCTTAAATGGTGCATCTTCATCTGCCTCAAAGGCTGGAGTGTAGTCTATAATAGTATCTAGAAGATCTGTCATATCTTCCTTTACAGTTCCCTTCTCGTTTGATGCCCAACCGTTTTTGGCTGATGCATAGACAAAAGGACTCTCTAGGTAAGACTCATCCGCATCAAGACTTATGAAAAGATCTAGGATTTCATCTTCCACCTCGTCGATTCTTTGATCTGGTCTATCCACCTTGTTGATACAGATAATTGCTGGAAGACCTAGCTCGATTGCCTTCTTTAGGACGAACTTTGTTTGAGGCATTGGGCCTTCGTGGCTATCAACTACAAGGACAACAGACTCAGCCATGTTTAAGACTCTCTCTACTTCTCCACCGAAGTCGGCGTGGCCTGGAGTGTCTATGATGTTAATTTTCATATCTTTATAAAAAACTGCAGTATTTTTGGAAAGAATAGTGATTCCACGTTCCTTTTCGATTGTGTTTGAATCCATAACTCTCTCATTTACTTCTTGATTATCTCTAAATAAGCCACTAGTCCTCAAAAGACCATCTACAAGGGTAGTCTTACCATGGTCAACGTGGGCAATTATGGCTACATTTCTAATATCTTCTCTTTTCATAAAACCTTCTTTCCTTCTAACAAATTCTATCAATATATTATATCCCATGTTAATATCTTATCAATAATAAACGACAAAAAAACATCCTTTTTCGGATGTTAAATACATATATTTGCAAATTTTTTGTTAATTTATAATTTCTTATTGAAAATTAGTGCAGCAATTGCGTTTTCTTTTATGATAAGACTATCAGAGATTGCCTTAACGAGCATAAGACCTCTGCCGTGGTCTGAGAAAAGATCAGATTCGTTTTCTAGAGGTATGCCGCAGCCCTCATCTTTTACCTTGACCAAGCAGTAATCATCATCTACGAGGACAAGACAGTTGATCTTTCTGTCGTAGACCTTCTTGTTGCCATGTTTGTAGGAATTGATGATTAATTCGTCTAAGATAAGCCTGATATTAAAGAGAAGATCTGCATCATCAAAGGTCTTTCTCGCAAGATTTATTGCATCTGTATTAAATTGTTTTATAGAATTGATGTCTGTATTCATCTGACGTCTTATGATATCCATTTTGCTCTCCCTATATTTTTAATACCCAAAAGTCCAAAAAGTATTCTCCTAGCAGAAGGATTCATAAACAATGTTTAAAATTTCCAAATAGTGGTATAATATAAACATAAAACGAATGAAAGGAGACATTCTAATATGAAATACGTATGTACAGCATGTGGATACATTTATGATCCAGCTGAAGGAGATGTAGACAACGGTATCGAAGCAGGTACAGAATTTGATCAACTACCAGAAGATTGGGTTTGCCCAGTTTGTGGTGTTGGCAAAGACATGTTCGAAGCTCAAGAATAAAGATAAAAAGGGAAGCCTAGTGTTTCCCTTTTCTTAAGCCTATTTTTAAGGTTAGTATAATATAAACTAGAAGATCCGACTTAAGAAAACGATGTTATTTTCTTCAAAACATGGTATAATGTAAGAGGAATTTGAATGAAAGGAGATATTCTAATATGAAATATGTATGTACAGCATGCGGATATATCTATGATCCAGCTGAAGGTGATGTAGACAACGGTATCGAAGCAGGAACAGAATTCGACCAACTTCCAGAAGATTGGGTTTGCCCAGTTTGTGGAGCTGGCAAAGATATGTTCGAAGCTCAATAAAAAGATAAGTTAAATTAAGGAGGGCCTAGCCCTCTTTTATTATGAAAATTTTACATAGACAAATAATAGTAGGCATAGAAAAACTCCAAGTCTCATTGAGCTTGGAGTAATTTTATGCTTCTTTCTTCTTGGTCTTAATGACTTTTATCAAAATCACAGCCATCAGTGCTAGGGCAAATACGCCTACAAGATGGATATAAATCCTATCTGCACCTGCTCCCTCATCCTTTAGCTCGGCCCTAGTCTTAAGATTTATCTCTTTATTCTTATCCTTATTATCATTTGGACCGACTTCAAGAACTAGAGTTTCATTTTTTTGCTTTTCTAAATAAGTGTTAGTCTCTGTTCCTTGATTTGAATTTTCTATGTAAGGCTCGTCTTGATCTTTTCTAGTCCTTGCCTTTTCATCTGTTTTTGTATCAGAATCTTTATCTACAGATTTTGTATTTTGGGCTTTATCTGTCCTTACTTCTACCTTTGATTTTTCGCTTGTCTCTAGCTTTTTCTCAAGTTTTTTTGTATCTTTTTTCTCAGACTTTTCTTTATCATTAACCTTGTCGGCACTGTCCTTTGAAGGAGGACTCACTTCCTTAGCAGGAGTAGGATTTTTTGCTTTTTCCTCTTTGTCTTCTTCTTTCTTGTTTACCTCTGCTGGTTTTTCTTCTGGACTTTCTTCTTTTTCCTGCCCTCTATTGCCATAAGCCTCATTTGTTTCAAGCTCGGACTCTCCCTCTGACTCAGTAGGAGGCTTAGTACTTTGCGCTGGCTCTTCTGTAATTATTAATTTATCTTTTTCTCCACCGGACTCACCCTGATTTTCGCTAGTTTCTGTTTTTACAGGATTTTCTGAGCTTTGTTCATCAGCTAGAGAAATTTGCGCAGACAAAAAAATAAGCGATAAGCTAAGGGTTAGACCGAGGAGGATTTTCCTATACTTTCTCATATTTCCCCCACAATCTCTTATTTATATCTTACACTTAAAAGATTCAATACTCAAATTTCTCACATATTTTAACAAGCTTTCTAGAAAGAAAAAAGAGCCAAAGGCTCTTAAATGTGTGGACAATTCTATTATTCCTTATCCATTCTCTAAATTATAATCTCCTATAGAGAAATCTAAAGCTATTATCTTTAAACTATAAAACCCTAGACTGAAATATTTCAAAAGCCAAAGGCTCTTAGTTATTGTCAGATAATTCGTCTGTTTGATACCAGCCCTTTCCCATAACTGTCGATGTGTTAAGGACTGTTATAAAGGCCTTTGGGTCGATATTTTTGATAAATATCCTAAACTTAGGCGCTTCCATCTTGCTTGTAGTGCATAGATAGACTGTAAAATCCCTTCCCATATAAAGGCCCTTGGCATTAATCACTGTAGCAGACCTGTTTAGGTCATCTTTGATGAAGGAGCCCACTTCCTCAGTCTTTGATGTTATGATTATAAACATCTTGGCCTGATTCATAGATGAAATTATGATATCTACACAAAGACCCTTGA
>QWCQ01000492.1_pt1 | contig 26972 bp, 20 predicted proteins | sample 1972701 | NCBI WGS metagenome assembly QWCQ01 (sample SAMN09866704, study PRJNA288562) | Human gut metagenome isolate pre4_stool, whole genome shotgun sequencing... | reverse complement strand
CTCACGATGAACACCCTTGCTCTTGGCTATGTAATTCCCGCTATTAGGGCTTACTCGGGACTTCCACCCATTAGATAATGCTCATGCCGAGCGTACAATGCAAAACGCCCTCCGATTATCTCAACCGGAAGGCGTTATTCATTGTTTTTAGCACCGTTTGCTGGTGTGAGCGACGTGCTTACTTCGTCATCTTGCGCACGGTACTTGTGCCGTTGCTTCTCACCTCTTTTATAAGGTACAAGCCATGGATAGGTTCGGCGTTGAGCCGTTGGCCGCTGAGATTATAATACAGGCAGCGCACGACTTCGCTTGAACCTTCTGGGAGCAAGCGGTTAATGCCCGATGTGATTTTCTCGGTTACCTTCCAACCTTTCTGCTCGGCCTCAGCCTTATGCACGTCGGCACTGTTCTGGCACGAATATACGAGTTGATCGCTCCACGTCACACCTTGGATGAGCTCCTTGCCATTGACGTCAGGCAAAGCTGCAATGATTTTGTTCAGTTCAGCGTCAGCAATCGCATTATCCTGAATGAACAGTCCACGCAGAATTTTCTTGCCCTGAAGGTCGAGCGTGGTGAGTTTGTTATGTTCGGCTGCTACCAGATGGAGGTTTTGGTTGGCCGACAAATCCAGGCTGGCAATCTCATTGCTGTCGCAACGGAGGTAATACATGCTCGGGTTTTTAGAGATGTCGAGGGTCGTCAACTGGTTGTTGCCGATATTGAAATCAAACAGGGATGGGTTGTTGCTCACATCGATATTGGTAAGCTGATTGTGCTCGGCATAAAGCGTGTTGACCATCTTATTGGTTGTGATGTCCAGCTCAGAGAGGTTGTTGTAAGAAATGCGCAACAAGGCCAACTGCGGCTGAGACTTGGTGCTGAATTTAGACAGATTGTTGTGTTCCACGTTGATCCAACGCAGGTTGCGATTGGGTGTCAAGTCCAGTTCCGTCAATTTGTTGTTGTACAGGTACAAGCCAGTGAGTTTAAACAAGGGCACCAGGTTGATGCTCTCCAGCTGATTGAAACTCAGGTTGAGCAAATCCAGCTTGTTATCCCGCGGAAACGTGATGGTTTTGATTTCATTGTGATCAGCATACAGTTTATTCAAGGCGGAAAGACCAGTAAGGTCAATTGTTTGAAGTTTGTTGTCTGAGCAAGAAAGCTCATCGAGTTTTTTTAAGCCCGTAACATCAATGTCAGTCAACTCGTTTTTATCGCAGTTTACATCCACCAGAACTGTATTCTCATCCTTGGGCAGCAACAGTTGAGTGAGCTGGTTGACAGACACGTCGACCTTCGAAAGATTCTTCATGCCGCTGCAATCCATCTTGCCCGGAATCTTGTTTTCACTGAGGTCGATGACTTTCAAATTATTGCAGCCGGAGAAATCCATCTCGTTTTCAATTTCATTTTTTGCAGCATACAGTCCGATCATCTTCGTCATGTGCGAAACATTCAGATGTTTGATGTTGTTTTCATAGATATGAAGACGCTGAATGTTGGGACAACCACTCAAATCCATCTCTTCAATCTCTTGAGCGACGGCAACAATTTGCACAAAATCGCCATACAGCTTCACCTGCTTTCCCTTCACGTAATCGATGCAAAACTGCGTTTTGTCATACTTTTTGAGAACGCCGTCGCCCCAATCTACCGAAAAACTGCCAGTTGCTGCCAGTCCAACTTTCACAGGCTTGTTCACATGTGCTTCGTTATAGGTAAACACTGCAGCTGGCTTGTCGGTGTCAGCTGCCATGACCGACCAGGATGCACAGGTAAAAAGTGCAATCATGAGTAAAATTTTCTTCATACTTTGTCTCATTTTTTAATAATTTTTAAATATCAGTTAACATTCAATTTTCAGTTTGGACAGGAAATGCATACAACTTGCTGCGCAAACGCATAGAGTTTGGTGAGCAAACTCATTGAGTTTAGTGCTCAAACTCATAGAGTTTGGAGTGCAAACCCATAGAGTTTAGTACTCAAACTCATAGAGATTGGAATGTAAACCCATAGAGTTTGGAATGGCATCGACACCAAGTACCCATCACGCATCAGTAACATCCCTCATCTCGCATGCGCGGAGGCGGAACCTGATGAAACACGCCCCTACAGATACAACCATGAGTTGTCATGTTCATTTGATCTTTTGCAAGATGCACGCCGTTACGACAACAAAAGTACAGAAATATTACAAACAAAAGCAATAATTTGTAAGTTTTTTATTAAAATCGTCTACAAAACATCATAAGGACTCTCCTATTTGAGCCATGTCGTCATGTTGATCCATTCATCAAGAAAAAAGTGTCAGTCAACTTATTGTGGCGAAAATGGGGTTAAATAAAAATATGACGAAGCATTTTTAATTTTAAAGAAAAGACAATAGGTTTATTGTTACAAAAAAGGAATGAGAAAAAGAACAGCAGTCCATATGGTGAACAGCCCATGAATACACATTGCATCCGTAGGTGCGGACACCAAAAAGCCGCCTACGCTCATGTGATGACGACTCAAAGGGTTCATTTTTATTTATGAATTCAGCGTACCTTAGAAAGTAGACAGAAAGTTTTTGTATACAAAAAAGCAATAAGCGGAAAGCCTTTGTTTATCGGGCTTTCCGCTTATTAGTGGGATGGGTGGCAGGTGGGACTCGAACCCACGACATTCAGAACCACAATCTGACGCTCTAACCAACTGAACTACGGCCACCATGTATAAAAAACTTGCTTCCTCACTTGGAAGTGATTGCAAAGATAAGGGATTTATTTAATCCAGCCAAACAAATCCCTTATTTTTTATCTATTTTCTACTTTGCTGGTGTTGCCGGAGCTTTTGGAGCTGCGGGTGCCGATTGTGTTCCCTGTGTTGCAGGTGCTGCTTGTCCGCCAGCTGCCGGAGCTTGTTGCTGACTGGCACCAAATCCAGGCGTTGTGTTCGGGTTGGTGGTCTGTGTCTCCGTAGCGGTCTTCTCCAAAACACTCTGACTGCTGGCTGAGTGAGGAGCCACATAAGCGCATGCTACGCTCAAGACAACCATGGCGATGGCCAAGCCCCAGGTAGCTTTTTCGATGACGTCGGTCGTTTTTCTAACGCCCATGATGGCGTTTGAAGATGAGAAGTTGGAAGCCAAACCGCCTCCTTTTGACTCTTGGATCAATACGATTCCCACCATCAACAAGGACGCAAGAACGATGAGTCCAACGAATAATGTGTACATCATTTTCTTATTTGTTTATTTTATTGTTTAATATTAATTTCTCTAAAAAACGTAATTGGTCTGCAAAGTAACTATTTTTTTTTGGATAATTCAAATTTAATCGCTGAATTATTTCCAGTGCCTGCTGATATCTTCCCTGCTTGATGTATATTTTGGCCAGTGTCTCAGTGAAGTATCCCTCATCTGGTTCACTGTTCTCGTTTTCCTCTTGCAGTTCTGGAAGATATTCGGGCGTGTCGTTCAATTGGATGCGCCCATCGCCGCTTTTCTCTATGAAGCTGTCGATAAGTTCCTGACCTTTGAGGTGTAGTGATGGTGACGACTCCTGTTGTTCCTCGCTATTTTCCACCTCCATGAGGTAAGCCACATAGTCAACGGCAGCATCTGCTGGTGTTGGCTTGCGTTTCTTGCTGGTTTCCTCTTCATCGGCAGGAATGGTTTCGAGGAAGTTGTCAATCAGTGAGATGGTACGGTCGTCATCTACAGGTTGATTTTGTGGATTCTGTTTATCCTTGTCCGCCCGCTTGAGTTGATAATGAGCCGCCTCGATGAGATTGAAGAGAACCTTCCGATCGGTGAGATAGATGGCGGCTCGTCGCAGTTCTTCATCAAACGAAGGATCGTGCAGAAGATACAGGTTTTGCAACATCAGCAACCTTGCCGTCTGATAATATGGGTGAAGAGCAAGCAGACTTCTCAGGTCATAGAGCGTCTCCTTGTCCATCGTTTCTGGATGTTGTATCAGTCGGGTCAGATCCATCTGTAGGTTGTTGATTGCTTGAAGTTACCAGTTGGCTACGGTCGCATTGAAGATTTGGTCTGCGAGGTCTTTCACCATTTGCGATACCAATTCTTCTTGTACCGAGTTCAGGTTCTGCGTTGTCTCGTACGACTTAGCGGATGAGAACTGTCTTTCAAAGTCTTCCGTATGGTTGACGTTGTTGGTAAAGCGCACGTTCACCGTGAGAGTCAGCTCGGTTTGTGCCGAATGTCCTTCGCTGGAAACCGACTTGTTGCGCTGCGTGTACGACACAATCTCGCCTTCTATTTTCAGATCTCCATTACGCCTCACCTGCTGTAAACGGGTGTGGTTGGCGAAAACGTCTTTCAGTTCGTTGTTGAACATCGGCCCCATCGGTCCCCACACATAACTGCTTCGTATGGGGAAGTCTACAATCTGGATCGTCTTGGTCTTGGTATAATCAATGCTGGCACCATTAAACTTATAGCTAACAGAGCAAGCCATGAGCATACAGCTCACAACAACGCAGATGATAAGGTTGCCACATGCGTGGTGATATCTTCTTGTTGCCATACCGTCAACTCTTGTCCAGTCCATATTGTTTGATTCTTCTATACAGCGTACGGTCAGATATGCCGAGTTCCTGTGCGGCTTTCTTGCGGTTGCCACCATTACGTTCGAGGGCCTTCTCCACCATTTTTCGCCCTAGATCGTTCAAGTTCAGGCTCTCTGGTTCGGTCACTTCCTCCACGATGGCATCCTCTGGATCGGCCGATGACCGTACGTTTGCCTGCGGTGCAGTTACCTGGGGGTGCTGCGGCATATTGGGATATCCTGCCAGTTTATTATCCAACGCATGCACCTGTCCTTGATAAGCCACGCCAACATTTTGCTGTTGCGCCTCGTTAAGTTGTTTTCTGAGGCTGTTCAAATCCCGCCGTAAGTCACTCACGTTGCCCCTCAGCTCGTATAGTATTTTATACAATATCTCGCGCTCGCTTTCGTAGCTGTGCGGTCCTTGTGGCGAGATGGGTGCCAGCTGTGTGCTTTCGGGATCGCGTGGGATGAACTGCTGCAACAGCTGTGCGTTGATTTCCCTGTCTTTCACCAACACCGACATCTGCTCGGTGATGTTCTTTAGCTGTCGAACGTTGCCCGGCCACTTGTAATTCAGCATCAGCTGTTTGGCATCTTCGGTGAGACTAATCTTTGGCAGGCGGTATTTCTCGGCCATCTGCATCGAGAACAAGCGGAACAGCAAAATCACGTCTTCCCCACGATCGCGTAGAGGAGGCATCTTGATGGGGATGGTGTTGAGACGATAATACAAGTCTTCTCTAAACCGTCCCTCACTGATAGCTTTAGGCATGTTCACGTTGGTGGCTGCCACGATACGCACGTCGGTTTTGCGAACCTCTTGTCCGCCCACGCGGATATATTCGCCAGTTTCCAGCACACGCAGCAAGCGAGCCTGCGTGGCCAATGGCAGTTCGCCTACCTCGTCCAAGAAGATGGTGCCTTTGTTGGCTATGCCAAAATAGCCTTCGCTCTCACCGATGGCACCAGTGAACGACCCTTTCTCGTGTCCGAACAATTCACTGTCGATGGTTCCTTCAGGGATAGAGCCACAGTTGATTGCAAAATACCGCTCTCTTCTTCGAGGTGAATGGTCGTGAATAACGCGCGGAACGATTTCTTTGCCCACGCCACTCTCTCCGAATATCAAGACCGACAGATCAGTGGGTGCAACCTGAAGGGCCACATCCAGCGCATGGTTCAGTTCGTCAGAGTTGCCCACGATGCTGTAACGCTGCTTAACTTTCTGCAATTCCGAAGTGTTCATTGGTTGACAAAATTAAACAATTTATTCGAGATAGCCGCAAGGATGGCTGAGTTTTTATAGCTTAGATAATCGGTTTACATATGTCAGTGGAACTTAGAAAAATAAAAGTTGACAGCCATGTGGATTTTCTAAAGTGGTCTAATTCGAGTACTTTAAAATATGGATTATTCAGAAAATTTTGTGTGGAGAATAGGATGTTTCCTAATTTTACCACATCTTACTCCATTTTCAACACCCTGAGTATCTTTGCCAATTCGCTAATATCGTAAGTTCGTTACTGGTCATCATGTTGAAGCCTATTGATGTAACTATCCTATTGGTTTTGAAATGTCTATGCGTAATCCGAGAGAGTTGACAAGGCGAAAGAATAGTCCTACTCCAGGCTCAATCAATCCGTTTTCTATTTTAGATATGTATGACTTGGTCGTTCCTGCTTTTTCTGCCAATTCGGTTTGCGTCATTTTTGCTTCCTTACGTGCTTGTAAAAGGATTTGCGAAGCATAAAAAGCCTTTGCCTCATTTTCAAACTGCACTCGTTGCGGTGTACCCTCCTTGCCGTATTTTGCATCCAGCACGAGATCGTAGTCTTCAATCTTGTGGTTGTTTGTCTTCATAATAAGCCTCCTTTATTTTTAGTGCCTTTTCTATTTCTTGTCTGGGTGTTTTCTGAGTCTTTTTGTGAAAGCCGTTGAACAGCACCACGATTTGTCCATTGTCAAAAATGAAGAATACACGGTAGATATTGCTCTCGTATTCAATTCGCAATTCAAACAATCCATCTCGGATTGCTTTGACAAACTTTGACGAAAGTCTTTCCTGCGTTTTCAATAGCTGCAAGGCGTAGTCTATCTTTCGTTGTACTTTCTCATCCAGCGTCTGCATGAATGCCTGAAAATAGCCACCGTATGTTCTTATTCGTCTCATACTGCAAAAGTAGTAAAAGTTTCTATATATAACAACTTTTCCCACTGTTTTTTATTTGTATTCAAAGTATTAGTACCCGGAATCAAGAAACAAATCTATGTCTTTTGTCTGATATGCTTTGTTGAGAGTTACACTGTAATATGAGTTTCGCAGAATATTACAAGAATTTATAGCCACACGCAAATAAACAAGGATTGAAATCACTTGCGGCCGTTCCACCTTAATTATATAATTATATAACATCCATTTGTCTGCTCCTTCCATCCGGAGGGTCAAGGCATGGCCTTCGTCTGATCCTGGCCCTTTCGTTCGTTGATTTTGATAAACAACAGTCCAATACCCGTCCACACCAACTCACGCAATCTGACCAGCAGAGCCACGAAGATACCCGCGCTGGCCGTCATGCCCAGAGCCGATACCGACATCAGAAAGCCACCCTCGCGCCCGCCCAATTGTAGGGGCATAAAGAACAATAGATTAGCAAACAGCGACGTAAACGCCAACACCAGCACACAATGCAGATAGTCTACATGTGGCATGAGCACCATCAAGATGAACATCACCTCCAGTGCTGACAAAAACCTGCATGCCATCTCCAACGCCACGGCTGACAAAAAAGTCTTGGGATTTTGCTGATGCAAGGCCGCAATTTGCCGATCCACTGTGTCCAGTTGCTGCCTATGCTTTTCCACGAAAGGCTGTGCCCACTTCTTGACAAACGGTATGTGGCGCAGCACATTCATCATACGCACCGCCAACCCCTTTTGATAACCCACCAGAAAGAACCAAATACCCAGCCCGCAGAACACAGCCGCGGCAGCCAACAACAGCCCCATCTTAACGGACATGGGCTGTGTGAGCAGGTACAACACGATGCAGACGGCCCAGAAACAAAAATGGGTAAAGATGTGTGTCATCACATAAAGAATCACCGATGACGACGCTCGCTCGGCTCCTATTCGTGGCGACAGCTCCATGATGCGGTAAGGCTCGCCACCCATCAATCCACCAGGTGTGGCATAATTGAGAGCGAATCCCGACACGGTAATCTTGTAGAGCCACCAAAAACCCACCTTCCCCTCTGGCTTCTCAGCTGCGTCTGCGTCACCATTAGTCAGTTCTTGCGACGGATGAACAGGCTCACCGCTTCGGATAATCAGATACCAAGCTGCGGTGTTGAACATATACAACACTGCCCATAAGGCAACAATAGCAAAGAACCAATAGCCAGCATGGGTCAACCCATTCCACACTTCGGTGAAATTGAGTTGGGCAACCATGATAATTAGTATGACTAACCCAAAGATGAAGAAGGCATTCTGATATTTACTTTTCATCTTTCTTTGGCTGACTGGCCTGCTGCTCGCCCTTCATCTGACGTTTGGGCGCATTGAAGCGACCCTTGCCACGGTCCTCGCGGCGTTCATGATAAAGCTTGGGCAGCGGATTTTTCATCGGCTCGTCATAGTTGAAGCGGTTGCGATAGATGTCGATGGCCAGATAAACGGCTTGCCGCAGTGGGTTCTCATTGATAACACCCTGACCGGCCACCTCGAACATTGGCGTATAATTGGTTTTGGTGCATACGATAGGCAGGTTGGCGATGGTGCTCACACCCTCTTCCAGCGACAGCGTCTTAAAAGGCAACATGGCCTGGTCGTGATACATCGCTAAGATGCCATCAAACGCATCATATTCGTTGGAGCCAAAGAACGTCTCGGCTGCATAAGGACCGAATGCGCACATGCCGGCATCCGAAAGCTTGGCAACGGCCGGACGAATGATTTCCTGTTCCTCTGCCCCATCGGCCTTCGAATTGAGGCCCAGCACTGCAATGCGCGGGTTGGCGACACGCAGATCACGCTTTAAGGTGAGGTACAGGATGGCAGCCTTGTGAACAATGTTCTCTAACGTGATGTTCTCCATGGCCGCTTTCAGAGGTTGATCGTCGGCCACCACGGCCACGTGCATGAAGTCGTTCAGGTACAACGTGGTGGTTTGCTTCCCCTCTCCCAAGCAAGTCTGTAGGTAGTTTTCCAAGCTATCGAATGTGAGGTTGCCAAACTTAATGCCATCGGCGCTCATGGGAGCTGCCACCAGCACGTCGTAAACCCCTTCCCGATAATCGGTCATGGCACGGTCAAGGGCACGCACTGCCGCCTGTCCCGACTCTTCCGTAGCGGTTCCCAACTCCACTTTCACCTCGTCATCAAAGCAGGTCATCAGGTTGATGCGACCGTCGCACACCTCATCAGCCGTATTGATGATGCTGAAGTTGGCCTGGATGTCCAGCGCCTTTCGGTGGTAAGCAGCAATTTTGGGCGACCCATAGATGATGGGCGTGCAGAGCTCTAACATCTCTGGAGCTGCGAAAGTTTTAAAAATTAGTTCATATCCGATACCGTTTGTATCACCGTGTGTAAGAGCCACACGAATTTTTCTGTTGTTCATAAGAGAATTTGTTTATATATCATGGGGACCATGAGTGACGGCTGTGACCTGTCCTCGCTCCCCCTATCTTTATTTTCGTTTCACGGTCAGCAGTACCGCTTCCATCTCACGCATCTTGTTGCGTTTGTCCATTTCAGGCGCATAGACGAAGACATCGAGTACCAGTGACTTGCCGGCTACGCTGTCTTTGACGATGCGTCTCACCAACGGACCGCCCATAGCGTCGCCCACCATCTCCCACAGTCCACGTTGCAGTCGGCACGACTGTCCGCCAAATCTGACGTTTTCTTGTGTCATGGAGCGGGCCACGGTGCGCATATACATGCGGTCGGTCTCGCCTTTCATGTTCGCTCTCAGCACACTGTCCATGCGTTCGGACGGCTGATTATCCATTCCGCTTAGGGTGTAGACACACAAATTCTGCATGCCCTGCGCCGCATTGTTGGACACCCAGAGGAAGTCTTTGCCCACCTTGTGGTAGGTCATGTCCGCAGGTAGCAGCACCGTATGGTGGAACATCGAGTCGATGAGCCTTTCGCCTCGTCCGGCATGCTTTCGCTGGAGCTGGAGAATGGCCGACAGATATTCGTTGGTCACCAGCAACTGCCTCACTCGTTGTTGGTTCGTGGCGATGAATTGCTTCAGGTCGTCGGCCGACCCCACGTCTACATATACAATCAATTGCGGCTGCGCATGGCGGTCGCGCTCGATGTGGAGCGAGGGCTTGCCAAGCCATTTTCGGTTCCACCTCACCACCACGACATTGCGCGTCAGCAACAACTTTCCCTTGAATCGAGCAGGATCAACCTGCCGAACGTCGAACATCGGCTCGCACTGTGGCAGTGCCGGCATCGGCACCGACAACATGTGGCACACCAAACTGTCAACATCACCCATCACCAAAACCTCGTAAGGGTTCGCCGAGGCAGCGGGCAGCGGACGTTCCTGCTGCCGGCAGGCTGTTAAGAGCAGCATGGCAGCAAGGGCAACTACCCAACGAAACCTGCTCATGCGCCAGCTTTTTTAGCCGTACTCAACAGGCCACAGGCTGCGAAGATGTCCTGCCCACGACTGGCTCGGATGGTGGTGAATACGCCATGCGACGTGAGGTAGTTGCGAAAGTTTTCCATCTTCTGCTCGTCGGCACCTTTCAATGGCACGTTCGGAATCTGATGGAAGCGTATCAAGTTGACGCGGCAATCCAGCCCATGCAGTAGGTCGATGATTCTGCGGGCGTGCATCGCCGTGTCGTTCAGGCCGCCAAAAACGATGTATTCGAACGACAACCGACGTTGGTGAGCAAAGTCGTAGCCCCGCAACAGGTCAACAATTTGCTCGATGGGCATGCCTTTCTCGGCAGGCATCAGCATGCTGCGCTGCTCGGGCAGGGCCGAGTGCAGACTGATGGCCACATGGCAATCGCTCTCATCCAGAAAGCGTTTCAACTTACCTTTCACGCCCACACTGCTCACAGTGATGCGCTTGGGGCTCCAGGCATAGCCGTAATCGGCGGTCATCACCTGTGTCACCCTCAGCACGTTGTCCAAATTATCCATCGGCTCTCCCTGCCCCATGAACACGATGTTGGTCAGCCTGTCACGTTCGGGCAGTGAGTACACCTGGTTGAGGATATCGGCATAGGTCAGATTACCTTCAAAGCCCTGCTTGCCAGTCTGACAGAACAGGCAGTTCATCTTGCATCCCACCTGACAGGACACGCACAGGGTGGCACGGTCGTCATCGGGGATGAACACGGTCTCGACAAACTTTCCCGAGGCGGTTGGAAACAGATATTTGATGGTTCCGTCTTTCGAATACTGCGCATCGATGTGCGCCATGCAGCCAATTTCATATTCTTCGGCCAGCCGCTCACGGTTCGACTTAGAGATGTTGGTCATCTCGTCAATACTCGTCACCTGCCGCTGGTAGAGCCATTTAGCCATCTGTACGCCAGCGAACGAAGGCATTCCCAACGTCTGAGCCACCTCTTTGAGCTCGCTCAGCGTCATTCCCAACAGCTTTTTCTTACCAGTTTCCATTTTTGATCTTGTTTGTTAAATCGCCACCTGCACTTTGCTGAAGACAGGCTTCGTCGCTGCAAAGTAAGTAATACTTGCTTTGCTTTCTGCTCACACTATCTTTGCAAAGGTACACAAAAAGCCTGGAACATCCTACACCTAATATATAAAAACGAAAATTACAATCCAGATTAACGCAAAAATAGCTGCGATTTCTGCGAATTTTGCGTGACTAAACTGCCAAAGAATAAATTCTGCCAAAGATGAAAAAGCGAAGATGGCAGATGTTGGATGATTATGCCACCCTACAAATGAAACCTTTATTTGCGTGGAAAGCGATATATCACAACCCTACAAATTGTCCTTATTTTTTATCAAATTTATGGTCAAAATCGCCCAATAAAAAAGCACATTCTAGAAGAAATCAATAGGCTTACCAGGCACAAAAGAACGATTTGGGAGGCCTGAAAAAATCGTTTTCAACTTCAAAAGGAGCATTTTATCGGCTAAAAAACATTTTTATTGACGCACAACAAGCATGCTATTGAGGTGCAAAAGCATGTGAATTGAATGCCAATAGCTTTGCTTTTGTCGAAAAAGTGCGTGAATAGCAGAGGACGAACAGGGATAAATAAGTATAAGAATCTGATTATCAACAATATCCTAAAATCGCTCATATTTCTCGTATTTGCACTTGATTGCCTGTCTGATGGCAAAAACGAGAAATATAGAGGGGTTGTTTGTCAAAAATATTCATCATCCAACACGATGATGGTTGGCATATTCTCGACGTCAACTTATCACTTCTTTGATAGTCAGAAAGACGGACGATAAAAAAGTAGGTTGTTCATTTCTTTTTGTGGGCTTTTTGCACTATCTTTGCATAAGATAGACTTCGGCTCAACAATTACAAACAAGAGCACAAGCTTATCTCGCTCAGAAACCAAATCCGTTCATGTAAAAACCAAAATAATGAGAGAAAAAATAGACTGCTTCCTACCGTGCGACGACATCGCCGTGATGGAAAACACCCTTCATGACTTGCGACAGAGCAAGTGTGTACGACAAATTTATCTGATGGTTTCGGAACAGTTCACGCAGGAAAACGAAGTTCCTCAAGATTGTTCCCTGATTCGCATTAACCGTTTCACGTCATCCGAGACAATGAGGAAAATGGCTCAATTGGCTACTGCCGATTATATCCTGCTCAGCAGGAAGGCCACACCATTCACGCTGGGGTTTCATGCCATGGATCGGTGGCTGCGAGTGGCGGTCGACGCTGATGCCACCTGCGTGTACAGCGACCATTACATCAGTGCGGACGGAAAGCGGCAGCCGCATCCCGTGATTGATTACCAGGAGGGGAGCATCCGAGATGATTTTGATTTCGGACAGCTGCTGTTGCTGAAGACAGAGACCTGCAAGGCATTCGCAGAACAAGCCGACAGGGACGATTACTTGTATGCCGGATTCTACGACCTGCGCCTCTTTCTCAGCACGCAAGGTACCATATTCCACCTCGACGAAATGCTTTATACCGAGCAACAGGTAGACAACCGACTGAGTGGAGAAAAGCAGTTTGACTATGTGGACCCGAACAATCGGGAAGCACAAACGGAGATGGAAAGAGCAGTCACGGCACACCTGACCACCCTGGGTGCCAAGATAGACACCACGGCATATAACCGACCTGATTTTGAAGAGCAGGACTTCGAGTTTGAAGCTTCGGTAATTATCCCTGTTTTCAACCGCGAAAAGACAATTTCTGATGCTATCAAGTCGGCATTCGCACAACAAACAACATTTCCTTTCAATGTTATCGTGGTAGACAACCATTCAACAGATGGTACCACCCGTATCGTGGAGGAATTGACCCGCACCCACCAACGACTGATTCATCTTATCCCCGAGCGTACCGACCTGGGCATTGGTGGCTGCTGGAACATGGCCGTGAACGACGAACGCTGCGGACGGTTCGCCGTACAATTGGACAGCGACGACCTCTATTCGTCGCCCCAAACGCTGCAACGCTTGATAAACGCCTTCTATGAGCAAGGAGCCGCCATGATGATAGGCAGCTACCGCCTGTGCGACTTCAATCTGCAAACAATACCACCTGGCCTTATCAGTCATAGCGAATGGACAGATGAGAATGGTCCAAACAATGCTCTTCGCATCAATGGGCTTGGAGCTCCCAGAGCCTTTTTCACACCTTTGTTGCGACAGATACAGGTACCCAACACCAGCTATGGCGAAGACTATGCGCTGGGACTGCTCTTCTCACGCAAATACAAGATTGGGCGTATCTTCGAAGAGTTGTATCTCTGTCGGCGATGGAATGGCAACAGCGACCATGATTTGAGCGTGGAGAAACAGAACCGGAACAACCAATACAAAGACCGACTGCGCACCTTGGAGATTCAGGCACGCCGACAAATGGTGAGCGGAAAGAGTGAAAGCATAGTAGAGAGCCAGTTGCACCGGTTCACCAACCGCCAACTGGAGGTTTGGGAAAGTGCCCATCAGCGGTTCAGAGAACTCAAACAAGTGGAGACCCGACAGCTACTTTTGGGCGACAACAGCTTCACCATTCAGTTCAATCCAGCACGAATGGTGTCAACGGGTGCCAAGATTGACCACAAATCGTTGGCCGCCCGCCCTTGCTTCCTCTGCGAGAAAAACCGACCGGAAGAGCAGATGACGAAGACGATTGACAAGGATTTTGAATTGCTCATCAATCCTTTCCCCATCCTGCCCGAACATTATACCATCCCACTTCGGAGGCATGAACCCCAACAAATAGCCCCGCATTATGCGGAAATATACAAGCTGCTGGATTACTTTCCCGAGCTGATGGTGTTCTACAACGGTCCGCGCTGTGGCGCATCGGCTCCCGATCATGCCCATTTCCAAGGCGGCAGCAGCGGCATCCTGCCTCTTCAGCAGGCATGGCAACGGCTTTCACACTCCTTAGAGCCTGTGATATCGCTGAATGAAGACGACCAGCTGGCTGTGGTGAATGCATATCCGTGCCACGCCTTCGTCATCAAGTGCCGCTCAGCCAAGGCAGGTGAAAAGCTCTTCCGCGAACTGTATCGGGCCCTCCCCCTGCACGAAGGGGAAACGGAACCCATGATGAACATCGTGGCTTGGCGGCAGGATGAAGACTACATTTCGGTAGTATTCCCCAGAAAGAAACACCGTCCCGACTGCTACTTCGCCGAGGGGGCAGACCAAATGCTCATCAGTCCCGGTGCCTTAGACATGGCCGGACTGATTATCACGCCCCGGAAAGAAGACTTTGAACGGCTCACGACCGCACAACTCGAGCACATTCTAAGCGAGATGAGCATCTCCCAGCAGGACATGCAACAGGTGTTAGACCGCCTGGCGAAAGCCTCAAACGCCAATCAGCCTACCTTCGCCACCATAGAGAATCATCAGGAACCCAGTGTATCGGTAGGAATTGTCAGTGCAGAGGAGATACGTTTCACGCTCAACAAGCCCTATTTGGCCAAAGGAGAGGTGGTGTCGGGCGAACAAACGGTGCGCTTCCACGAAGGCGGTATTGGTTGGAACGGTAACACCTACCGTGAGTTGACGTTCACGCCCCATCAAGCTGACGCGTCGTTCACGCTCGACGACGTGACCATCGGCATCAACTTCCACTGGGAACGCAAAGAGTCGCAGACCTTCCCAGGCGTGCTGCGCCTCATCGTGGACAGCGAAAAGATATGCGCCATCAACGAGCTGCCGGTAGAAACCTACCTCGAGAGTGTCATCTCCAGCGAGATGAGCGCCACGGCCTCACTTGAACTACTGAAGGCACATGCCGTCATCTCACGCAGTTGGCTGCTGGCTCAGATGGAGAAACGCCGCAACCTGAAGGAGTCGGCGAACAGCTTCTTCTCGTTCATTCGGAAAGACGACGAGTTGATTAAGTGGTACGACCGAGAAGATCACACGCTCTTCGACGTGTGTGCAGACGACCATTGTCAGCGATATCAGGGCATCACAAAGGAAACAAGTCCCAACGTGGCCACCGCCATTCGCCGCACACGAGGGCAGATTTTGCTGTCGGAGGGCGAGATATGCGATGCCCGCTTCAGCAAATGTTGTGGCGGCATCAGCGAAGAATACGAATATTGCTGGGAAGATGAGCATAAACCTTATCTGGAAGCCATACGCGACAACCGTCAACAACTGGAAGGTAAAGCCGAGCCTCTCCTCGACCTGACGGTGGAGAAAAATGCCGAGAAATGGATACGCTCGGCACCCGAAGCCTTCTGCAACACCACTGACAAAAAGATTCTCTCGCAGGTATTGAACGACTATGACCAAGAGACAGCCGACTTCTATCGATGGAAAGTGAGCTACACCCAAACGGAGCTGAAAGCGCTCATTGAGCAGAAGACGAACATGACTTTTGGCGATATCCTGGACTTGGTGCCGCTGAAGCGAGGCAAGAGCGGACGCATATCCCGCCTAAAAATCGTTGGTAGCGAGCTGACCTTCACCATAGGCAAGGAATTGGAGATAAGAAGAACACTGTCAGAATCGCACTTGTATAGTTCGGCCTTCGTGTTTGACAAGGAGGATGTGATTGATGGCGTTCCCCAAAGGTTTGTCCTCACCGGAGCCGGATGGGGTCACGGCGTTGGACTTTGTCAGATTGGCGCCGCCGTGATGGGTGAAGATGGATATCGCTACGATGAGATTTTAACCCACTATTACCACCACGCCACCATCGAAAAACTGTACGAATAACAGGGAGTAAACGGGAGTGAATGGAAGTAAGCCGGAGTTAATAGGAGTTAGTAGGAGTTAATTGGGGTTAGCAGACAAATGCCTGTTTGGTAGGGAAACATCCCTAAGTGCCCGCTACACCAAACTAAATAATATAAGGTAACGCCCGATAACTCCAGTTAACTACCACTAACTCCCCTTAACTCCCAATAACAACTACCAGATACAAATAGCTCCAATCAACTCGAGATGAAAATAATCAGTCATCACCTATTCAACTCCCCCTTGGACCTCAACCACGAAGTCAAGTTTCCCTGGAAGTGGATGCCAACGTTGTACCTCTTCAAAGGTTTCACGTTTGTGATGCTTTTTATCTTTCCTCTCGTGATTTTCAAGCGAATGGGAGTCGACAACGGAGCGGCAACTTTCTTTATTGCCTGGTTAATGTTGCCCGTCGCCATGCGTCCCGTGCTGTCCATTTTCGTGCAGACAGGCCACCGCAACCGCCTATGGATACTGCTTTCTGAAGCGCTAATCATCCTCTCCATGGTTGGCATGGCGTATACTCTGAATGGCACTTGCTGGTTGGAAGGCAGCCTCATGTGTCTCGGGATGATGGCCATTGCGCATGTTTTTCACGACATTGCTATCGACAAATTCAGTCTGCAGGCCATCAAGCACCATCGCACCTCGTCCCTTCAACTCTTCAAGCTGACGTTCTACCTACCGTCCATGCTGGTGGTGTTGGGCATCATCGTGATGATAGGCGGCAACCTCGAGGTGATTACTCGGAACATACGCAGTTCATGGAGCACGGCATGTTACTGCCTCAGCGGTTTTCTTGCCGTCATTTTGCTGTGGCACATCTTCATGATTCCACAGTCGGGTGCCGATGGTAGAGAGCGAAAAATACGAGTGTCTGACATGTTCTACGCCTGCCTCAACACCAGTGCCGACCTCATCCGAACCCCGAGTTCGTGGCCAGGCATTCTCTTCCTGAGCATGTTTCTGTTGCCCTGTACGTTGCTCACGCCCGTTTCCATCCAGTTCATGCTCGACTTAGGAAGCAGCGGCGGACTGGCACTGTCGCCGCAAGAGTTTGGCTATGTACAAGGAACGGTGAGTGTCTTCGGCCTCATCATCGGTGGTATGCTGGGCATCTGGCTTCTTCGGAAGGTTGGATTCAGCAATGTACTACCGCTCATGACGTTTGCCACATGCATTCCCCCACTCTTCTACATTTATCTGAGCTATGCCCTACCCGCGAATATTGGTTGGATAGCATGCTGCGCATTCATCAACCAAGTGGCCTGTGGATTCGGCTCATGCGCCTATTTGCATTACCTTGTTTATTATAGTGAGGTAAAACGAGTGTCCACCTATGCCCTGTGCATGTCACTGGTCACGGTGTCTACCATTATTCCCATGATGCTGTCTGGCTCGCTTCAGCAAGCCCTTGGCTATCGTAGTTTTTTCATTCTCACCACCCTTTTGGGCATCTGTACCCTCATCACATCAGCTCTGGTGATGGTGGATAAAGAACTGACGGAGGAGGAAAACAAGCCAACTGAAAAGAAAACCATTCGGCAATGAGAACCAGATACGCTATTTTCCGAACACAAATATTGTAAGAACAGAAAAAACCATGTAAGTTTGCACCAGCTTCTTGTGCCATTGAGGTTGGTTCGAGAAAGTAAATTTGTCTACACTGACGTAATCTAACGTATGAAATGACATTATCTGAATACCGTTTATATTTCAGACAGTTTTACCCGTCGTTGCTGCTCTACGCCACTCGGCTGTTGGTTCATGGCGACACGGAGGACGTTGTTCAGGACACATTTGTTGACCTGTGGCACCGACGCAATGCGATGGACGACGCGGCTCACATCAAGTCGTTCCTCTATCGGGCCGTGTACACCAAGTCGCTCAATGTCATCAAGCACAGACATGTGGTGAGCGGCTATGCTGCCGAGTGTAGTGCCTTGGAGATGATGCGACTTGGATATTACGATCCCGACAGCAATCCTGTCGACATGAATCTGGAGAACCAAGAACTACGGGAGAAGATTGACGCAGCCATTGATGAGCTGCCCGACAAACGAAGGCAGATATTCAAGATGAGCTATCTGCACGGCATGAGCAACAAGGAGATAGCCCAGATTATGGACATCTCAGTTCGTACGGTCGAAGCGCAGCTCTATAAGGCCTTGAAGTTTCTACGACATCGTTTGGAGAATCTCGTGCTGTTGTTATTGATGTTAATATTTGTTTATGGGTAAGTTGTTTTAGCTGCTCAGTTGTATTATATATAGGAATGGAAGAAATAAGCAACAAACTTCTCAAGAATTATCTCCTTGGCAAGTGCTCGCCAAAGGAGATGGAGCAACTCACCACGTGGGCGCGCGAATCAGACGAGCATGCCCGGTGGCTGTTCAGGATGACCGATGCCTACCACGCCTATCGCGCGTCACATCAAGTTGACGAGGCTCATGTGCAGCGGGCCGAGCTGGACTTGCTGAATCGCATAGCTAAAGAAGAGAAGGTAAGAAAACATAGAAACGGTTTGAGGTGGACAATGTATGCCGCCGCCGCAGTTCTTACCGCCCTGTTCGTCATGACTGGCCTGCACTATTGGGGTGACCGAGAGCAAATGGTACAAGTTGTGGCTCTCAACAGTGTGCGACATGTGCTGCTGCCAGATAGCAGCGAGGTGTGGCTCAATGCCCATTCCACTCTTCGATACCCCAAGCATTTCAATGACGATGGTCGACAAATGGAGCTGGATGGCGAGGCTTATTTTGAGGTAAAGCCTGATGCTGACAGACCGTTTGTGGTGAAGAATGAGTTCCTCACCACCAGCGTTCTGGGAACAAGATTCAATTTCAGCACCCATACCACGGACAATACGGCCGAAGTGACCTTGCTGTCGGGAAAGGTGAAGGTGAGTGGCAACCATGGCGAGGGAATGATTACCCTGCGTCCCGACCAGCGAGTAGTCCTCGATAAAGCCAACCGCAGCATGGAAATCGTGCAGACCTACGCGCCCGTTTCGGCCGCATGGCACAACAAAGTCATTCCCTTTACCAACATGCGCATTGACGAGATTGTCAGGGCACTTGAGGAATACTATGACGTGCGCATCGACATCTCGCCCCGCCTGCAGAACAGGGCAACCTATACGGGCGTCATCAACTGCCGGCCAACGGTTGACTTGGTTCTGGCCGACCTGTCGTACTCCGTTCCGTTTACGTTCCACCGAAAGAACGGGCGCTTGGTTCTCGTAGCAAAACAACCTTGACGCCAGTGCCCTTCAGGCACAGGCAAACAATCAAACCAATCAATATCAAGAAGCAAGGAGAATGGCGTGCCGTTCTCCTTGTTCGCGCAATAAAGCATTTTTTCTTGCACCGGAGTAAGTACCTTGCAGGTATCAATTGTAATAGTAATGTAACAACAATCAAACTGGGCAAGGCTCCGGAAGCCGGCCTAAGTCTTAACTCTAATCAATTCATAATGAACAAACATTGCTATGAAAGAGGATCCATGCTACGCAGGATTGTCTTATCCGCGGTTCTCTTAGGCTTGCCGCTGCAATGGGCAAGCGCACAGATTAACCTGACTTCTGAGCGAACGAAGTTGGAGAATATCGTGAAGAGAATCAAGTCACAGTCAAAGTACCGTTTCTTCTACAACGATTCGCTCGGCTCGGTTCGGGTGAATGCCGTTAAGCTGAGCAACGTCCCCTTGGCAACCGCCTTGGACAAGCTGTTCGCCGGAACGGGCGTGAAGTACCACATCTCGGGAGACGTCATCTATCTAACGCTCCAACAGAAGCCCCTCAAAACCAAGCCAGCAACAGCCAATGCCAAGCCCCATGTCATATCGGGCGTGGTGACCGATGTCAATGGTGAGCCGCTTATCGGTGTAAGTGTTCTTGAGAAGGGCACAGGCCAGGGTGTGGTGACCGACATCAACGGTCACTATTCATTCGAGTCGAAGAGCGACCAACCTCTACTCGAGTTCTCGTACATAGGCTATGCCTCACAAACCATCAAGCCTGGCGACCGCTCCAGCATCAACGTGCAGCTGATGGAAGCTGGCCAGGAACTCAATGAGGTCGTGGTGACCGCCTTGGGTATCAAGCGCGAAGAGAAAGCACTGAGCTACAACGTGCAGAAACTGGGCGGCTCAGACTTCGCCTTGAAGGAGGCCAGTGTGGCCAATGCTTTGAACGGTAAGGTGGCAGGTGTGGTTATTTCGCAGTCGGCATCGGGCATCGGTGGTTCCACCAAGGTGGTGATGCGAGGCGACAAGTCGGTCAATCCAGATGGCAACAACAACGCGCTTTATGTATTGGACGGCATTCCGCTTCCAGATCTCTTTCCGCGTAAAGGCTCAGCATCCAATGCCCAGTATGGCGGTATGGACGACGGCGATGGTATTTCCAACATCAATATGGAGGACATTGCCGAAGTCACCGTGTTGACAGGTCCGTCGGCGGCTGCCCTGTATGGTGGTCAGGCTGCCAATGGCGTGGTGATGCTGACAACCAAGAGAGGTGGACTGAAAGAAGGCAAGCCGCGCATCAGCTTCTCCAATTTTACCGACTGCTACCGACCTTTCCTACTTCCAAAGCTTCAGAATCGTTATGGAAGTCGCAGTAACGAGTTCAGTAGCTGGGGACCACGCTTGCAGAATGAGGCCAACTACAACCCTGCAGATTTCTTTCAGACAGGAGCCAGTGTTTCGAACACCGTTGGCATACAGTTTGGCAACGAGAAGAACAGCACTTATTTGTCGCTGTCAGCCTATAACGCTCATGGAGTGATACATAACAACAAGATGAACCGCTACAACGTTTCGTACAATGGTATGTATTCCATCGGTGACAAGCTGAGCCTTGGTGCCACGCTGATGTACATTGATAAAACCGCACAGAACATGCTCTCGCAGGGTGAGTATTACAACCCTATCGTTCCCATCTACCTCTTTCCACGAGGCGACCAGATAGAAAAATACAGGTCGTATGAGCGTTACAATGCCAGCAGGGGCTTCCCTTTGCAGTTCTGGCCTTACGGAGATCAGAAACGGTCTATTCAGAATCCTTATTGGATTACCCACCGCAATTTCAACATCAACCACAACGAGCGTATCATACTGGGTGGAAGCCTTAAGTACGATATCCTTGACTGGCTCAATGCAACGGTACGATTCAGAACCGACCGCAACACCAAGGTCAATGAAATCAAGAACTACGCTTCGACACTTCCTTTGCTTACATCGGCATCCGACAAGGGTTCTTACCTGTTGGCCACCGACAAGTCTACGCAGGATTATGGTGACCTGATTGTCAATCTTCATAAAAACTTCAATCATTGGGGGATGGTGATCAATGCTGGTGGCAGTTTCAAGAACACCAGTTTCAATTATACAGCCAACTCCAACAAACTTGAGTTTGGTGCGCCCTTGGCCACCGTTCCCAACAAGTTTACCCTGAACAACCTTACCCCAGAGCCTCAATACCAGGAGGGTAAATCCATCAAGACACAGGCTCTGTTTGTGAGTGCATCGTTCGATTACAAGCGCTGCATATTCTTGGATGTCACCGGGCGCAACGAATGGACTTCGTTGTTGGCCAACACCTCCAGCAAGAGCATATTCTATCCATCGGTGGGTATGTCGTTCATCCTGACCGAATGGCTCAAGACACCCAAGTCGGTACTGTCGTTCTCCAAGTTACGCCTGTCGTATGCTAAGGTGGGTAACGTGCCGGTTTCATTGGCAGGCATCACCGTACCGTCCTATCCTATCAGCCCTGGCGGAGGCGTGAGCATCAATCCAGACCTGCCGATTAACAACCTGAAGTTCGAACAGACCAAGTCGTTCGAGATTGGTCTTAACTCACGTTTCCTGAACAACAAGATAGGTGTGGACATCACTTGGTATCACGCCAATACATACGACCAGCTCTTCAAGTTCAGAGCGCCCGAGAGCAGTGGCTACAGCAACTTCTATGTAAATGCCGGAAAGGTGAGCAACCGCGGTATTGAGGCGATGGTAGATGCTGACCTCACGTTTGGAAAACTCTTGTACAAGCCCGTGCTGACCTTTACCTTCAATCGTAACCGTATCGAGGAGTTGGTGCGCAACGTGTCCAATCCTATCACGGGCGAACCCATGAACGTAGACCATTTTGACTTGGGTGGTCTGTCCTCTTTCAGGAACTACATCAATGAGGGCGGCTCTATCGGTGACTTTTATGTGAATCATCTGGTCAAAGACCTTAACGGATATACCTATGTCAATCCCAACAACATGCAGATGGCTATCGACAACACCAATCTGATATATGGCGGCAACACGTCTCCCCGGTATTCCGTGAGCCTGCGTAACAGCTTCCAATACGAGGGTTTCAACCTCTCGTTCTTGATTGACGGTCGCATAGGAGGCAGGGTGGTGTCGGTTACGCAAGCCGTACTCGACGCTTATGGCGCATCCGAGCGCAGTGCCTTGGCAAGAGATCGCGGCGGTGTAAGCGTGAATGGCATGATGATGGATGCCGAAACCTACTATCGGCAGATAGGAGGAGGATCGGGTGTGTTATCCAACTATGTGTACGATGCCACCAACATCCGTCTGAGAGAGGTGTCACTGGGCTATACCTTCTCCAACAAATGGTTTGGCAATGTCATCAAAGACCTCACGGTTTCGGTGACGGGTCGCAATCTCTGGATGATCTACAACAAAGCACCTTTTGACCCACAACTCACATCATCGGTCGGAACGTTCTATCAGGGAGTTGACTATTTCTTGATGCCGAGTTTGAGAAGTTTCGGCGCCAGCATTAAATTTTCTTTATAAAAACAAGCAACAACTATGTATAATTTCAATATAAGTGCAAAGAACACATGGACATCGCTTCTGTTGTCCGTTGTGATGCTCTCCTCTTGCACAAGCGATTTCCTGTCGACCAATACAGACCCCAATGCGGCAAACGAGGAAGATTTGCTGCATGACAATTTGGGCATGGGGTCGCTGATCACACAGATGGAGTATCAGATATACCCCTGTGTCACAAAAGCACAGAACGTGGATGTGAACAATTACCAGAAGATGTATTCATTGGCTGGTGACATATTCTCGGGATTCATGGGCGTTTCCAATACGTTTGACAACAGCGGAATGAACAACGCCACCTACAAGATGGAGCCACGGTGGTGCAATGCGGCTTACAGCGTGGCTTACCAGAATTACATGATACCGTGGTACAGGCTGTCCTTGAAGAAAGAACTCGTGCCCACCACCTTTGCCGTAGGGCAGATATTGAAAGTGCTGGGCATGCACCGCATAACCGATATGTACGGACCGATACCGTATAAGGACTTCAAGCCTTCGTCAGACGTTGCCTTCACGGCACAGAACGAGATATATGACCTCTTTTTCAATGAACTGGACGAGGCGGCGGCAATCCTTGCAGATTTCGTGAAGATCAACCCAGACGCTCGTCCGTTGGCAGCCTACGACAAGGTATATGCCGGCGATTTCACCAAGTGGATTAAGTTGGCTCATTCCCTAAAACTACGCTTAGCCATGCGCATTGTATATGCCGATGCGACTAAAGCACAGGCTAAGGCTGAAGAAGCCATACGGGCTGGCGTCATGGAAGGAAACGACGACAATGCCTTGATTCGCGTAAACGGTGCCTCCACCGTCAATCCGCTGTACATGATTTGCCATTCGTACAATGACAGTAGGTTGGGTGCCACGTTGGAAACCTACCTGAAAGGTTACAAGGATCCACGCCTCGGATTGCTGTTTGAGCCGTCTGAGGTATCTGGCGCGAAAGACTACAACGGAGTGAGGACTGGCATCTACATGACCGGCAACGAATACAAGGTGTTCTCCAAGCTGAATGTCACAGCATCAACACCCATTCAGCTCATGACAGCTGCTGAGGTATACTTCCTGAAAGCAGAGGCTGCCTTGCGTGGATGGCAGGCTGGTGGCAGCGCGCAGCAACTGTATGAGCAAGGCGTTCGCACGGCCTTCGATCAGCCTTTGGGAGCGTCGCAGGCAAAGGCAGGCAGTGCCGATGAGTACCTCAAGGGTACAACTACACCCGTTCCATACAAAGACTTGTTGGACTCATACAACAGTGTTACCACTTATGGTCTTTGTTCCGTGGCTTGGAACCATCATGTACAGATTGATGATAATGAAGGTGATGATGAAGGTGGTGACGACCCTGGTGACTATCCAGATGACGGCGGAAATCCAGATGACGGTGATGACAATGGCGGCATAGACGACGGTGGTGAGATAACGCCAGCCATGTTACCATTCGGAGGAGCTGACAGCGAGGAGTTGCTGGAGAAAATCATCACACAGAAATACATCGCCCTTTATCCTGATGGACAGGAAGCTTGGAGCGAATTTAGGCGGACAGGCTATCCTCGCGTGATTCCAGTGGACATGAACATGAGCATGGGCAGTATCGACTCGAAGAAACAGGTGGCCAGGTTGCCCTATCCAGTGAACATCAAGAGCGACTTCCCTGCCTCTTACCAACATGGACTATCCTTGCTACAAGGTGCCGACAATGGCGGAACCAAGTTGTGGTGGGACAAGAAAGCAGATAAGAAATATCAAAAATAAGTAACATCCATCAACATCGTAAATTATTCAAAATATGAAAATAAAAAGTTTTATTGGCATCTTGGCTTCACTGTTATGCCTGGTGGCATGTGAGGAATGGACTGAGCCAGAACCGAAAGCGTTGGACGACACATCCTTCCACTCGCTGACACCCGAGCAGGAGAAAGACCTGATCGCGTACAAGAATTCTGACCATAAAATTTTCTTTGCATGGTACAATTACTCACCAGCCACGCCATCAATGCAGACTCGGCTGACAGGCATTCCCGACAGTATCGACATTGTGTCGTTTTTTACGGGATATGTGAACAACGAACAAAACAGGAATGACGTAAAATTCCTGCAAGAGCATAGAGGAACAAAGGTGCTGGTCACCATGTGGCCTGAACATTATTTCAGTAAGACTGGTGAGGGATCGGAAAATTTGGACTCCATGAAAATTTATGCTAAGAACCTGGCTGACTCCATTTTTCACTGGGGACTTGATGGATTTGACCTTGACTATGAGCCATGGTTTGGCGGCGACCAATACAGCAAGGAGATGATGCGCACCTTCATAGATGAGCTGAGCCAGTATCTTGGTCCCAAGTGCAAGGAGCAGTACAAGGTGAACGGCAAGCACAAACTATTGGTGGTTGACGGTCAATGGCTGGACGAGGAATATGCCGACCGATTCGATTATTTCATTGGACAGGCCTACAGCTCAATCTCACCGCGACAACTTAAAAACCGCCTCAAGGGAGGTTGGAGCGATTATGGAAAGGGCTTCCCCAACGAGAAACGTATCTTGTGCGAGTGGACCAGCAAAGTGGGTAACTCCTTCGGGCATGGTGGCGTAGACTTCCATGAGGACGGCAAGGTGATACCGAGCTTGTGGGGAATGGCCAAGTTTGCCGTTGACAACAATCTGGCGGGCTGTGGCGTATATGTGTTGCAGTTCGCCTACGCAGAAGGCAACCATCTCAACAAGCCTGTACCGCCCAACAATTACTTCTATGTAAGAGAGGCTATCCAAATTATGAACGGTAACAAAAACAATAAAAAACAAGAATGATGAAACATACGATAAAAACAATCTGCTATCTGTCCACAATCTGTTTGCTGGGTTTGATGGCCTGTACTGAAGACGTAAACGTAGACGCAGTTTACATTACGGCAGCAGAAAAGACACCCGTCACCACTTTCTCTGTAAAACAACAGGGCGATGCCATGGGGCTTACCATATCGAGTGCCTTGAAGGTGGAAGAAGATGTTAGTACAGAATTGGTAATAGACAACAGCTTGGTGGGGACATACAACAGTATGCACGGTGAGAATTACCAGTCATTGCCAGAGGGAACGTTTGCATTGTCGCAAACAACGCTGACCATCAAGAAAGGTAGCTACCGTTCTGAAAGCACCAGTCTGCAAGTAAGTAAGCTGGAGAACCTGAAGAAAGGCATGAACTACTTGCTGCCTGTGAGGATGACAAGCAAGAACAAACGCTACCCACAACTTCCTGGCAGTGACATACTTTATGTTGTTGTGAACAGGACCCTCTTGATGAATGTACCGAGGCTCAATGGAAGTAATTGTTTCAAGGTGACTTTCAAGGACAATGATGTCAGCAGACTTCAGAACCTGGATGCCTTTACGCTCGAGGCTCGAGTGTGCTTATGGGAGATGCCAAAGTATTACGGAGGCAACCTGATGGGCATTCTGGGCTTCCCCGAAAAATCGAACGATGAGAAAAGCGCATGGCTGTTCGTGGATGGAACGCCCGACCGTGTCGGTGGCGAGGGCAACGTGCCAGTGTTCATGTTTGGCTTGAAGCAATGGGATGTCTATGCGGGGCGTTTGGGCTTCAGCATCGCCAAGAACGAGTGGTACCACATCGCAGGCGTGTTTGCCAACAACAAGCTGTCGCTCTATATAGACGGAATCCTCTTTGCAGAGGCCGACTACGCCAAGAAAGTGTCGTTTACCAACAACTTCTATATCGGTGCCGCACCTAGCGTACAGGATGGATTCTATCTCAAAGGATCGGTGAATGAATGTAGGTTCTGGACTCGAGCTTTAACGCCGCAGGAACTGAAAAACCCATTGCATCAGTGTTTCGTTGAAACCAACAGCAAGGGATTGGAAGGTTATTGGAAACTGGACGATGGTACTGACGAGTGCAAGGACTACACCGGCCACGGACATACCGCCCACAAGGATGGCGATGGCGAGATAACTTGGCAGAAAGAGGTGCCATGCCCCTTTCATTGATAGAATGAAGGAAGAAAACTAAATCGAGTAGGAGGTAAACACTAATTATAGGTGTTTATCTCCTACTTTCGTGTTCACCGACCTCTCACACCACCGTACATGCGGTTCCGCATACGG
>QWCQ01000491.1_pt1 | contig 27147 bp, 8 predicted proteins | sample 1972701 | NCBI WGS metagenome assembly QWCQ01 (sample SAMN09866704, study PRJNA288562) | Human gut metagenome isolate pre4_stool, whole genome shotgun sequencing... | reverse complement strand
CTCAAAGTATGAAAAAGCAGGAACCACACCCATAGTGGATCCTGCTCATACTTGTCGTTTTATACAATCCTATTCCTCATGGAGTTGCTCCCCAGCAGAGCCTCATTATACTTCAGACTGCATGGCAAAGGTATATAAATTCTTTGAATATTCTGAATAAAGCCAGCCTGCAATTTGAGCTATTGAACACCTAATACAAAAAACAGCCTGCAAAATGAGCTATACGCCTTATTCTTCGAGTCTCTCTTTCCAAGAACAATAGTTCTTCATAAATGTCAAGCCAATGCTCAATGCGCTCCTCACATGGAACACACAAAGAGCATTGGCTTTTTACTTTTCCAACGAGCTTGCTCGATGCTACCAAAACAACGATTTTCAAAATCGGTAAGCCTAATTACCGGTTTGAGGGAAACCTTATTAGGTTGCCACTCCAAAAGGAGTTTTTGGACAAGCCAAGCATCCTCTGAGTTCCTCGGCTAAGCGCCTTCGGGGAGCAAGCTCGGCAGATTTTTCACTTCGGTTTGTCACATTCTAACCGCATCTAACAATCCCGAAGGTTCACCAAAGCCGACCATATAGACGAGTTGTCTTGCACGAGTAATGGCAACATACAGGAGTGAGCGCTTTGATGCAAGATACTCCTTTTGGGCAACCTTATCCATACCTGAGAATGGATAGCCTTCGATAGTTCTCGAAGGTAGATTTCTTTCGTTTACTCCCATTAGAATAACAACACGATACTCCAAACCTTTAAGTGAATGGAATGTACAGAGGTCTACACCGTCGGAGCAACCTTGCTTCTGAGTCCCCTTTAGTACACGATAGTCCGTACCATCGTGGTGCAAACGGCTTTGCATATCCTTCAGCAGATTCATGCTGGGTGCCGCAATACATATCTCCGACAACTTGATATTCGAATCCAGACATTCCTTCATCCATTCAACAACCTGCTGAACTTCAGCATTTACATCATCAACTATTTTGTATTGTGGTGCAATGCCCTCATGAATGAGCGAAACATATCCGTTCATTGATTCCTTGCCACCATCCATATCGTCATAGTCTATGCCCTTGACAACACTAATAGCCACACGTTTAATGGGTTCTGTTGTACGATAATTGATTTTCAACTTTCTGCTTCGTACACCTCTTACGTTGATACCCGCTGCTCCGAAGTTAATCTTACGACCATTATAAATGCGCTGAATAGGATCACCAGTCAGGAAAAGGTCATTCTTGCCTTCTGCCACCAACGCCCTAAGGAACTTCAGCTCTGGATTAGAGAAATCCTGAAACTCGTCAGCAATAACATTTGTATAAGGGTGACTATTGTTCTCGTTCAAGTAGTTTGTCGTCTCATTGAAGAGTTCAAGCCGATCAACAACCCTTCTCTCCTGTTTGAGCTCAACGTACTTTTCCACGAGTTTCCAAATCTCGATACGTTGCTTACGGCTTAATGCCTTAACCCGTCCAACACGAGGCTGCATCATATACTGCTTCACATCCTTATTTCCAAAGTATACGATGACATCTATATACTCATCATAAAGGAATTGCTCATCAAACTCTGTAACTTCAGTCTCAAGAACCTCACGCCACAGCTTCAATGACTCCTCGTCGCCGCTATAATCCAACACTTTGTACCCTTCCTTAACCTTGTACTTCTCGGCAGTATCAAGCAGCACTCTGTCAATATTGTTGAGAGTGTACTTGTTTCTTGGGACGCCAAGTTTTTCAATAGAGTCAGCAATGTTTATGCTCAAAGTCTTTGTGTAAGTAGTAAAAAGGACCTTTGCGTTAGGATTCTCGCACAGATGCTTAAGTCTATGCAATGCTGCGATTGTCTTGCCTGTACCAGCCCCACCACTGACCTTCATTGTGCCTTTATACTCTGCATTAACGAGCTTTCGCTGAGAAGGATGAAGGAAAATCTGCCATTTGTCCATGTCTTGCTCAATGATACGCTGTAGAGCATCATCATCTGTGATTTCAACAAACCGACGTTTGTTGTTGTCACTTAGCAATTTATCTTCATTCTCCTTCGCCTGACCTTCTTCTATTGATGCGATAATGGCATCAATATCCTCGCCATCTATTATGTTGAAGATGTTCTCGTAGGCATCAACAGGAAGAATAGCTTCCATCAAATCAAGATCATCAAGAGACTTAATATTCAAGACTCTTGCTATAGCCTCCTCTGGAACACCTATCTTAAGAAGTTTTTCTTCTGTTACGCCTTCAAAGTAAGCAGGCCCATTGTATGCCTGTTCCTGTGGAACGACCACCTCCTCTTGCCTTTCCTCAATAGTAATGAGTTGGCAAGCCTGAGTATGCTCATTCCACACAAATCGCTTGTTTATACCCCAACGATATGCATCCTCATGATCTCCCACATAAAGCAAAGAATAATTCTCTCCGTCAAGCACACCGACAACAACTCTGTAGTTGTCATCAACCCTTGCCGTTCGAAGTGTCGAGTTCTTGAACTGAGAGATGGGCTCCAAGTGTATTCCAGCGGAAGTAGGGTTCTCACGGAATTTTCTCTGAAACGACACTACCTTGTCTTGTATTTTCTTCGGCAGTTTAAAAACAGCATCAAAGAATGTTTCTGATAAAAACAGTCTCATGTATATATTATTTTATTAGTTCTATAGTAAATTCGTCTTGTGAAATTGTCTTATAACCTTTTTCTGCAAAGACAGTTTTGTCATGCTCGTCGAACGGATCAATGGCAATCTTAGGATTGTCAATGATCATGGCCGCACTTGCAATGACTGCATTGTCTTCATCCGTTAACTCGAAGATTCCGTCATGGCTAAATGGCACATTGTTGTCGAGCAAGACATCTACAATGTCCTCCATTCCCGGATAAAGTTCTTTTATCTCGTCCCGATTAACTGCAGTTTCTACAGTATTAGGCGTTTCCTCCGTCTGTCTGTCAGAGAAGAACTGGATGAGATTGTATCTACGCCAGAAACCAATCCACTCGTCTTTATCCGCCGAGCTGAGGCCTTTGGTTACTTGTAGATCGTATTTTATTCCCTGATCGAATGCTGCCTCAACCTCTTCATCCGTTGAGAAGTCGGTCAAGTTTTCATCACAATCCGGGTTGATTTCAACACAACCTGAGTATAGTGTTCCTCCATTCGACAAGAAGTTAGGACTATCATTTATGCACCAGTAGCAAGTCTCTTTTATAGCCCCTAACATCGGATCCTCCAGCAGTTGTCCAAGGCGAGTGACCGAGTTATTTCCCAACTCATCTTCTTTCTCCGATTCAAAAAGTTGAATATCTTCCCATGCTATAGTCCATGAAAACATACGCTGCGGCTTTGCATGTTTGATACCTTCACGCTTCTCCAGGTCGCTATAGAAACGCATCTTTGGCTCACATGCATGGAACTTGTAGCCATCAAGGAAAACCGACCACCATGGAATCTTCACAAGGTCAGTGATTTCCTCACCATTTATTTTGGCATAACTACACATGATCTGGAAGTCTGGTATAGTAGTGTGCTTTACGCCATATACGACGGTCAACTCGAACTGGGGTTTCATGAGATAATGAACCTCTGTATCTGTTTCTTCATTGACAACCTTCAACTCATAGTGATATGCATCATCATCAGGCACTTTCTCGAAATTCCAGTTCTTGCTTTTAGCCAGTGTTTGCAGTGCGCGAACAAATTTCAATTCAAGCTCACTATCCTCTGCAGCACCATTCTGTGCAATAGTGCCTACCGAGCCTTCAATGTGTTCCCATGACTTAGAACCGCCCACCAACTTGCCGAACAGAATCTCGGCCTGCTCGCGGCTGAAAGAATCTCTACTATACTGATTACCATAAGTCAGAATGCAATGGTAGCATCCTTCCTTTTCTTCCAACTGACAGGTACATCCCTTAATCTTGTCATAGGCTAACATCAGCATGTTTGAGAACTCGTCTGTGTCGTAGAGCTTGGCAAGATAGCCCGTACCCCCAGGAATGGTGTCATACATTACCAGGTAATAGTCTTTCGAACCTGTAGCCTGATTCATTTCGGCGTATGAGTCAATGCGGATGTGTTCAGGCGAAGAGCGGTAGTACTCCTTCATACCCAGCTCAATGCCCGCCTTAAACATCTCGACAGTAGCCTTCGCGTCCATGATTTGTATCGGAAGCAGAATCTTGATGGCTTCTGTCTGCATGTGACGATACAAGTAGAGCTGTTCAAATACCTCTCCGTCTCTATCATCCACAAAATTCACATTCTTGTGGTTACAGAAGCGGTAGTGCTGTTCTACAGGTTTGTGCTCCTTGTTCAACTTGGAGAGCAATGGTGTTGACTTTCCGCAATATTTGCAAGTTACAAAACCATTTTCAGGTATAATTCCTTCATTGTTCACCTCTACCTTGCTGCCTGTCTGCATCTGCATGCCATAGTTGGCTTCATACAAATCCATATTATTGCAGAACTCTATACCAAAGCCAAGGTTTTTCATCGCATACGAAGCAACAATGCCTTTATGATGGAACATGAAATGTTTCTTTACGATGAATTGTTCTTTGGTTCTCTCCTCATTTGAATCATCAAGCGCAGCATCTGTCTTATACATCGCGCTACGGGCACTTGTAAATTTCAGATACTTATGCTGATTGACGCCCCATGACGGGTCACCGCATTTTGGACAAGCAGCGAGTGAGAAGTCCGGAGTTCCCTTTTCTGCCACACAGTCACACTTTGAGCAATATCTCATCGTCACTAAGTTATCCTTCCAATCAAATGTAGGAATACCACTTATTTCAAGTTGGAACTTCTGAGTGCAGAACCTATTGCCTGGAGCCAATTCCTTTATACCCTGCGAAGCAGAGCGTGTCAGTTCTATAACCTTTGGTTCAGCTATATTGTTCTTGCTGTCTTCCTTTTCCTGCGTCGAATAGACACTCGCCTGCAACTTTACTCCAGTTTCAGGGAAAGCATAGTTTGGCAGAAGTCCACAGTTGATCATGAACTCTATGGGTCTATCATCTAAAATATGTGCATATTGCGTGTTACAAGCTTTTATCAAATCCTTCAGAGCAGCCTTGGCCGGGTCGTTGGGCTGCAATCTGTCTTCTTGCTCCTTATATTTGTTCAGTTCCTCTATCAGGCCATACAACCTGTCTGTCAGCGCATGGTATTCTTTCAAGATATTCTGATAGAATGATTCATTTTCCAGAGACTTCGCCAAGATGTCGAGTGAAGGCTGAACATTCTCGTCATATTGTTCAGCGAATCTTGTTTTCAGCGTATTCTTATTTTCTTTGATATAAGCAATAATTCTATTGATGACGAATCCGTCAGACGACATAGCATCTTCCGTCAACTTCAGATCACGAATTTTAGGCGGCATTATGTTATTGGCATCTGCACTTGTCCATGTATCAATGCAATACGCCAAAAAGTGTCTGCGCAGAATATCCTTCGCTTCAAGAAAGCATCCCGGTGTAGACACCTCACCCTCCATCATTTCCTCTGGATAAGTAAAATAATACATATCATGAGGTTCTCCCGCATGTACATAATTAAGCACAAGAGCGGAACCCTCCTTGCGTCCGGCACGCCCCACACGCTGTAGGAAATTGCTTGGTTTGGGTGCAATATTGGCATTGCCCATTACATTCATGTCGCCAATGTCAATACCCATCTCCAGTGTTGATGTAGCAGTAAGAACATTGACCGAGTTTGAATGTGGGTGTTCCTTGAAGTCTTTCTCCAGTTTCTCTCTGTCGGAGCGTTCCAGCAGTCCTGTATGTTCGCGAGCATAAACACGAGGTGACAAAGTGCGGTTATACACCTGCTGATAGTAGTTAAGTTCAGGATTTATCTCTTCCGAGTAGGTTCCCTGGCACTTATAGTCAAGGCACAACGTGTCCTCAGCAAGCTGATCTTCCTTGGCTACATAAAGTGTCGATTGGCAATTACTGCACTTTATATGCTTAACGTTCTTGCTTACCCATATATGGTCAGGGTTAATAACATAGTTGCCACCACCCTGCGGAGCTTTGTTCACAAGTCTGACCTCTTCCATTTTGCAGAAGAGTTCACGTATGAAATCATTATACAGAGTGACGTTACGCTCAATAGGCCAGTTGAAATGACGCCAGAAATAGTTGGTATACCAGTTCGGCTTTTCACGTCTTAGTACAGCCATGTCCAGCATATCGCTGTTCTTGTCGAGATAAGTCACACCAATGAGCTTGGGAAAGCGCACACCTCCCCCGAACATCCTATTGAGGAAATGACGACCATCAAACTTCCAGTTCAGTGCCCATAGTGTTAGCGCTTCATTTCTGTACTTATAAAGATAAGAATGGTCTACTGCACCATGCCTCCTCATGCGCTGCAATATACCATAAACAAATTGGCAGAAGGTATCTTCACTCTCGGCTACATACGCCAACTGATTATTGACCAGAAAGTCTTTCATCAAGTCATAGACCTTGTGAATCTCCTCACTTTTGAAGAAAGTCGCTGACGAACCGGTCTTCTCAAGCGTACGACCCAGCTGTGATGTCAAGCCCAATTCGCTGACGATCTCCCAATCAACTCGCACGTCAAACTCCTTCTTGAAAGAAGCCATGTAGCCGCTACCCTCGCGATAGTTATGGCGAAGGTCTATATGTGAAGCCAAGTCTGCAGGCAAAAAGCGGTTGTAGTAGTCATCCTCTGAGAGCTTCTCTTTCCAGTAATTCTTGAAGCCCTCCTGCAATTCTGCAATATTGACAGGCTCATGAAGGCTATTGATATACTGCTGCATAGACTGGCGGAAGAGGAATCGGAAGGTTCTGGCTTCATAGAAAGCAGCCTGATGGGCAGCATCCTGCACACTATTTGTGAATACCAGAATTTTTCGGTCTTTCTCTTCTGCATGGTCAAAGTCGCTTGACAGCACCTGGCTTATGGCCACACTTGACAGCGTAGAGGTGCGTCCGCCTATCTCACATATAGCATCACTATTACACTCTGGGCAGAAGGTAGCAAATCGTTGGTTGCCATTGCGTGTCGATGTCGTTTTGCTGCACACACGCACTCTCAATGTGTCACTATCGCTTTCGCTCATCTCGCGCAGATTCTTCGTGCTAACGTAATGTGTCACGTTGATGGCATTCTCGTTTACATATTCGTCTACTGCCTCATGTTTTTTTGATTCAATGTTGAGCAGCACCACCTCCTTTTCTCTTTCCATAAAAGCCTTGTTGATGGTCGATATGTCAGAGCAATAGCTATCATCAGTAGCAAGGCGACGGGAGAGCCAGCCGCTTGCACCACATTCACGGCAGAAGTACATGGGCAGAGCCACACGGTCCTCATCTTTTTTCAAGCTATGTCTCCATGTAAACTCCGGTTCCTTCTGGAAATATCGAAGCACACCGCTCAGTTCTCGCTGCCAAAGCTGCACCTGCAGATAGAGCATCGGTATGAGCTTGCCCGAGCTGTTAAGGAGGCGTTTGGAGTATGCAATCAGGGCTAACAGATTCTCAATGACGATAGTGCATACCTTTTCGCCTCCATTCAAATAGAGACGTCGGAAGGTTACATCCTGATCAATCAGTTTCTTCTGTACATCTTCCAATGAGAGAATGCCCTGGCTTAAAATATCCAGAACCGACTTGATAATGCTCATACTGCGCAAATATGTTCCAGCTTCAACTGGCGAGATATTTGAGTTCTTAAGCCATACCTTGCAAAGGCGCCTCATATATGAATTAACCGTGTCATCAGCTCCAAATTCGCAACTCTTGATGAGCTTTATATCAGGAAGTGTTGTAATTGACTCCGTTACATATTCAGCTACGGGTATTCTGTGTTCCTCAATGACATTGTCTTCATGAAACTCCTCTCCAAATACATCCGAAGCATATTTGCACAAGCGTTTCTTGCTGTCTGGGCCATTGCCAATGGTTGCCGAAGTACCGACAGGACACAATGTCCCCTTAGGCAGATTCAGTTTCAGCTTCAAGCGTCTAATCAAATTTGCCACATCCGTTCCCTGTGCACCATCATAGGTATGCAACTCGTCAAGCACTATAAACTTCAGCGCCTTAAAGTCTGCATCGATATTGCCCTTCCAAAGGCTGCTGAAACGCTGGCGCATCAATCCGTAGTCAAGCATCTTAAAGTTAGTCAGAAGGATATCTGGAACCGTATCAAGAATGGCATCACGATTCTCTATGATATGGTCTTCACCCATGTCACGAGGATAATCCTTGGGATCTGTACCCTCTCCGACAAACAGTCCGGCTGTCACCTTGCCTTTCAGACGCTCGTCTTTCCAAATGGTTTCGGCAAGACGTTTTGCCTGGTCACTGGCAAGGGCATTCATCGGATACATGATGATAACTTTCACGCCAACCTGTCTCTCATACTTGTTGCAGTTATAGCAATAGTCGAGTATAGGATAAAGGAAACACTCAGTCTTACCCGAACCTGTTCCCGTAGTAAGCAACGTTGGCTCAGGCTGGTGTCCATTCTTCATGGTCAGTTGGCTGAACGCTTGCAGCTGATGCTTATATGGAGGAAAGCTTGGTGCGATATCCAAAGGAATATTCTTGCTTTCTTCCTCTGTTGCTGATACAAAGGGCGTTTTCAGTGAAATATAAGGCCCTTTGAACAATCCATCATCTTTATCCTCGATAAAGCGATAGAAAGCATCGCTGACATCCTTCTCCTTGAACTTGAAGGTTGCCTTGTTATACTCAATGATAGAATCACGTACCTCACGTGCTTGTTGGAGTGGTAACATATTTTATCTTTTTACAAGTTCAACACTAAATTCATCTGAAGAAATCACATTGTATCCTGCTCGTTCAAAGATTTTTCTAGAATCGTTGTCAACAGGATTGATGGCAATATTGTATTCTTTTAATAACATTCCTGCTGTTGCTATTACAACACCATCTTTGTCTAACAAGTCAACATCTCCATCGTGGCTAAAAGAAATATTATTGTCTATCAGTAAATCAACTATTGCTTCCATTCCTGGGTAAAGAACCTTAATATCATTTCTTTCGAGAACATCGAACATGTTATCAGGTTCTTTACTATCCATAACACTTATATCATCCAAAGACTGACATTTCCTTATGAAATTGGCAACTTTCGGAGATATGGAATGCATATTTGTAAGTGGAATATCTGATACTATTAAAGTTGTACTTCTTGATCGGCTGGTAGCCACATTGAATCTTCTCTCATCAAGTGCGAAACCAGGGTTCCTGCCAGGAATATACAAGATTGCATAATCTACAGTCATACCCTGAATCCTATCAATCGTCTCAATAGTAAAGTCATCTAAAGAAGAGTCTGTTAAAAAACTCTTCTGAAGCTGCTTTACTGTATCATTGAACGGTGAAATAATAGCCAACGAGCGTTTTGGGTAGTTTCTACTAAACGCATTTACTACTTGGTTGACAATATTCAAACCTGTTCCCGAGACAATTCCATTTGTGAAATCATGGGTATAATGATAGATTACACCTCCTCCAGATGGAAAAAGATTTGAGTGACAAAGACTAAAATCAATTTCTTTCTTCTGCACAGACCTGAATCTGTTACTGTAGAAGATGCCCGTCAAATCAGCACTTGCTTTCGTAAGACGGAAAGTTGTTGTTATTCGGTATGATTTTACATCTGTACCTAAGGCATATGTTTTGAGGCCTTCAATCTGGGTATTTGCATTCCAAGCATTATACAACCCTTTTGTAGGATTGCTGATGATAGGTGGAAGCTGCATCGGGTCACCCACTATAAGGCATTTTTGTCCTAATTTCTTAAATGCTATGATTGAAGCAAGAAATGCCTGTGAGGCCTCTTCTATGATAATCAAGTCGTATGATGGTAAGCCATCGTCACTTAGATTATCTGAATTATATACCTGGGATAGAACATAATTAGTAGAACAAAAGAGTTCTCCATTTGGAATAATGAAACCTTTCTTGATTGGTTTTAGTCCAGGAACAGTTCTTCTTTCATCTGCAGACAAGTTAGACTTTGAAATCTTTCCATCCTGTAGGAATGGCAGGAGTGGTGGCTGTTGAACAAGTTCGATGAGTCCTTTGTTAGCCATTGTCGTAACGCAGACAGTCTTATTATTCGTAAGATAAGTCGCTATGATATGAGCTATTGTATAACTTTTTCCAGTTCCCGGAGGACCTTGGAGGATGCAGCAGTCATCATCTTCTAAAGTCTGAAGAATTTTTTCTGGAATGGCGGTCTCGTTCTCAGGATTATACTCCAATTCCTCAGGTTGCCAATCTTCATAATCAATTTTCGGTTCAATCATTTGCTCTGGCAAGTCATGATATACCTCTAAGAAATTCACGAGATTATTGAAATAATCCACTGGTGGGAATGGAGAGAATACTATCACAGACAGAGATTTTCCCAACTCTGTTGACTTTTTGAACAAATCATATAATGTCGTACTCAATCCAGTACAGCCTACGTAATCATACTTTGATTCGCCTTTATTTGTATAATAAAGGGGCAAGAGGTCAGATGTATTGGAATGATATTGAGTATTCTTACAAAAATCAAGAAATGAGCACATCCATGAAGTAACATTCGGACCAAGTTCCGCCTTGGCTTCTTTCTTAATTACCATTATGGATTTCTGCACTTTCAAACGAGGTGCCTTGTCTTTTGGAAATTTAATAACAACATGTCCGAGGTTGTCATTCACATGGTCAACATATCCAACGATGATTTCTTCCTTTCGGAACAGCTGATTCATAGGAGCCTTAATGATGGACTTCTGTTCCATCTCTGCTTCACGAACCTGGTCCGAGAAGAAATACTGATAGTTTTGTATTTTCTTATCAATACTCATCTTCGTTTTCCTCCGTTTCGTTTATATCATTGTTATTAGGCAACTGAGCGAAGAGCGAATTGTACTTTTCGTTGGAGTTAATTCTGATGAGGGTATATGCGGTCCCCTTTACACCACTGAGTACTCCGGAATAAAGTTCCTTAACGACATCTGCTTTTTCTTCACCCGTGAGCTTGATGACAATATCGTCTTCGCCAATCCATTCAAGAATATCTTTAGTTGAATCAAAGTACATAAACTCGTTTGACTTCGCACCAAGATAGACACATACAACACATCTGTCGTCAGCAATCTTATTCCAAATTGATGGTGAAAGATACATGATGCCACCGGCAGCACTGCATTTGTGAATGTACTTACCACCATTGATAGTGTGTTCATTCTTCAGGTGAGCATTGCGGACGAAGTCATCCTTGCTTTCATTAGGAGTCATACCTCGATTGACAAGGTTATTGTACAATCTCAGTTGTGCCAAATAATTCTGATCTGCTACTTGCTCCGAAGAGAGGTGTTCTCCTAGAATCCCGTTAATTTCTGCAACTTCGGATGTGGTTGGTTCCAGAACTTCAAGCGTTCTAGTCACTCCATGAGAACCGAAGTTTCTTACATCTTCAGGTGAGTGTGGTTTGGGGGCTTGTGGAGTATAGTTACTTCCAGAACCTTCCCAACCTTTCATGTCACTATAGGAACGAGTACCTTCACCTGCTTTTGTTGGGGTTGCATTCGAAGTAAACTTTCTCTCGCGAGGTTCTCTTGTCGTTGGACTATCGTGAGTAGAGCCCTTATCAGAACGAGTTTCCTTCGGTTTTATCACATCCAAATTATTGCCTGTATGTTGTGAAGAAGGTCTTGAAGATGAGGTAGAATTATTCTGAGAAGAAACTCCTTGTTCAAAATTGTTGCCATTGCTATGCGAACCTACACTCCGCATATGAGAACTAACATTAGAGCCGCTTCTCCAATAGCCATTTACCCGATTCCCATTGCGATAGTGAGCACGTACCCAAGTGCCATTACGGTAGTGTTCACATACTATTTCTATTTCTTCACCATTGTAGTTGTAGTACATTTTTGTGATGTTACAGAAGTCGTTTTCGTCAAGACCTACATTCGACTTTTCAATAGCTTCACGTTCATCGTCATCATCGTATTCTTCTTCACGCAGATACTCGATTTCATTATTTTGATCTACTTCTGTTTCAGAGTTCTCAATGTCGTTGCTTTTTGTTGATACATTATCGTCAAGATTATCATCTTCAGAAATATCTTCCTCAGGCTCATCTGTATGGCCTGTAAATGTGTGACGTATATCTTCATCTACGATATCTGTATCATCAGCTTCATGACCAGTCAGTTCTCTTTTGATACCTGGTATCAAAATGTCGAGTTCGTTCTTAAAGGCATCATCAAGCATTAGAGTATTATTCTCTTGGACAAGTTCCATTGCTGCTTCACGACTATCCATTACGGTTTCAACGAAGTCCTTGTCTGCTTCAATTCCCAAATACTCAATAAAATTCTCTACAAATGGTTTGAATACTCGTTTCTCATCCAAAGACTTGACAAAGTAGAAATCTGCCGAACCTTTTTCGCGATAAAATTTCTTTAAGTTTTGGCAAATATTCTCATCTTTTTCATATCTAATAGATATTGCTGTACAGCACCACAACTCTAGTGCATCTATAAGGTCGCAGTATTTTTGATAGCGTGAGCTCCAATTCTCCGCGTCTTCATACCCTGCAAGAACCAACGCATAGACTCTTAGTGTTTTCTTATATACCTCATTCTTTGAGACCTGATCGATTTTGTCGACAATTAAATCTTCAGGTTCAATAGTTGTTATCTGAAGTATATCGCACGCATTTTTGAAAGAAATTGGACCGGCAGGAAGGTAATCTTTATTGATGATTTGTGGAAGATTACCAAAATACTGCTCTAATTTCTTATCGTTATATGATAAAGCATACAATTCGGTAATTGGTTTGTCCTCATTTTTAGTATTCTTCCACTTAGCAGATTCATCTGTTCTATATTCGGAAACATTTACATCATATTTCTCATCGTAAGTATCTATCATCCACTGCAATATCTGAGCTCTTCTATCTTGGCCAGCAATGCTGAAAAGAGCATACAATGAATCGCAGAAAGATAGACGTAAATTTGATGGTTTGTTTAATAACAAACCAAACAAAGTACGTTTTTCTTTTTTGTCATACTCGATATTTGGTAGATCTTTAAGAGGCAATTTGTTCTCCCAATCATCTACATGTTTTATAACATATGAAGATATACTTAGAGAGTATATTTCACTAGGTTTCTTCATGTAATCCTTTGTTGGAATACATTCTACAGAGTCAAATTCCCCATCATCAATCAGTTTATTGACACCACTAATGTCAGCATCTCGTTTAATTAGATACTGGCTCCAGAAATAAATTGAGAAATCTCTGTCTGACAGGTTTTCAATATCATCTTTTTCAAAATCGCAATGAATCTTGAAGACTCTATTGAGCATCTTTCGTATGTCATTCGTACATTCTTGTAAGTAAGAATTAGAAATATAATCATAGTCAAGACCATATTTCTCGAAATCACAGAATGGTTTGTATAGACTACCTTCTGTCATTTCTGAAACGTCAGTAAACTCATCATCGGAATTCAAGAAGAGTACTTTAGAAATTTGGTCAAAATCGTTGAGACTATCTTTATCTGCAATATACATCGCTGCAAGTTCATCCACGAAACGGAAATGGATAGAACGAAGCAGATCTTCACTATTTTCATCATCTTGAATTTCGAGATAACGATCTATTTTAACTTTTTGCCACTTCGCGAGCTCGGTGATTTTTTTATCACCATCTATTTTGTCTAATATGTCGATAATGAGTTTCCTTTCGTCTGCTGTGGCAAACGAAACCTGATTTGGAATGTCTATATATTTAAATGGTTCTTCCTTTTCGCTATAAACATAAATAACTTCTGATAGACTATAGAACTCACCGTCATGAGCCTTGACACGAAGATCTCGGAGATTAGAAATTAAATCTCCTTTATAGTGTTCTTCTAATTCCAAGCGATATTTTGCAATTGTAGCCGGCAACTTGGCATCATCTGTATCAGATAATCTGTTATCAATTGTGTCGATAAGAATATCTACCATCTCAACTCGCACGCCCATCTTTACCCAGAAATCTTTCCAGGTATCAACATTGTCTTCCTCTGCAATATATTCACTGCTGACGAATGAGGCTTCTGGATTATAACTTGTGACAATTGTTTCCAATCCACCTTCTTTGATATATTCATCTGAAAGGTAGATAGTCTTGTCAGAATCAACATATTCGTCTGTTTTAAGGTAGACAGGAAGAACTGGCAGGTTTGCAAGTGTTTGATCTGCAAGTTTGCACCCTTTTACCCATCTCCAGAATTTTATATTATTATCCTTGTCTTCGATTGTTGAATAGAACGTATCTGTATTATCAGTCAGCCAAGTAATGAAATCGGTCACGGTAAACTGTTCATTTCCCAGTCGTGTTTTCCAATACTCTTCATTCTCCTCTATGTGATAATCAGGATCTATGATGTCAAGGTCGGAAAATTCAACCAATCCCATAGATGCAAGTTCTCGTGCGCTCTTGCTTAATATATGATGTCCATCAGATCTGTCACTAGCATCATCATTACCATAAAGATAAACCTTTGCACCCTTCATTACTTCCTTTTGCTTGTCGGTAAGGTCTGCAAGACGATCAATGACGAAAGCATGGAATGCTATACTCGCTTCCTTGGATTTTATGGTTTCATTAATATTATCAAGTTCCTCAGTAATTACATCGTTGAAGAAGTTTGCGAAATCATATTTCTTGACTTTGATAGCCAGTATTGACTTTGATTCTCCGTATTTGCTTGAACACATGTTCACGGTGTCGGTAGGGAACCATTCTGAATCAAGAATTTCTTTCAGCTCTATGTCATAAGCATAAACATACGCAGCATTAGTATTTATATCATAGAACCCATCATCGTCAGAACTACCAACAAATACGAAGGACTCAAATATATCAGCGTCCTTCTCTATTTCGAATACTAATTTGTAGTTTGCATCAAGGTAGGAGACGAAGTCAAGATTCTTTGATCCATCACCGTCGTTGCTTCCGCTGGTGTTTGATACGATAGTGCTGATATTAGGGCGTACTATATCCCTATAGAATTTTTCTGCATCAAATTCCTCTACATAGAAAGCCTTTTTAAGGAAATCCTTTACTTTCTCTTCATCGTTTTCCACGTTAAGATAGTCAGAATCAAGACAGTACATCCAATCGTGATTAAGCCAATCTTTCTGTGAACATTCATCAAAACTCTCTGAAGGGAAGTAGATATGATCTTCGTAAAGAACAAATGCTTCATCTCCTTTGCAATCATAAGAGTTGAGCACATAATCTCGTAATGAGCCACTATCAAATGAAGACTCATGCTCAAAACAGAACTTTACAAATGCCAAACTGGACTCATTGTCCTCCTGCTGAGATTCATTTATCTCGTCATGATAGTCCTCTGACTGAATAATGTCATTTACTATGACGTCATCAGAATAGTCCAAAACTCCAGCATTCTCTTTGAAATAATCAAGCGTAGCCTTATCGTAGTTTGGTGACACAAAACAGAAAGAAACTGAAGACAACCATAATGCGCTGCATGTTTTCTTTCCTTCTGAAGAAGAAAGGAAAATGAATTTGTCATTGAAATCGTCTTCAACAGTCGCTTCTGAGTCATCATTGAAGAATGGCAGACTACAGAGATCGTCAGGCACAATGCTATTCTTTGCAAGGTAACTGTAGAAGTGGAAGGAAGTCTCCCAGTTCTTCAGTGCTTTTACTGTCTCATCCCAGTTGTCGCTTAACAAAGTGTCGTTTACAAATGTTTCACAATCATATTCAGCGAAATGATCTTCTATTAACTCGTTCCATTTCTTATTATCCTTGAAAAAATCACGCGTCTTGAATGACAGATAGCACAAATGAGAACTGAAAGCAGACAAATCTATCAATTCCTCATCAATATTATAATATAGATCACCTGCAGAAAAAAGATTTCCACATTCTTCTTCAATGAATATGGTTTCTTCAAAGTAATCTTCCAGATAGTCGTTTTCCAGAAGAAAGTTCAAGAATTTATTATTGTTGTTCTGATCTTTAAGCCATTCCTGAAATGCCGAATTGGAAATCATTTCCCGCAAATTGTCTTCAGAAAACTTTTGTTCGTCATCAGCATATCTTTTTAGGAAGGAATTGAAGTGTTTATCTTTTCGAAGCGTTGGAAGAGGAAGAAATGAACCTTCCATCCCTGAGAACGTATAGAACTCCTCATCAGTTAATATGCCTGATGTGGTTAGTCCTGTCGTATCTAATACAACTTTTTTGACATTAGCAATTCCCTTATGAACAGGAATAATCTGGTTATTTTCAATACATTCATTAAAGCTTTCTGCAAACTTCTTTATATAATCTTCATAAAAACCATGCTCTCTGATACATTTATTAAAATCAGGTATGAGTGAGAAAACCGAACCAAGTTGATATTGCTTGGAGGTGAGCAAATATTTAATCCAGCAGAATAGCTTGACACCTGCTATAGCAGCCAGTTCTTGATTGAAATTCTTCTCATCATCGCCAACGAGTGTAACTTCTTTTTCAATATCATTTCTATCTCCTTTTGGAATCATATCTGTATTCATAAGGAATGGAAATCCCCATGATGCAGAAGTCGGAAGATAGCAATACAATATAGATTTATCCACAGGTTCTATCATTGCTCCTTTGTGCTTACAAGCAAAAGAAACCTTAGTGCATTCAAAGTCCTTATATTTCTCCGGTATTCTGCTATTACTTTTTTCTATGGTCTTATTAACCAATTCCTGTAAGTCGGGTTTAATGTCTTCTTCATAATCATTAACTATCCATTCTTCATTATTTCTGAAGCATGTTCTTTCTTCTTTGCCATTTATAAATACTCGAACAGAATTAATATTGGGAATGAATAATATAATATTAGAATCAGAGAAGACCTCCCGAAAAAGGTTCTCGTATGATTTTCTTCCTACATGTAAAATATTTCTACTATCTGGACGCAAAGCAATTTTCACTTGGAACTTGGAATCTGCTTTATCAAATATGGAATTAACTTCTGGAGCGACTTCATTATGGTCAGTCCAGATTGGTAAAATTTGGAATGGTGCGTCCTGACGCTTTATCTTTCCACCCAATTTCTTTTCTGGTGTTTCTCCCTGATCAAATCTAAATGAGTAATTTCCAGTTTTAATATATACATAGTGGTTATTTAAAAAGACAGTTTTAAAACCAATTCCTTTATAACCTATAGTTTTTTTGTTGGCAACCTTTTCCTTCTCATTAATACCGCAAATACCAGAGATGTTGCGTACATTGAACCTATCACCAGAATGCAAGAACAATAGATAATTGTCTGTAATATGAAACTCTACGTCAACCATCTGTCCCTCTACAGGATAGTCGTTTGCATTTTGCAAAAGTTCATATACAAAAGTAGATTCTTTTGCACTTAACTGTTTGCTAAGTGTATCCAGGAAGTTAGCTGCTGAACCAAAGTTTTTTGACTTATCGCTATGACGATCTTCAAACAATTTATTAATAAACCATTTGGGGGTAATAGCCTTAGGCTGTTTTCTTAAGTCCAAATGGATTTCGTGTGGATTGTTCTTGTTCTTATGAGATAATTTCCAAGTGAATAGATAATAGTTGCCCAATTTTAATCCATTAAGTTCCGAAGGGAACCTCATTAGAATAGGACTATTGTCTGACAAATACTGTGGTATTTGATCGAAATTTGTTTTTCGAAGATCGTCCACATAATACATTCCCTTGTCTTCATCATAGTGATAGTATCCTATACACTCACAGTCATCTACTCCCCATAGGGCAAAAAGATCTTCGTTTGACACTTCTCCTTCATTTTTTGTCAAAAAGGATACTGGCGCATTTTTACTTCTCAACGTCTTGGGTGAAATTGAGAAATTAATTTGTGAAGGAGACTGTCTAACTTCTTCTTTAACTCTACATTTAAAAGTACAATCCCCTTCTGGTATCTCGTTAGCGGAAACTGGAACATTAACATAACTCTCAATTACATTCGTGGGCTCGCCAGCTATCTTAATAGAGTGTATGTGTCCCTTGAAATATTCTGCATAGTGGCTTTTTATCTCTTTTGAGAAAACGCCCTCAAATATAGTTTTGGCAAAGAACTCCCGAATTTCGTCATCGGAAGCTTTTATCATTTGATTTTTATTCTTAAAGAATGCCATAATCTGATTATTTCTGATTAAATATCTTTTCAAAATGTGCCCAAGCGGTGCGGTAGTCGGCTATGCGGTCGCAACGGTTATAGGGGGCGATAAAGGTTTGTTGCTGACCTCCGTAGAGTTCACTCTTGCGTGGGTCGATGGTATGAATGTATTGCGGTTCTGCACCTTCGTAGGCGATAACGGTACCATCGGCATCTGTGATAGGATTGCCTCGCATAGCGTTCCATGCCGGACGATCAAGACCTACTCCTGTAAGTCCCTTGGAACAGGTGAAGACAATCTTGCCCTCAGCATCATACCATGTATCGTTCTCATTCTGTTGGAGTACTGGGAACTGAATGGTGTAGATCATCTCCAAATCCTGAAGACTTAATCCGAGAGCCATTGCAGCAAGCACATCAATTTCCACCAATGCTTGACGACGTTCAAAGTAGTTGCGCAAGGGAATGTCCCATGCCCATTCTTCATGCAGCTGGTCGAAGGGTTTAAAACGTGGGTCGTCTATGCTCCAAGTCTCTTGCTTGAAGGCACCATCCCACATATCTTCCCAAAGGTCGGAATAGGCTGTGGTAAGGCAGTTAAGGAGAAGAGTGCGGGAATGAAGTGCAGAACAAAATTCTTTTGACACTCCAATAGGAAACACCTCAATTCTACTTGAAGTAATATTCTGACTAGCAACTGTTTTCCAATAGAAATCCATTACTATGGATGCACAAAGTGCAGCCATATCCACGGTGTCATTTCCACTACTAAAAGTAGTGGAAATGACACCGTGGATATGTGCTGTTCTGCGTGGCAGAACAGCACATATCAACGAGCGTTCGCCTGAAAGATTTACCATTTTACGGAAACCAACCTTATAATAATTTAGCCAATTATCATATATAGCATTACCTTCATTATCTTGATGAATAAAGAAGCCCCTAAACATAGGTTGCTCCACATAATCAGTAACGTTTGGTACATATTTAGTCCTCTGAATATAGTTGTCTTCAATTGCAGTCAAATCTATGAAAGTAAAGTCACCCTTGTTAGGACTACTTATCTTTGGAGTCTGATATAAAGGATTAGACACATAGAAATGCGGAGCATTATAAATCATTTCGCTGTCTTCAAAGTTTGGAGTTATAGTGTGAGACTTTATGTCTTTGATAATCCCCGCCTTTGGAGCACCTGTTTCATGCCAACATTCAGTTATTAATGGTTTTCGAGAGATTACTTTTGATGAATGATTCGTTAATTTTGAAAGCACACTTAAGATTCGCGCATTGTGAACATTAACTAACTTTGCACTGTCTGATGCCTGACCATCTTCAAAAGTATCAGAAAGGAGCTTGATATACTCGTCATTATAATGCATAATACGACTTCTATGTCCTTTCAAATTCCAATCACCATTTTCATCCTTTATACCACCACATACACCATGCCCATCATGAGCATAACAAGCATCTATGGTGCTTGGATGAAAAAGATTGTTTATGTTATCAAATGAAATATTTTCACGATAGATGGTATATACATTTGTCCCATATTTACGACGATGTGCTATCGGGAACAAATTCAGAGCGTTTTGATACTGAAAATGATACACTAATCTATGATATATCTCTTTTCTCAAAATCTGACCTTTTGCATCATCATACACGCTTTCAGGCAATACCAAACCAGTGTAGCCAAATTGATTAGTCACTTCAAGACAATTTTCAAGCACACATTTATATAAATCTGTCTGCTGACCTTTTAGAAGAGGATAATTACATACTGCATTTAAGAATGCACCCATACAAGTGTATTCTATCTGTTCAGCTTCACATAGTCTCTTTAACTGCGCATCCTGGAAATATACATTCAAAGAAGAATCAACATCGACAGCACTTTCTTCTCGAATAAGTACTTCTGGAAACTTTTCTCCAATTACGTTTTGCTGCTCATATTCCAATTTTATCCATGGCGGATTACCACAGATTATATCGAATCCATCACGGAGCCAGAATACCTCAATAAACTCCAGCATCGGGTGGAAGAAATGGTAACGCTTGGCAAGGCGGTCGGCAATTTTCAGGCGCAGAGGGTCCTCGTTGGCAAACAATGACACCTGAGCATGAGAGTCTGTAAGAATCTCTTCTTGGGTCTTTGTCACAATCTGCGACTCATCTTCAGTCATTTTTCCATATTCCGGCATATCCTCAGATACAATATTCGAGCCAGCACGTTCCAAAGCCTGGCGAGTTCTGGTGTCGAGCTTACTATTGTCTACATCAAGCAAAGCCTCTATGTCACCCCAATACTCCTGGCGATTAGGCAGGTCGGCAGCATCGTCATACTCCCAAAACCACAGTGCACACCAATAGTCCATCGCAAGTTTGAGTTTGCGATAAGCATTGTCGTGACGATAACGAGTGTCAAAGAGCTGCTGTTTCTTGGCATACGATTCTGCCTGCTCCTCAGCCTTGAAGATAGAATTGTTTGCCGAATGGTCTATGCCATCCCAAATATCATTGCGATTGTTGGTGAGCTTGTCTATAGAAAGCTGATTGGTGAAATACTCCTTCAAGAGCACATCAATCTTGCCCGATATACGCTGCAAGGTCTTGAAATCAGCATCACAAATAGGTGCAGTCCAGTCCTTGAGGATGGCAACCATACGTTTGTCTTCATTGGCATGAGCCTTTTTCTGCTCCTTGATGCTTCGCACACCCAGCATGTTTGCGTCAGGCAAAAGGAAATGATACACCTCATTGATAGAGCGGTTTACTCTGTTAGAGAAGAACTTAACCTTGTGCGGAGCCTTCTCCCACCACTTGTTTATCTTTGCCTTGGAGCTATTACGGTCAAAGATACCATAGATGTCTTGCTTGCTATATACCTTAAGCCAAGCACCAATGACGGCATTACCCAAAGCCAAGCGGTTGGCAAAGAAAGGTGTTTCCATATCCTTATGGATAACATTAAGCCACAGGGAGAGTTTGCCCAACTCAATGGCAGTTGGGTTAAGGTCGACACCATAAACATTATGTGTGGCAATATAAGCCTTCACCTTCTGCAACTCGTCACGATAATGGTCGGGCTGTATGCGCCAGTTGCGCAAGCCCTTTTCTCTCTGCTGACGTTGCTGCTCGGCAAGGTAAGCCTCAGCCAACTGATTGATGACCTCATTCTGGAAGGCGGCAGCACCCATAGCAGGCTCAAGAATCTTTAGCTCAAGAAGTTCGGTAGCCTGACGTTTGTTGGCACGCACATCGTCAAGAATAGATTTGAGCGTGTACTTCACAGTACTACGTGTCAATACCTCAGGCGTATAGTAGCTGGCAGACTTCTGGCGGTCGCGTCCATTAAGACGATATACAAAGGTTCCCTCAGGCAAGATGACGGGATTGCCAGTCTGCTGGTCGCAAAGCACTTCTGAAATGTCGAAATCGCCCATGCGACTGTATGGCACAAGGAAGGTGCCGTCTTGAGGAGCATTTGCCTTATGCACCTCAATGTAATCCTCCTCGGCATAGAAACCACGGAAGGCGAGCAACGACTCATATACGCTACCCAACTGGTTCACACCCAAGTTGGCATAACTGATACGTCCACAGTAGTTCTTCTTCTTAGATAGCGAAAGCGCCTTGATAATCTCCTGCCACTTGATGTTGCGGATGCGCACACCTGCAAGATGGTGCAGATTCTCATCGTTGAATAGTGGAGAGTCGATAGGACGCACACAAAAACTCTTGCTGTTTAAGTTATTATCCTTGGTGTTATGACCATCAGACAGAAGCGAGAAGAGATGATGTATGCTGTCGTCAAAGAAGTAGCCATTGCGACTGGCATCAGAGTTTAAGCGCACCATCTCAAGGTCGCGCAGAGACTCCAATGAATATCCAAGCTTATACACCTCGTCATCTACAGGAAGGATTTCAAGTTCGTCGCGACTCTCGGCATAGAAGAGGAAGAGCAGACGATATATGATGGTAAGGCAGTCGTCCTTAACCTCCGACTCGAAAGTGTCGTCGGTATAGTCGCTTACCGGAATGTTGTTGTTCTGCTTCCACCAATAGAGCGCTTCGTTGGCAAGGGTCTCCACGGCAAGAATCACACCTTCCTTAAGGTCCTTCGTCACCTCATAGGCATTCTTATAACTCTCCTCAATGATGGTTTCCATCAGCACCATTTCGCCTTCTGCTGCCAAAGTTTGCTTAGACACAAGCATGTGGAAGAGAGCATAAAGCGTGCGATGCTTGGCATCGATACTTGCCTGAGCAAAAAGGTCGTCGAGTGAGAACTGCAGATAGCTGCCCTTTGCCCACTTGTCCTTGTCGAAGAGGAACACAGTATTGCCTGCCAACATAAGGATGAAATGTGGGCGTCGCTCCTCGGGCAAGAGAAATATATGCGTGATGGCTTTGTTGATGATGGCAGGAGAAATCTTATACTTCTCAGTATCTAAGTTGAAGACAAAACGCCATTGGCGGGCAGCATATTTCTGCTGTCCGCTACGTTCTTCGCTTTCGTATTGCTGTTCGAAGAGACCTGCTGGCTCTTTCTCCTCAATGGGTATGAGGTTTTGCATCTCCATTACGAGCATCTTGACCTGCTCGCCCTGACGAATGACATGGCGCACGGGAATCATCTCTACTGGAGTAGACTCATCGTTGACGATGCAATGCTCCTGGTATGCATGGTCGGTCTGATAACCAAGAATAGACAACAGACGTGTGTGGAAGTAGTGCGTCTTCTTGATGGCATCTTCCACACGGGGGCGATCGTTGATGATGAAGTTCTTGTAGTCGTTGTATTCCTGCTTCAGACGTACATAAGGACTGCAGATGTCCTTAATCTCGTCATTTGAAATGCCAGCGCACTTCTGTACTTTGTCAAAGAAGTCGTCGCTGAAATATCCAGAAGGGAAATAGTCTCCCACGTTCTGTATAAAACGGTATTTTATATTGTCAGCCATAATGAGCTTGCGATTATCGTTTGTTTTTAGAAATTATAGAAAACAGCTAAGAGGCGCATATAAGGTTCAGCCTTGTCGAGCGAGAACATGTCCTTGTAGAACTGGCTAGACTGATCACTGATTTTCTTTATTTCCTCTATTTCCTTGTCGTGATTGCGGCGTGTAATCTTGATGTCATCTGGGTCAACTTGGAAGAGAGACTCTTCGGCATTGGTGGCCCAGAGATTGAGTTTCTTTTTGTAGACATTCAAATCCTGCTCCATCTTTAAGGCCATATCAAACTGCTTTTCCTTCATATAGAGTTCAGAGCCGAAGTCAATAGCACTCTTCAGATTCTTCTGGAGCACTTCGATATCCTTTTCTTGAACGCCTTGCAGAAAACCATCCGTCAGATGATACTGCTTAAGGAACTCAAACAGAGATACAGGTTTACCTCTTAAAGCTCCTTCCTTGTCGAGGGGTACAACAAAGAACTTGCTGATAAGGTTCTGCCCCAGTCCGTTAGCATGACTACCATAGAACAAGTAATAACTCATGCCTGCGGGAATCTGCTCGCCCTTGACAACAAAAGCCTGATTCTTTGGTACCGATGCCGTGAACTTGGTAAGCAGATACTGAATGATTGGGTGCAAGTCGTACAGCGGCAGGAACTTGCTCCAATCGCCATCTTTGCTTTTGCGCGAATCAGCTATCGACTTGTTCAACGTAGGCTTGTCGGCACACAGACGGAAGATGTTGTCCGAAGGAATGGCCTCATGAGGAATATCAAACAACACATCAGTAAGTTCTGCATTATTCTTCACCTCTACATAAGGCACATCACCATCCTGCCATCTTACATCACCATGATGGATGGAATCAATAGCCTCCAGTTCGTTGAAGAGATCCTTATAGAAGTCCTCGTCCGACTTGTAAAGCGAAAGTTTAGGCTCGAATATCTTTTCTGAGAGATGCTCTTTGGCAGGAGTAGCAACAACGACATCAGGACGTTTGAATCCACCACCACGACGACGTGTGGGTTGCAAGAATTCCTCATCACCATTACGCAAGGCTTCTGCCACCTCGTCTTCCTCTTTCTTGCTGTTATACAACTCCATGACACTCATGGCATCGCCAAGAACATCGTGAACCTCCTGCTCTTTCTCAAGAAGCTTGTCGAGAATGCGGAAGTCGGTACGCAGTTCTTCCTCTTCGCCATTTGCCACGAGGTAGTAGATGACAGGAGTTTGCTTCTGACCATAACGGTCTATACGGCCATTGCGTTGTTCAAGGGTGATAAGACTCCAAGGTATGTCATAGTTGAACATCGTGTGACAGAAGTAGTGCAGATTGACACCTTGTGAACCTGAGTCGCTGGAGATGAATACGCGAATCTTACTATCCTCTTTGGCGAAGTCGTTAACCATCTCTTCCTGCTCTGTATCAGAGAGAGAGCCATCGAATCGCTTCACCTGATCATCACCGAGGCGAAACTCCTTTTTGATATTTGCTTCAAGGAATTTCATCGTGGCTATTCGCTCTGTAAAGATTACGATGCGCTCCTTAGCATTCTTCTTCCATATTTCCTTCAGTTTATCCCTGAAAGCCACATAGCGAGTGTCTATACCCGACGAGATATTGGCGTTAACCAAATCAAGAAGTTCCTTTACCTCAATGCTGTCATCCTTCTTACTACGTTCCTCCAAAGAGGCTTTTGCTGCATACGGAGACGACAGATAACTCTTGAAGAGCGACAAGGCATAGAGAGGGTCACTACTGTCTGCCTTGTTTACAGATTGGAAACGTGTGTGCTGCACCTTAAGGAACTTCTCTTCCTCAGGATGCAGATCAACAGGTATGCTTACAACCTTTCGGTTTTGGAATTGGCCACGGATTCTTTCGTCCTCGATATCCTTCTTAAAACGACGTACATAATAGGGTTTGATGTTCTCCTGTGTGTACTCGCCATTACGAGGAATGGAGATAGGGTCGAGCATTCGCATAAGGTTGGCAAACGACTCGGCATTGCCATTATGAGGTGTGGCAGATGTGAGAATAAGCGAATCGCACTTCTGCGCAAGGAACTGTGCAAGGTCGCCACGCAGACTGGTGTCGTTGGCAACCTTATGACACTCATCAATCACGATAATATCCCAATGCGTCCTCTCCAACCATGCACGGAAACGGCCGTTGTTCTTCAGCGTATCAATGGAAATGATGGTTTTGTCGTAATAGTCGAACGGATTCTTGTTGAGAGGAATATCGTTTTGTATCTTAGCCACACCCACGCTGTCAAGACGAACAAGAGGTATGGCAAAGCGGTTCCAAATTTCTTCCTGAAACTGAGCAAGGATGCTTTTAAGGGCGCAGACAAGAATACGCTTGCCTCTGCCTCGGCGAATCATCTCGCTGAGGAAGATACCCACTTCGATGGTTTTGCCAAGACCTACACCGTCGGCAATAAGCAAACGCGGACGAGGCAATTCAAGAGCCTTGAGTGTAGGCTCCATCTGATATTCTGCTATATCGAAAGCTCCACCTTGCGCCACAGTAATCTTCTGTGAGAAGAAAGCATTGTTGCGAATGGAGGTCTCGACAAGGAGTCTCGTCTTGCGCCATCGAGGATCCTTGTCGGCCACCAACTGGGTGTTGATAGGGCTGACAATCTCCACATCTTTATCGATATCTGTATCGAATATGAAGTGATGATTCTGCACAAGTTCACTGATACCCGTGCAATGCAACAGATAGTTGCCATTCACATCGGGCTCAATGTTTGTGATGAGAAAGTCCTCACCTCTGACCGTTATTCTTTGACCAGCAGCATAATTTGCCGTAACTGTATTTTTATTTTCGTTTGCAACACATCGTTCCGTCGTGCCGACAGGAATCTTATCTATATCACCCGACTCAAAGAGGCGGCGTGCATTGTCCGACGGCTTTTCGTCAATTTCCTTTGTTGTCATAATTGCTTTTGATTATTGTTTAGGCGATATATTGAGAAGTTTCTCCGCCTCTATCTCAATACGGCTCTTCTTCGTCTGCACGATAAGCATCCTTACATCCACATCAAGAGCCTCTGCCACTTGTACAAGTGTTTCAAGGCTCGGCTGCGAACTGTTGGTACACCACTTGCTCACAGTAGCCGGGTCTTTACCCAATTCATCTGCCAGCCACTTAGCTGTCCTTTTGTTTTCAACCAATACTATCTTGATGCGATTGATGTCTTTCTTTGCCATATCCTTTCATGTGTTTCTTGGTTTACAAAGGTAAAAATTATCTTGGATAATCAAGAAAGATAATGGAAATAATTATCCAAGTTATTGCGTTTTACACCAATTTCTCTATAAAGAATGACTAAATAAAGTTTCCGCCATCTCAATTCTGCTATTTTCTGCTCGTTTCTCACTGATTATAACTACCTTTGCTTCATCAGAGCTACCGCAAAATAGCACAAAGAAGAAGAGTGGTACGAAGAGATATGCGCAACGGCTGATTATCAACGATTTGAATTTTCTGAGGATGTTCGGCTAAATGTCAAAGCATTGCTCGTACCGATTAAAGTGCAATGCGCTTGACTGTCAGGGATGTGAAGATAGTGTATCGGAAACCGTTTTAACTCCATGGCGAGTTGTAAATATGCATATGTCTGATTGTATCGGAGGATGGGATTTTTATGATGATACACATAATGACGAAAAAGGGGCTTTAGTTAACCCTATATTTGTCAATAGAGAAGGTATAACTTCGACGATTATTGATAATCCGGATACAAAGATTCTTGAAATAAACTCAAAGACAGGTTTGTATCCTCTATACATGTGTTATTCAGTTTTTGCTGAGAAATGTAAACAATATAGGGACAAGCACATGTTAACAACAGACATACCATATATCATACGGGTCAGTTGTAAAACCCAGTTGCAACCCTCTCCCTCTCATGCACATAATTTCATAAGCCTGTAAAGGAAGAAAGGAATATCCGTTACTCCCCTGAACTGTGCCCTGAAGGCTTTGACTTTTGCGTTGAAGG
>QWCQ01000488.1_pt1 | contig 27189 bp, 25 predicted proteins | sample 1972701 | NCBI WGS metagenome assembly QWCQ01 (sample SAMN09866704, study PRJNA288562) | Human gut metagenome isolate pre4_stool, whole genome shotgun sequencing... | reverse complement strand
ATCGATAACAATGGCTTGTTCACTTATTCATTCTTCTAATAAAACAAATAGAGTATCCAACAAGAAATTTTCGCTACCAACCACATAAAAATATGAGTCTGACCTATCATTAGCAAGCTCTTTTATTTTCTCAAGATAGTCGCTTCTACTATCTAGCCAATATTTGACTAAAAGTGATCCGTCAATATTTTCAAAATCACTTTCGTAAAGATGAGTATCCTTGGTATTTACATTTACACTTATGAATTCTGGAATATCTGTGTTATCTTCTTCAAATCTTTTTATAAGTGGCCTAATAGTTGACATTGCAAGACCTTGAGAAAGGGCAACAAGCGGTCTATTTTCTCTTTTTAAGGACATGTGAGATTTTAGCTTAAAAATTGTTACTGTATCTCCAATCTTAAGAGACGATAAAGTCTTCTTAAAAGGTGATTTTCTTATAGGAATTTTTGTAGTAAATCTAATATTCCCCTCACTTGTAAGTGTGTTTATACTTAAGTGATGAATTAGTTTTTTATTTACCTCTCCTGTCTCATCGTAACCTAGTAGAGCCAGATGAAAGCTAGAACCCTCATCCCAATTTAAATCATCGGGTTTTTCTAAGGTATATGTCCATACATACTTGTATTCTTCTTTTATATCCAAAATCTTAACTTGAAATTTATCCATAATATCTCCTTACTGATAATTGTTATCACTAAGAACACTATACTTAATTTTTAATTTTCTTCATCTGGAATATCCAGTTTTCTTTTTCCAATGTTTAATGTATCACTAATATATTTAAAAAATAGTTTATAATCATAAATCCAATTATCAATTATTCCAGACCTATAAATTCCTACAATAAATATAAATACAACTGGCAACAATATGGCTCCCATCACTCCAAAAAGTTTAAGTCCAGCATAAAGAGCTATAACTGATAGAATTGGGTGTATATCTGCAGAACTTCCTATTACCTTTGGAGCTATGACTTGTCTAAGCCCAGTCCAAGCTGTCAATACAATCAATAGTCCTAAGGATTTTATGGTATTATCAAAGATAAGTAGTTCTATTATTGACCATGGCAAGAGGACTATTATAGGACCAATCATAGGAAGTAGGTCTACAAATCCTAATATTAGGGCTATTGGCATGAAGTATTGTTGGCCTATGAAAAACAGGAAAATCGCCATTATTATTGTGCACAGAAAGGCTAGTTTTAGTTGGGATTTTATATAATTCCAGGTTGAATTCTTAAAGACAGCCCTTATCAAAGAAAGGTTATTCTTTGACTTTTCTGGTATCAATAGATGGTATTTATCATAAACATTTTGCATATCGCCAAGTATTATATAAAATGCAACTACAAAAGTAATCACAAAAAATATTATTTCATTGGAGGTATTTATAAAAGCTTGGGTAAAGCCAAAGGTAATATTGATTGCGTTTTTTTGTAAGCTACCCAACCATTCATACAAAGACTTAAGTCCAGACCTTATTGTGTTTGATACATAGTCTGGCATGAGGTTAATCTGTGAATTGGCATCATTGATCCAAGTATTTACAGAAGATACAATCTTATCCCAATTGCTAATGATATTACCTACCAAGCCAGAGACTTGATTTACTATAAACTGAACAAACCATACCAAGAAAAATAATAGAAGCAAGAGCAGGATTGTACCAAGCAGGTAGGATACCGCCTTGTGTTTGATTGGCAGGATATGGTCAATCTTTCTTATAGATGGTGCCAATAATCCCACGATTACTAGAGCTAGTATTATGGGCATGAGGGCATTTAATAGGGCTGGTGCAAGGAATAATAAAAATAATATGGTTAAAATAATAATTGTTGTTCGTAAAAATATCCTTTCATAAAGTTCTTTATTTCTCATGGCATCTCCTTTAATATTTGATAATATTATTATATCAAAAAGAGTGAGGAGTGCAAAATAGATATCGAAAAAATATATAGAATATACTTTGAAGATGTTTATAGATTTTTGCTCTCTTTGAGTAAAAATAAGGACGTAGCCCAGGATATAACAAGCGAAACTTTTCTAAAAGTCATAAATAATAGTAAGAAAATAGAAAATACTAGAAATATTAAGGCCTATATTTTTACTATAGCAAAAAATACTTACATCAACTACTATAATCAAAACTACCAGCTTAGCTGGTAGTTTGCACAGCGCCTATAAGGCGCGAATACCGGCACGCCCCTATTGGGGCTGTCGAGTATTCTGTCACATGCACCACTATCCCAACTACTGCTTAAGCAGTTTTTTTATTTGTTCTTATTTACTGACTTTCCCGTAAACGGGTCATAGTATTCCTAAATACTTATTTGGTCAGTGTAACAATCTTTTTTAATTGATTTTGTACATATTCCTTTATTTTATTTCCATTCAGTATTTTATAAACTATTCTTGTCCAAGTTTTAACCTCCTTATTTAATTTTGTATGTGACTATCACAATTACACCTTAAGTAGGTTTTCTTGGTGCTTTAAGCTAAAGATTAATCCCTCCTCCTGCATAGCAGGTGATTTATTGTTTCGATCTCTTTCGTTCGCTCAACTCACTAATCACAAATTGACAGGGAAAATACAAGCTCACCTAAAGCAAAGTAAAACACAATGCAATAATTAGAATAATTCTAGCGGAATACAAAAGTTTCAAAGACATAAAATAATATAGCCAACACAAAATAGGGGATATTATAAGCAACATCGCTAGAAAAATAACAGGATCCTAACACAGGATATTTATTTCAAGAAAAACTAGACAAAAATCCTTTTCTTAACGAGAACGAAATAAGAGAAATATCTATAATTTAATATAAATCTTATTGATTGTTAACAATTATATTATTTCTACAAAAAACTCATTGGAAAGGCTCATTCCCTTTTTGGTAAAATAGAAATTATCATCGATTTTATAAAAGTCCTGACCCTTGAATTTTTCTATCGCATCTTCATATTTAACTAAGAAATCACAAGCAAATTTTTCTCTAAACTCAGCTAGATTTATGCCCGCGCTTTCCCTAAGCTTAAAGATAATGTATTCTTTCTCTCTTTCATCTTTATCTATAAATTCCTCAAAAACAATAGGATACTCTCCTTCTCTAAGAGCCTTATCATATTTTACAAAGTTTCTCGTGTTGTTATATCTCTTATTAGACAAAAATCCCGAAGCTCCCAGGCCAAAGGCAATATAGTCATCTATATTCCAGTATTTCTTATTGTGAATTGACTCCTTGCCAGCTCTTGCGAAATTTGAAATCTCATATCTTTTAAGACCCAATTTATCTAATTCATCAACAAGATATGAAAAGATATCGACCTCAAGGTCTTCATCCATCAAGTCTAACTCTCCTTTTTTATCTAAAGCATAAAATCTAGATCCCTTATCTAAGATTAATGAATACCAGGAAATATGATCTGGAGTAAGGCTCTTTACCATTTCTAGGTCTCTTTTGACAGAATCGAAATCCTGGCCAGGTAGATTAAGCATAAGGTCAAAGGATAAATCAAAGCCAAAGCTTTTAATAAGCTTAATGTCTCTTATGGCTATTTCTTTATTGTGATTTCTACCAATATTACTTATGACCTTATCATCAAAGGACTGGACTCCTAGGGAAATCCTAGTCACACCCAGATTCTTATAGGCTTGTAATTTAGCTTCATCTATAGAATTAGGATTGCATTCTAGGCTAAATTCTTTGATATCTGTATCAAATTCCCTTACTTCTCCTATAATTTTCTCAATATATGAAGGATTAATATAAGAAGGGGTCCCACCACCTATATAGATTGTATCAATTGCAAGGTCCATATTCTCTCTATAGAGGTGGATTTCTTTTATTAAATTGTCGATGTATGTGTCAATCCAATTTTCGAGTCCCTCAAATGCTGCAAAGTCACAATAATAGCATTTTTTCTCACAAAAGGGAATGTGGATATAGCAACCAACTTTTTTCATAAACTTCCTATCTCAAATCACTTTCAACTACAATGATCTCACTGTCTCTAAGTCCTTTAAGCTCAATCTCGCAACTTCCTTCAATCCTAATAAGATCTCCTCCTGGGTAGGCCTTTGACTTATATTCGATTAAACCAATTCTTACAAAGATTAGAGTATTTGGGTATTTGGCCTTAATGATGGCCTCTCCTCCCAATTTTAAATCCTTGTGGTAGATAATTTGCTTATCGAATTTTTTAATTGCTTTGTTATCTTCCATCTCGCTAACTTCAGTTTCCTTATCCGTTTTGCTAGCTAAATAATTTTCAAAATCTTCCTTACTTAGGATATATTCATGAGTCACTTCCATGGTTCCCATATTAGTCTTTGTAAGATGAGAAGAATAATACTTGTAATTTAATTTCTCATGGAGCTTTTTGGATTTGAAATTTCCTCTGTAGAATCCTCCAACTAAAACATCTAGTCCGACTTCGTCGAATAGGTAGGAAATAAGGATCTCCAAGGCCTCTGTCATTATTCCTTGATTTTGAAAGTCTGTTGCTAAGACAAAACCAAGCTCTGCTGCCTTCTTGTCAGCTAGGTTTTCAAAAAATTCTCCATCATACTTATGGATTCCTATTGAACCTATAACCCTGCCGTCCATATCTATGGCTAGGATATTCTTATCCCTTATAAATGTATCTAGGATTTCTTCGCTTTCCTCCTTTGACTTATGGTGAAACCAACCTGCCGCCTCTCCAAGTCCAGGAGTCTTGGCGTAGTTATAGAAATCGTCTAGGTCAGTTTTCCTAAAGGCTCTAAGTTTTATCCTTTCGCCTTCAAGTATAAATTTATCTATATTAATATCAATATTCATAATTTCTCCTATGTAAAAAGGCGACTTTCGTCTTAAATCGCCGCCTTTATAACTAACAAGTCACTATCTTCTATTGCTTTAAGGGAGTGGACTTCATTTGGATCCATCCTGATTATATCGCCAGGAAGGATAAGGTCTTTCCCATCTTCTCCAGTGAATTCAACCTTGCCGTTATAAATAACAACTATAACAGTCTTGTCAGACTTATGACTTGGTATTTCTTCGCCAGATTTTATCTGTAGGTGGGTCACTAGTAGTTTTTCTTCATCGATTAGATGTTCAAACTTCCCATCCAAAATATTTGCACTTATCTTTTTCATAAATCCTCCTTACAAAAACTCATGATTGTTAGCCGCCATAAACATGGTAGCTCTTTTCTTATCATTTAGATCAATCATTATATCCTTATCGTCTACTCCAAGTTCTCTGAGGGTTACGATATTATCTAGGAGGAACTCATTGCTTCCTACTACATAGAAGATAGAATCCTTAGCTTCCATTTCTCTTAAGGTCTCAAAGAAGTTTGCCCTGGAGTCCACCCAAACTTGTCTAAATATCTTGTCATCTACTTTAGAAATCTCGGATTCAAATAGATGATTGTCCTTCCTTGCTACATTTATACTTAAAAGTTCTGGAATGCCACTTGGATCTTTTTTGAATTTATTGATCAAAGGTCTCATTGTTGTAAGGCCGATTCCCATAGATAAAAGAACAATAGGTCTATTTTCTCTTCTAAGCTTCATATGGCATCTGACCTTAAAGAATTCCAGATAATCTCCTACCTCTTTTTCTAAAAGAGCCTTCTTAAAGTCAGACTTTCTTATAGAAAACTTGGTCGTAAAGTTCACAGTATCATCATCTGTTAGGGTGTTGATACTAAGGTGGTGGACGAGTTTCTTATTAACCTCTCCCCCTTCATTAAAACCAGGGATGGCTAGATGAAAGCTTGAACCTTCCTCCCAACTAAGTCCCTCTGGCTTTTCTAGGGTATAGGTCTTAACATTCTTAAACTCATCTTTTATATCTAAAATCTTAACTTTATAAATCTTGTAATCTGTATTTTCCATAAATTCTCCTTAATGATAATTACTATCAACATTATCACTATACCCAATTTTCTTAAGAATAATAATTTATAGGAGTTCTCCAACAAGATTTCTTAGTGTCGGGAGGACTTCTTCCTCAAAGAATGGATTCTTGGCCATCCATCTGTTATTTAAGGGGCTAGGATGGACTATAGGAAAGTATGCTGGCAAATATTTATCAAAAGACCTAACCGTTTCAGTGAGATTTTTCTTAAAATTATCATTTAGGTAAAATTTCTGTGAGTAAGCCCCTATGAGAATTGTAAGTTCTATGTTTTTAAGATTTTCTAGTAGGTAGGGATGATATTCCTTCGCTATAAATCTTCTCGGAGCCTTATCTCCTGATTTTCCCTTGCCTGGATAATAGAAATCCATAGGAATGATTGAAAAATCACCTCCGTGAAGAGTTTCCATATCGATTCCAAGCCAGTCTACTAGCCTTTCTCCGCTCTTGTCATTGAACAAAATCCCCGTTTCTTCGACTCTCTTCCCAGGAGCTTGACCTATAATTAAAATCTTAGAGTCTTCATTTACTTGAAAGATTGGATCAATTCCTCTTTTGCTGTAGGATTTATTTCTTTCGTCTTTCTTTAACTTTTCTTTAATATCTCTGATATTCATAAAAACTCCTTAAAGAAAAAGCAACCCCTAGGATTGCTTAAACTAGTATTTTTTACAAGCTATGGCTCTTGTGCCTATTTCACCCAATTACTTATCATCGTCTAATTTGAGGACTGCGAGGAAGGCATCTTGTGGAACTTCTACGCTTCCTAGCTGACGCATTCTCTTCTTACCTTCTTTTTGCTTTTCAAGAAGCTTTTTCTTTCTAGAAATATCACCGCCGTAGCACTTAGCTATAACGTCTTTTCTTAGAGCTCTTACTGTCTCTCTTGCTATAATCTTGCCACCAACTGCAGCCTGGATTGGCACTGCGAATTGCTGTCTTGGGATCTCTTCCTTAAGCTTTTCTACAATTCCACGTCCTCTGGCATAGGCGCTATCTCTGTGAACTATTAATGATAGGGCATCAACGGTCTGATCGTTTATTAAGATATCAAGCTTAACAAGGTCAGACTTATCATAGCCTATTAACTCATAATCTAGGGAAGCGTAACCCTTTGATCTTGATTTAAGGGAATCAAAGAAGTTATATATTACTTCATTTAAAGGGATCTTATACTTAATTGAAACCCTGTTTTCATCAATATAGGTCATATCGATTAGCTCGCCCCTTCTGGATTGGGCAAGATCCATTACTTGACCGATATAATCTTTAGGGGTGATTATCTCAGATCTTGTAATCGGCTCTTCTATATAGTCTATCTCTGTAGGATCAGGAAAGTCGTTAGGGTTTTGTAGTTCTAGCATTTTATCGGATCCCTTAAGTTTTACATCATAGATTACTGATGGAGCTGTCGCTATGATATCTAGGTCATATTCTCTTTCTAGTCTTTGGGTTATGATGTCCATATGAAGGAGCCCTAAAAATCCTGCCCTAAGACCAACTCCCAAGGCTTGTGAGTTTTCTTGCTCAAAGACTAGGGCTGCATCATTTACTTGAAGTTTTTCTAGGGAATCACGTAGCTTATCAAAGCTTTCTCCTTCTGCAGGATATATTCCAGAATATACCATAGGAAGGACTTCCTTATATCCTGATAGGGGTTTATCTGTAGGATTTGCTATAGTTGTAATAGTATCACCAACTCTCGCATCCTTTACTTCCTTGATGCTTGCTTCGATAAAACCTACATCTCCACTTCTAAGCTCCTTTGTAGCTACCCTTTGCTTCATAGTGTAGCCTACGGTGTTTACCTCGTATTTTTTGCCAGTATTCATCATGACAATCTCATCACCAGGTCTTACAACACCTTCAAATACTCTTACATAACATATTACTCCTACGTAAGAATCATAGTAAGAATCGAAAATTAGAGCCTTGAGAGGCTTATCGTCATGGTCTTCTGGGGCTGGGACATTGGCTACTATATCTTCTAGGACATCTTCTATATTTAGTCCTGTCTTTGCAGAAATTTGTGGAGCATTACTAGCATCTAGTCCAATCTCATTTTCTATTTCGTGTTTTACTTCATCAGGTCTTGCTGATGGTAGGTCGATTTTGTTAAGGACTGGCAATATTTCTAAGTCTTGCTCTAAGGCAAGATAAGTATTTGCAAGAGTCTGAGCCTCAACTCCCTGACTAGCATCAACAACAAGGATAGCTCCCTCACAGGCCTTTAGTGATCTTGACACTTCATAATTAAAGTCGACGTGGCCTGGGGTGTCTATTAGGTTTAGTTCATAGACTTCGCCATCCTTGGCCTTGTAATGGATTTTGATTGACTTTAATTTTATTGTTATTCCTCTCTCCTGCTCTAGTTCCATATCATCGAGCATTTGGTTAGACATCTCTCTTTTAGATAGATTTTCACTTCTTTCTATTAGTCTATCTGCAAGAGTGCTCTTCCCATGATCGATATGGGCAATGATGGAGAAATTTCTAATATTTTCTTTCTTCTTCATATAACTCCTTATTCTTCATCTGGATATGGATTATGATCAATTAGACCTGCCCTATTTATCGGATAAAATCTCACGAAGGCATGGCCTACAAGTCTATCTTTAGAAATAGGTCCAAAGCTTCTAGAATCGTTACTTGCTCCAGGTATCCTATTATCTCCCATCACAAAATACTCGTCAGCACCCAAAGTCCATTCTGTAATTTCCGTTGAAGGATCTGTTTCTGGTATGGATGTGTAGTTTTCGTCAAGTTCTTCACCATTTACAAAAACCTTGCCATCAGAAAGCTTTATAGTATCTCCCTCTTCACCTATAACTCTTTTGACATAGAGTCTGTTTGGATGATCTGGTGCTTTAAGTATGACTATATCGCCCCTCTTAAAGTCTCTAAACCGACTTCCTATCTTATCTACTAGGAGTATATCCCCATCGTGGAGGGTATTTAGCATAGATTTTCCTGAAACTTTAGTTGCATCCATGATAAACATCTTTATAAGTATGGTGATAATCAAGGCAATAGCTATAGTCTTGACCCAATCCCAAATTGCATAAAGTATGCTGTCGTTTTTAGATTTTTTATTATTTTCACTCATATTTACCTCTCATTTCTATTAAATTATATACTAAATTTCTCTTTCTTCCAAATTATTGAACAATTTTAAAATAATCCTTGTTTAATATCCTAATTTATGGTAAAATGTATCAGTCGAACAAAAATGTTCGGGAAAGAGGTGAAAGTATAATGGCAAATATTAAATCTAGTAAAAAGAGAATCGACGTCGCTAGAAGAAACACTCTAAGAAACAAATCTAGAAAAAGCGAAATCAAAACACTAATCAAGAAATTTGACGCAGCTATCGAAGAAAAAGACGTTGAAAAAGCTACTGCTATCTTTAAGAAAGCTGACAAAAGATTAAAACAAGCTGAAGCTAAAAACGTAATGCACAAAAACAAAGTTGCAAGAACAACTTCAAGACTAGCTAAGGCTCTAAATCAAGTAAATGCATAATAATAATGAGTGAATATCAGTATCGGATCCTCACATATGTCTACTGATAATCACTCATTTTTTATTTTATAATTTTTCCCATAAGAATTTTAAGCTCTAGGTCCATATCAAAGGCCCCACTTTTCTGCCTAACTTCCATATCGAAGAGAGTATCGTGCAAGCTAAAAAGCTCTTCTAGGCTGAAGTTTCTAGCAAAACCCTTTACCTTTCTTAGCTCGAAGGGAGATATACCCAAGGATTTTTGTATAAAGGAATCATTAAAGCCACGAGCACTTAAGGATTTGATCCCTATAAGGTTTCTCACTTGTCTTATAATCATGTGATAGATCATAAAGAGGTCTTCGCCGGATTTTCTCATAGTCTCATAGACTTCAATAGACCTTTTCCCATCCTTAGTCGAAAGAGCATCAGTTAGGTTAAAGATATTAAGATTTAAGATCTCATTAAGCTGAGCCTTTACATCTTCTGCCGTAACTATTTCATCTGACGAGTTTGCAATAATCTTATCTATGGTATTGGAAACATCGTATAATTTTATCTCGCTATCCTTATTAAGATAAGAAAATCTATTTATAATATCATCTATAAGAGATTTTTTGATCTTTTTATTTGCCCTTGTAAACTTCTTTCCTATAAAAGACTTTAGTTCATTCTTATCTAACCTTGCGATTTTGACAACAGAATCCATCTTTGCTAGTTTCTTATAAAATTTCCCCTTGAAAGGTGGATTGTCTGATATAATAAACAAGCTTGCATAGGCTGGGAAGTTGTCAATATCAGCTGTTAAGTGATCGGTGAGATCCTTATAGTTTTTGATACCTGTCTTGGATAGGTCAATGTTTCTCAAAATAATAATCTTCCTATCTTCCATTACAGGAAGGGTCTCTATTGAGTTTTTGATTACTTCATAATCCTCCCCTCCCTTTAAATCTATAAAGTTAAAGTCAGGGATACTTACCTGATTTCTCGCTTCTTCTGTAATGGAGTCGGTGAGAAATTCTTCCTCCGAGTCAAACAAATAGACTCCACTTATATCCTTGTCTAGAAATTTTTTCATAAATTCCATATAATTCATCTAAAATATCCTCCCTTAAGAAATCTCTCTATCTCAAAGTCCTTATTAAATCTCATCTCAACCATCCCATCTGTCTGGCTATTATAAATCTTCCTATCATATACATTATCCAAAACTTCCTTGTGGGGATGGCCGTAGATATTATTTCTCCCTGCAGAAATTAGGACGATTATAGGGTTTACCCTCTCTACGAAATCCCTACTAGTAGAAGTCTTCGACCCATGGTGGGATAGTTTTAGAATATCAGCCCTATTTTCAATATTTCTCTCAAATTCACTCGGCAAATCTCCCAAGGTCATTATCTTAACTCCTCTTATATCCAGGATTAGCCCCAGAGAATTCGAATTTTCGTCAAATTCGTAGCCTTCGTCGATTACAGTAATGTAGCCTGATTTAAGCTTAATCCTATCTCCCTTTTTTAGGATATGGGGCTTATATTTTCTAAGAGAATCCTCGTTAAGCTTATTAGTGTAAATATTTTTAACATGGAAATTATCCCAAACTAAGTCCAGATTTCCCATATGGTCCTTGTCCTCATGGGAGATAAATATTCCCTCAATTTCCCTAATTCCAAGTGATTTAAGATAAGGGATGAGGATTTTTTCCCCTGAATCGTAATTTTTGTATTTGGGTCCTCCCACATCGACCATATAATAAGCTCCCTTATCATTGAGTAAAAAGGCGTCTCCTTGGCCAATATCTATCATCTGATAGCTAATCTCTCCCCTCTCTTTTCCTAAGGAAAATATCAATACCATAATTGATAGAAGAATAATATTGGCATGAGCCTTGGCCCTATTTCTTCCTAAATTTAATATTATTATGATAAGGATAAATCCATAAAAAGCAAGTAGGATGTGAGGCTTTCTAAAATCTAGGGCAAGGAATTTGATTTTATTTAAAAGTTCTGTCATATTTAGGATGCTCTCTACAAGTAGGTTAAGGCCAATAAATATTATCTTGATGAAGCTCCCTAATAGCGGATAGGCAAATATTATTATAAAAATTATATACATACATAGACTAAATATAGGTAGGATTAGAAAGTTTGCCAGTATGCTTACTAGGTTAAATCTCCCATAATAATAAATCATAAAGGGCAAAAGAGCAAGCTGGATGGAGCTTGTAAAGGCGAGGCTTTCCCCTATATAGGATTTGCTAAAGTAATTCTTAAGCTTAGGATAGACCAAATAGACTGCAAGGCTTGCCGCAAAAGTCAAAATAAAACCAGCGTTTAGACCAGCGAAGGGATTAATTAGTAATATCCCAGAGCCAATGACTAATAGGGCCTTTATTTTATCCATTGGCTTATTATACAAAAAAGCTAAAAAAGAAATTACATTTAGGCCGATTACCCTAATTACTGAAAAGGGAAAGCCTATTAGATATCCGTAGATTGTTGCAAGCAAAAGGCCAAGCCCATAGGCATACCTATAGTTAAATCTTCCCAAGAGAAATAGGATAAAGAAAAATAACATATCCATGTGAAGTCCACTTACAGCAAGGATGTGGCTTAGACCTAGGTCTCTTATCGAATCATTTTCTATAAGATTTTCTCCAAGGATTACAGAAACGACAAAGTCGGCTGATCTTTTACTTAGATTCTTATCGAAGAGCCTGTGGATATAATTATAAAAAGAATTTCTCATTTCCAGAGGAAAACTTCGATTTCTCCTTCTTTGATCGATCTTTTCTATCTTAACTTCCTTAAAAATTCCCTTACCAGCCAAATACTTCCTATAAGAAAAGAGATTGGGATTGGTATTTGTAGAAGGAAACTTAACTTTCCCATATCCTTCAAAGCTTTCGCCAATTTCTAAGTCTTCGTCCATAAAGGCGAGAACTTTAGCTTGCTCTTTCCCATCTTCAGCTCTCAAAAAGTACCTAAAGCCTTGATCTTTCCTTCTTTTCTCAAGGACTGTGAGATTAAACTCTCCATTATCTCCTATCTTTCTCATCTCGCTATTCAGTTTTAAAGATGCAAAAGAAAATATAAGGAAAATGCCAAGAGCCATATAGATTAAAGTATTTTTCCTATAAATTGATAAAAGGCTTAAAATTAAGCATCCCATAAATATATAAATAATATTCAAATTTTCATAATTAATAAAAATCAAAAGGCCCAAAAGGAGGCCTAGTATAAATAAAAGAATCTTTTTTCGCATAATTGCCTCTTTTTTATTATATCATATGATATAATATTAGAGAGGTATATTATGACTAAGATTTATGAAAAATTTCCAGAAATAACAGATGTTAAAGCAAAAGTCCTATCCAAGAAATTTGTAAATAACAACACCTATCTTATCTTGGACAAGACTATATTTATGCCCCAAAACGATACCCTCTTGGACGAGCCAGGCCATATCGGGGGTCGTAAGCTTCTTTCAGTAGAAAAAAAGAGGGATAATATAATCCATTTAATTGAAGGTAAGGAAAATAGGACTAACCTCCTCCTATCCTTAGATAAGGAGGCCCGCTTTCACAATCTCTACTATGCTACAAGCTTTTCCCTATTTAAAATTTTCTACTCTTCCTACTATAAGGCAGAAAGAATAAGCTTTAAGCTCTACGAAGATTACGGTGATATCATAATCACCAATCCTTCACGTGACTTTGATCCAAATCTTATTGAAGAGCTCATAAATTATGCCATAGATAAGGGCCTTAATCTTAATCTTGATAAGGGGATCGTAGAGCTTAAGTCCATAGGAAAAACTATAAATAATTTAATATCTTTTGATAATACTTACAAGATTAAATCTTTTGAAATAAAAGAAGCCTTAGTCGAGGAAAATAGGACTGTTATAAGCTTTAAAGCTGGAAATGAATAATACTTTCCCCAAATCTAATAATTATAATAAATTAGCCGCATCAATGCGGTTTTTTCTATTAAAGTATTATTGCACAAATATATATTCTGTGCTAGAATAAAATTATCATTAAGAAAGGAGATAAAAAAATGAATAAAAAAGCAAGAATGGATTTCAAAATCAACTAACTATAGTAAGTATCAGGATACTCCTTGATCCTTACGATTAACAAACAAGGAGAAATATGACAGAATTTAAATTTTTAATGAGAAAGATGGCCAAACTCGAGCCACTTATGTTTTTACTAATCGCACTTTACGGTCTATTTGTGGGGATCAAGCCCTTCTTATGGATTATTTCGCCTGCCTTTATATTGAAAAATTACTCTACTAATCCAGAGATATTCCCAATTTTCTTTATAGGCTTATTTTTTATATCAACTTTAATTAGCTTCTTCGATTCCTTTATCATGGGTAATTACCGTATGAGGATGAACCACGTCCGCTATAAGCTAATGAATATGATCACAGAGTACTCACTCTATCTACCTTATGCAAAGAAAAAAGAAAAATCCGAATCAGAAAAAATAAGTGATGCCATGAAGGCTGTAGAATCGCCTTGGCTCGGAGCTGGTGGCATTATGATGGATTTGCCAAATATTTTTTCTATGCTTATCTCTATAGGTGGATTTTTGTGGATATTTACTTCAATGGATCTTTGGGTCTTAATCACAACACTAATCCTAACTGGCCTTTCTTGGGCAATATTAAACCAAGTTCCAAAATCTTATAACAGATACTGGGATGAAGTGAGTCCAAATTGGGATAAGTTTGCAAAGCTTAATAATGAAATGAAATCTCCCCTATCAAAGCAAGATATTCTGATTTTTGATACAGTTAAAATTTTCAAATCCTATTATGGAAAAACTAACAAGGATAGGATAAATCGCCTAGGAGAGGTCAACACAAAGACTTTAAGACTTTTTACCCTAGCAAATCTTATAAACTTGATAAGAGATGGTCTTATAATCTATTGGCTGATGACAGGCCTTGTATCTGGCAGAATATCAGTGGCAAATTTCTATGTCTACTTTACAGCGATATTTGCCTTTATTGCCTTTAACCACCAAACAACGTGGTTTTTTACTGATATTAGGAGAAACTTTACCATGTTTAAACCATTTTTTAAGGTTACAGATGTCTACAAGGATGAAAAAGAAGAAATTTATCCAGACCAAATGGAAATTACCCTTGCTGATGTCTCATTTAAATATCCAGGAACAGATACCTATGTATTAGAAAATCTTAATCTAAAGATAAAAGACTCTGAAACAATCGCTCTTGTAGGTGAAAATGGTGCCGGTAAGTCAACTCTTGCTCTACTTCTTGCAGGTCTATACGAACCTACAGAAGGTAGGATTTTAATAAATGGAGAAGATATTAAGAAATCCCATATAGACTATAAAAAGCTAATCTCAGCTGTCTTTCAAGATTCAAATCTTTTGCCATTTTCCTTTAAGGAAAATATCCTAATGTCAACCGATGATAGAAATTTAGATGATATTTACAAGATGACCCACTTAGATGAAATCATAAATACCTATGAGAAAAAGGATGATCAAACTCTTCTTAGAATTTTAGACAATGATGGGGTCGACTTATCAGGTGGCCAAAAGCAAAGGCTATTTTTAGCCCGTGCTATAGCAAAATCTAAGGCAAAACTTCTTATTCTAGATGAGCCAACAGCCCAACTTGACGCTCTCAACGAAAGAGAGCTTTATATGCTCTATGATGATCTGATAAAAGATAAGTCATCGATTTTTATCTCCCATAGGCTTGCTTCTACCAAGTTTTGTGACAGGATAATTTATCTTAGGGATGGTGAGATTATAGCAAATGGTACTCATGATGAATTAATGAAGACATGCGAAGATTACAAAGACCTCTATAATCTACAAGCAAACAATTACAAGGAGGTCCTATGAAAAATATTAGAAAACTCTTTAGATTAATTGACACCTACCAGCCAGGATTTACCCTTAGGGTAATTATTACAAACCTTGTTCTGGGATTTTTGCCACTTATAAATATTTTTGCTCCAAAGCTAATTATCGATGAGCTTATGGGAGCTAAACGAATTTCCTACTGCCTTGGCCTTGGCGCCTTGGTTTTAATCTTAGGTTTTATCAAAGAAGTTACCTATAGATGGCTAAATAATTATCTGACTCTCACCTTTGAGGATATGTCAGACAAACTTACCTTCAAGATTGCAAAAAAATCCCTAAGGCTACCCATAGAAAAATCTGACTCCAAGGATATCCAGGACATGATGGAACAAGCCCACTATGCCGTTTGGGAAATGTATACACTCTATGACATAATAGTATTGGTAATATCAGCTGTGATTACGGGAATTTTATCTTTGGGAATACTTGTAAAGCTAAATCCTGCAATTCTTTTCTTATTGATTTTATTAATGTTGATTAATAAAAAATTAGTAAGACTGATTAAAGAAAACGAGCTGAAATACCAGAAAAATAATATTTCTGATCTTAGGTCTTATAGGTTTTTTGCTAATTTCGCCTCAGATTTAAGATATTTTAAGGATATAGAAATCTACGATGGTCAAGATTTGGTCCTTGAAAAAGCGGATTACTACCAAAAAGAGATGATAAAATCATCAACCGATTACTTCAACAAAAACGGGATTTACACAGGGATTATGAATGTAAGCGCCAATGGCTCAATTATCTTGACTCTAATTTACCTGACCTATAAATTAATAGATAAGACAATTAGTCTTGCAAATTTCACTATGTATTTTAATTCCCTAATCCAGGTAATAAATGCAACTAACCTTATCCAGCAAAATTATGCTAAAGTAATTTCTGTAAATGCTCAATTAGAAGTATTTTTTAACTTTCTTGAAATGGAAGAAGGTCTCCTCGATAAGGGCCATATCGACAATATCGATACAAGTGAAGTTAGGATTAGATTTGATAAGGTATCCTTTAAGTACCCAGCAAGTGAAGACTATGTCCTAAAGGATGCTACTTTTGAGATAAAAAACGGTGAGACAGTCGCCCTTGTAGGCAAAAACGGTGCCGGTAAGTCGACTATAGTCAAGCTCTTATGTAAGTTCTACGAGCCTACTGAGGGAAATATTTACCTAAATGATATAAATATCAAGGACATTCATACAAAAGAATACTACAAGATCCTATCCCCTACCTTCCAAGACTTTAGGCTCTTTCCTTTTAGGATAAGTGAGAATATTACAGGAAAGTTAAAAGATGAGATAAGTGATAAGGATTACGAGAAGATGGATAAGTCTTTCGACCTACTTAAGCTAACGAGTTGGATTGATAAATTAGTAGACAAAGAAGACACCTTCCTAACCTACCTATTCTCTGACGAGTCGGTTGAGCCTTCGGGAGGAATCGGCCAAAAGATTGCACTTGCCCGCTCCATGTATCATGAGGGTAAGTTTTTCATCATGGATGAGCCTACAAGTGCCCTAGATCCAAGAAGTGAAGAGGAAATCTTTGAAAATATGCTTAGAATATCCAAGGGCCAGACTTCGCTTTTCATCTCCCACAGGCTTTCATCAACCAAATACGCGGATAAAATTATAGTCTGCGATAAGGGACGCATTAGCGAAGAAGGAAGTCATGAAGAACTAATGAAAAAGAACGGCTTGTACAAGGAAATGTTTACCAGCCAAGCAGATTTATACCTATAGAAAAAAGCTTATGCAAATCAATAAACTTATCTAAAGTTAGTTCTAAAGCTAACTAGAAGATGGTTTATAACTTGCATAAGCTTTTCTTTAATTAAATGTCATATTCTTATAATATATTAACAATATTATAAATACAGCACCTCCGATAAGATGGAATGCAAGAGCTAGGCGGGATTTTTTCTTAAAAGATTCAAGATTATCCTTATCTCTCTTTCCTAAATTTTGGATAGGATATTTTTTCCTTCCTATGAGATAGGCTAGAAGAAAGGCATTGCCATTGTTACCTGAAATGTTTAACAATCCAAGTAGCTTAGGATGCTTGAGTCCTCTTGCCCTTGCGTCGATTTTGGTCATTTGATAGATATTATATTGTAGGATAATTCCACCAAGTACAGTTACAGCTCCACTTATAATTATAGTTATTAATTGTAGATCCATAAAATCCTCCTAGAATCTCTTTATTATCTCTGAATAGATTAGCCCCGTTAGAATTATAGAAAGGGTAAATATAGCGACCATATTTAATCTTTCTGGCATAAATTCTGTAAATAGGGCCATTGCAACGACAATAATCAAGGCGAGTATTATTAGGCCAATTAGTTTCTTGTTTGATTTTACTAAATCGGTTGACTCTTCCAAATGCTTCATAAAATTATCACTTCCTTTCAAAAGTTCGTCTAAGGAAACATCGTATAAATCAGATAAGGCAATTACATTTCCTATATCAGGATAGGTCTTGTTGTTTTCCCAGTTGGAAATAGATTGCCTAGATACAAAAATCTTTTCTGCGACTTCTTCTTGGGTCATATTTTTCTTAAGTCTTGCTTCCTTTAACTTATCTCCAATCAACATTTCTACCTCCTAAGTCTATATTAAAAAAAATATTTTATTTAGTCTATCTATATCACTTTACACCCAAGATATTTCATGTAAAAAGGCTTTTACATCCTTTGATTTCAATGAATTTCTCAAAAATTTGACCAAATTTATCAAATATATGATAATTAAATAAGGAGGAAATATGGAAGGAATAATAATTGGTGTAGTAACATTTTTTCTTATAGGAATTTTTCATCCACTTGTGATTAAGGGCGAATATTATTTTGGCAAAAAGATTAATAAATATTTTGCACTTTCCGGTCTTATATTTGTAGGAATTTCTATATATGTTAATTCACTTATACCTAGCATTTTTGCAGGTGTAATTGCTTGCTGTTGTTTTTGGTCTATAGGTGAAGTCAATGAACAAGAAAAAAGAGTTTTAAAGGGTTGGTTTAAGGAAAATCCCAAGAGAAAAGAATACTACGAAAATTTAAGAAAAAATAATAATTTAGACAAATAAAAATAAGCTTTATAAAAATAATTAACAATGTTCATTAAGGATTCATTCATGGATATTTCACGAAAATCAATCCTAAAGAGTCAAAAAATTAGTTTCTAAAGAAGGACATAAGATTCTGAATATTAGGAAGCTTGCTAAAAACTTTGGGCTGGCAATAGAGACAATCTACAAGTACTTTTCATCAAAAGATGACCTCTCTTTAGAAAGGGTCTGGGAAGATATCTTCCGCATAGATAATTAAAATAATAAGTCCAATGATTTTCTAATCTATTTATCTAATTTCTCAAAGTTCCATCTGGAATATCATATTTTTTAGCTAGCATTTCTCGACCATCAGATTCACCTGATAAGTGTTCCCTTACTAGTTTAATTTTAAATTCTTTTGTGTATTTTAGCAAACAAAACCCCCTCCATCCGTATTCCGGATTTTGGGGTCAGGTCATTTTTTATGGGCTTCTTTTAATCTGTTTTCTAAGATTACCCCACAAGTTATATAGGCTAGGACTTCTATAATTAAAATTATTACGACCCTAAGAGTAGTTACTTCAAGAAAACTTTGGACTAAAAGTCCTATTAGAAGAAATACTGCCCCTAGGATAAAGCAAATCTTACTCATCTTATCATTGGCATAGTACCAGTTGGCCTTATTTTTCATAGAAAGAGCTGACCTATATCCATATTTGTCATTAATCTTCTTATCCTTTACCTTATCGCAAACAAAGCCAGTAATTATCAAAAAAACTGGCACAAAGTAAAGCAATAGATTTTTGTAAAACATAATACCTCCTATAAGTATCTTTCAAATATAAAGTCAAGTCCCATTACCCAAGCCATGGAATAAAGAAATATGGATGGGCCCTTGAAGAGAAATATTATACTTGCAAACTTCTTAAAACTCATATCTGTAAGTCCTGAAAGATAACAAAGGAAATCATCAGGAGCTACCGGAAATAAAATTGCAAGGGCAAAGAACTTCTCATAGGACTTATCATTAATCTTGTGATGGTATTTCTCGAAAATATCTTTCCCGAAAATCCTAATCACTATAGATTTACCGAAGTTTCTAGATATAAAAAACACTAGGATTGATCCAATGCAGATAGAAATATAGTTATAGATAAAGCCCCAAAAGGCTCCAAATATTATAACTCCAAAAACCGTAGTAAGCCCACCTGGAATTACTGGAAGAACTATCTGAACTACTTGGATAAGCATAAAGAAAAGAGGGGCTAGCTTACCCTTAGAAAGGATATAGGCCCTAAAGCTATCTAGAGAATTAAATAGTCCTGCCCTGTAGCCCAGATATCCCAAGATTGTAAATACTACAAGCATAAGGACTGATATTATATTGAAAATATTTTTCTTTATTATAGCTTTCATAAACCCCTCTTTGTATGATGTTTGTAATACAATCGTACATCTTTATTTATCCCTTGTCAAATCTATTATATGAAATTAATCAATATTTTTCAAGATTTAACTTTATTAAACTCAGTATTATTAAAATTAAAATTTAAGTAAATAAAAAGGCCTCAAAGCCTCTATAATTGTCATAAAATCAATTATAAGTTTACTTTAAGGTATATTTTCTTCTTACTTATCAGCTACTTCTAGGAGTCTCTTAGTTTGGTGGACTACCGCTGGCATTACATCATTGATTGTTGTTGCGTCTTGTTTTTCTGGGTCTTGGCTAGCACTTACTCCGTAAGGGTTTCCTCCTTGTAGGTAGATAGAATCATCTGTGTAGCCAGTTGGAACTATGATTGCTCCCCAGTGCATAGCACTTGTATAGATTGCTCTTATGGTGTGCTCTTGGCCTCCATTAGAGTTCTGTGCAGATGAGAAGGCAGTTACGTATTTATTTACTAGTTTTCCTTCCGCCCATACCCCGCCTAGGCTGTCGATAAAGGCCTTCATTTGAGCTGCTACATTGCCAAATCTTGTTGGTGTTGAGAATATTATTGCATCTGCCCAAACCAAGTCTTCTGCTGTAGCTTCTTCAATATCTGCTGTTTCCTTTAGAAGCTTATCCCAAGCTGATACTTCTATTACATTTGATGTATCTAGGCTTTCGTGGACCTTTCTTAGTCTTACTTCAGCTCCAGCTTCTTTTGCTGTTTCATAAGCTTTCTTGGCCATAGAGTAGTTAACTCCCGTTTGTGAGTAATAAACTATTGCGAGTTTCATATATCTTCCTTTCTTAATTTATATCTAGTTAGTTATAATTTCGACTTTATATATATAACCATTATCATTGTTTCTAAACATATAAGAGTATTTTTTATAAAATATATGAAGTCTTGAAATTTAAACAAAAGAAAAACCCAAAAGTCAGACTCTTGAGTTTTTACTTAATTAATCTAAATTCTTATCTTAGACAACTATATTTAAGATTTTTCCTGGAACGTAAATAATTTTTCTAATTTCTTTTCCTTCGATATATGATTTTATATTATTATCTTCTTGGGCGCTCTTTATAGCATCTTCCTTGCTTGCGTCCTTATCCATGATTACCTTGCCCCTAACCTTACCGTTAATTTGTACTGGCATTTCGAATGAATCGAAGCTTAACTTATCTTCATCATAGCTTGGCCAAGAAGTTTGGTTAAGCTCTCCCTCATAGGCCATCATCTCCCACAATTCTTCAGTCATGTGTGGAGCTACTGGGTTAAGAAGGGTTATATAGGTTCTAAAGTCTTTTTTGGTGATTTTTCCAAGAGATTTCATCTCATTTAGGAGGGTCATAAGTTGAGCAATTGCAGTATTAAACTTAAGGTTTTCGTAATCTTCACTTACCTTCTTGATGGTTTGGTTGATTACTACTTCTAGCTCTTTGCTGTATTCTTCGCCTTCTACTACAAGGTCTGTTAGGTTAAATACTCTTTCAAGATATTTCCTGCAGCCCCTTACTCCCTCATCTGACCAGATGGCCATTGATGAGAAATCTCCCATAAACATCTCATAGCACCTTAAGGTATCAGCCCCATAGTCTCTTACGATATCATCAGGGTTTATTACATTGCCACGAGACTTGCTCATCTTTTGGTGATCACTTCCTAGGATCATTCCATGGCTAGTTCTCTTCTTATAAGGTTCCTTTGTTGGAACGACACCTATATCATAGAGGAATTTGTGCCAAAATCTAGAGTAAAGCAAGTGAAGGGTAGTATGTTCCATTCCCCCATTGTACCAATCTACTGGAGAATAGTAGTCTAGGGCTTCTTTACTTGCAATGGCTTCCTTGTTATTTGGATCCATATATCTTAGATAATACCAGCTTGATCCTGCCCATTGAGGCATGGTGTCTGTTTCTCTTTTGGCAGGCTTGCCACAGATTGGACAAGTTGTGTTTACAAACTCTTCTATCTCTGATAGTGGAGATTCTCCTGTTGCTGTTGGCTCATAAGAAGGTACGTCAGGAAGCTTTACTGGAAGCTCTTCTTCAGGAACTGGAACCCAACCGTGCTCTTCGCAGTAGATCATTGGGATTGGTTCTCCCCAATATCTTTGACGAGAAAATACCCAGTCTCTTAACTTAAAGTTAGTCTTAGCCTTACCAAGGCCATTTGCTTCTACATATTCGATTGCTTTTTTCTTTGCATCATTTGCTGATAGACCGTTTAGGAAGTCAGAGTTAATGGCTTCTCCCTTATTGATATCAGTTGTAGGAAGCTCTTCTCCTGTCTCGTAAACTGGGATGATTGGCATATAAAATTTCTTTGCAAATTCAAAGTCACGGCTGTCGTGAGCAGGAACTGCCATTATTGCTCCCGTACCATAAGTCATTAGGACATAGTCTGATACCCAGATAGGAATTTCCTTATCGTTTAGTGGGTTTATTGCAGAGATTCCATCAATCATTACTCCGGTCTTATCTTTATTTAGCTCACTTCTTTCGAAGTCAGACTTTTTCTTAGCCTCTTCTTGGTAGGCTTCAATTTCTGCGAAGTTTTTGATTCTTTCTTTGTATTTTTCAAGGATTGGATGCTCTGGGCTTACTACCATATAGGATACTCCGAAGATAGTATCAGGTCTTGTTGTATAGACAGTAAGCTTTTCGTCTAAGTCTTTTATCTTAAAGTCAACATCACAGCCATGGCTTCTTCCAATCCAGTTGATTTGGCTGGCCTTGATTCTTTCTTCAAAGTCAACTTCTTCTAGATCATCTATTAGTCTATCAGCATATTCAGTTATCTTTAGCATCCATTGATTTTTCATCTTGTGGACTACTTCTGTTCCGCATCTTTCACACTTACCATCTACAACTTCTTCGTTGGCAAGTCCTACTTGGCAAGATGGACACCAGTTTACAGACATTTCATTCTTGTAGGCTAGTCCATGTTTAAACATTTGAATGAAGATCCATTGGCTCCACTTATAATAGTCTGGGTCGGTTGTATTTACTTCCCTATCCCAATCAAAGGAAAATCCTATTGATTTCATTTGCTCTTTGAAATGAGCAATGTTATCTTCTGTGACCTTGGCTGGGTGGATTTTGTTTTTGATAGCGTAGTTTTCTGTTGGAAGACCGAAGGCATCCCATCCCATTGGATACATTACATTTTCTCCCTCAAGTCTTCTCTTACGAGCTACGACATCAAGGGCGGTATATGGACGAGGGTGGCCTACGTGTAGGCCTTGTCCTGATGGGTAAGGAAACTCTACCAAAGGATAGAATTTCTTCTTGCTCTTATCTATTTCAGACTTAAAAGTCTTTTCCTCATCCCATTTCTTTTGCCATTTTTTCTCTATGGCATTTGGATTATATTCAACCATTTCTCCCCCCCTAGTTTTTATCAGCAAAGGCGCGTACGTACCTTGGGTAAGCTAGTACGTCTCTGATATTTTTCATTCCTGTAACATACATTACAGCTCTTTCAAATCCTAGTCCAAATCCTGAGTGAACTACTGTACCAAATCTTCTTAGGTCTAGGTAGTTTTCGTATTCTTCTGGATTTAGGCCATTTTCTTCCATTGATTTGTATAATTCATCATATCTTTCTTCCCTTTGTGAACCACCTATTAGCTCACCAACTCCAGGAACGAGCATGTCAAAGGCTGCAACAGTCTTGCCATCGTCGTTTCTTTTCATATAGAAGGCCTTGATGTTTTTTGGATAGTCTGTTACAAATACAGGTCCTCCCACGATTTTTTCAGAAAGATATCTCTCATGTTCTGTTTGTAGGTCGATTCCCCATTCTACTGGGAATTCGAATTTCTCGCCAGATTCTTGTAAAAGCTCGATTGCCTTTGTATAAGTTACTCTAGCAAATTCTGCATCTCTTAGCTTCTCTAGTCTTTCAATTAGTCCCTTATCAATCCAGGTATTGAAGAAGTTCATTTCATCTGGAGCATTTTCTAATAGGTAATTGATAGAGTATTTGATCATATCCTCTGCTACATCCATAGCGAGATTGTAATCTGTAAAGGCCATCTCAGGCTCTAGCATCCAAAACTCTGCGGCATGTCTTGGTGTGTTTGACTCTTCTGCCCTAAAAGTTGGACCGAAGGTATAGACATCACCAAAGGCTAGGGCATAATCTTCTGCTTCAAGCTGGCCTGATACTGTTAAATAGCTCTTCTTACTAAAGAAGTCCTTACTATAATCAACACTTCCATCTTCATTTCTTGGAGCATCATTTGGGTCTATTGTAGTTATGTTAAACATCTCTCCTGCTCCTTCTGCGTCAGAAGAAGTTACTATTGGAGGGTTGACATATAGGAAGCCTCTTTCTTGGAAGAACTTGTGTAGAGCGTAAGCAAGGATTGATCTTACTCTAAAAACAGCCCTATATGTGTTGGTCCTAGCCCTAAGATGAGGGATAGTTCTCATAAATTCAAGTGTTTGTCTTTGTTTTTGGATAGGGAATTTATCAGAAGATTCACCTAATACATTTACTTCTTTCGCTTGAATTTCGTAAGGGTTTTTGCTATTTCCTGTTTTTACCAAAACTCCCTTAACTTCAAGCGATGTTGATAGATATTGTTTATCGAGTTCATCGTAATTTTCGATATCACTTCCTACAACTACTTGCAAATTCTTAAATGTTGTTCCGTCATTTAGCTCGATGAAACCAACATTTTTACCAAATCTTTGGTTCCTCATCCAACCATAAACACAAACTTCACTATCAACATATTTGTCTACTTCATTTAATATATCTCTAATCTTCATTTATCCCTCTCTTTATTTTCTCAAGTCTTTCTATCATTTCTTTTTCATATCCAACTTCCTTCGCCTCATAGAAGCTCTCTCCTATGTATTTATCAGGAAGATAATCTTGCTCTACATAGCCACCGTAAGTGTGGGGATAGAGGTATTCATCCTTTACGAGATTCGCTGATCCCTTATAGTGAGTGTCCTTAAGCTTATTAGGCACCTCTAAATCCTTATTATTTCTAACAAAGTCTATGGCCTTATCTATGGCAAGATAAGTAGAATTACTCTTTGGAGCTGCCGCAAGATAGGTCACTACTTGAGCTAGAATTATCCTTGCTTCAGGCATACCTACAGTATCGATTGCCCTAAAACAATTGACCGCCATAACCAAGGCATTTGGGTCGGCATTTGATATGTCTTCTGATGCAAATATAATCATTCTTCTTGCTATAAACTTAATATCTTCACCCGATTCTAGCATCTTGGCAAGATAAAATATTGCTGCATCAATATCTGACCCTCTCATGGATTTGATAAAGGCGCTGGTCGTGTCGTAATGCCTATCTCCATTTTTGTCGTAGACGGCGATTTTTTTCTGGGTGGAATTTTCTATAGAACTCTTTCCTATAACTATTCTACCATCAATCTCGTCTTCTGAAAATATAGCAATCTCTAGAGCATTAAGAAGAGCTCTTGAATCTCCGTTGGAGTATTTGATAAGAGTAGCTCTCGCTTCATCTTCTATTATAATATTCTTAGTCTTTAGTATATCATCTTTCTTAAGGGCAAGGTCTATTAATCTTCCTAGGTCACTATCACTTAAGCTTTTTAGCTCAAAGACATACATCCTAGATATCAAGGCCTTATTTACCTCAAAGTAAGGATTTTCTGTAGTTGCTCCTATTAGAATCAAAGTTGAATCTTCTACATAGGGAAGGAGATAATCCTGCTGGCTTTTGTTAAATCTGTGAATCTCATCTATAAAAAGGATAGTTTTCTTATTCTCATAGGATAGATTATCCTTGGCTATCTGTACTTTCTTCTTAAGATCAGCTATACCGCTTGCCACAGCAGAAATCTCCTCGAAGGCCATATTAGTCTTTTGGGAAATTATTTTGGCAAGGCTAGTCTTACCCACTCCAGGTGGCCCATAGAAAATCATTGAATAAATCCTATCAGCCTTAATCATTCTATTTATTATTTTTCCCTCTCCTATGAGATGGTCCTGGCCTAGGTAGTCATTTAAGTCCTTGGGCCTTAATCTGTCAGCTAGAGGAGCACTTTTTTCTAATTGATTAATCCTATTAAGTTCAAATAAATCCATAATCTCCTCCTAAAGAAAAGGAGCTGTTGCAAAATTATGAATAACAATCGTTCCGTCGTTAGAAGGTTCTCTTAGGAAATTTACCTCCTCTAGCCGGTAAGCTAATTATATCCCGCCGGCTAGTTGAGGCAAAATTTCCGTGGAGGTTCTTCTAACGATAACGGAACGATTTATTCATTCTGCAACAGACCCCTTATCTTTTAAACTTTTTATTTCTTCATAAAAGGAATCGACATCCTTAAATTCTCTATAAACCGATGCAAACCTCACATAGGCTACTGGGTCGAGCTCTTTTAATTCGTCCATCACCAGCTCACCTATATAGGTTGAACTTATTTCTTTGTTTCCCGTATGATTTATCCTAGTTTCAACATTTCTAGCAACTTTTTCGATATCAGCCATAGTAACTGGTCTTTTTTGACAGCTTTTTACAATTCCTGATATCAATTTCGTTGTGTCATAGGCCTCTCTTGTTTCGTCCTTTTTGACGACCATGATGGTAGAGTCTTCATATCTTTCGTAAGTGGAAAACCTACGATCACAATCCTCGCATAAACGTCTTCGTCTTATAGCCCTATCGTCTTCAGTTGATCTTGAATCTAAGACCCTAGTATTGGTTGAATCGCAGTAGGGACATCTCATATTATTTTAGAAAATCTGGTAAGTCGAAGTCATCAAATGGGTTTGATGATTTTTTCTTAGCGCTTGGTCTTTGAGGAGCCTTAAGCTCTTCTCTGTTTCTTGAAGCTTGTTGTACATTTCTTCTTGCTGGTGTTGGATTATCAAAGCCTGTTGCAATAACAGTAATCTTAATATCATCTCCTAGAGATTCATCACTACCAACTCCAAATATGATGTTAGCATCAGAGTCGATATTTTCTCTAATAAGCTCAGCTGCTTCGTTTGCTTCCATTAGACCAACTTCTGCTGCAGTTACATTAAGTAATACTGCGTTTGCTCCTTCGATGCTTGTCTCAAGTAATGGAGAGTTAACAGCAGCCTTAGCAGCTTCAACAGCCCTATTTTCACCATTAGCCCTACCGATACCCATGTGGGCAATTCCTTGATCTGACATAATTGACTCAACGTCAGCAAAGTCAAGGTTAATTACGTTAGGTACAGCGATTAGCTCTGAAATACCACTTACTGCATCCATAAGTACTTGATCTGCCATCTTGAAGGCATCTACCATTGATGTTCTCTTTTCTACGATTTGTAGGAGTCTATCGTTTGGAATTGTGATTAGTGTATCTACATTTTCCTTTAGTCTTTCGATTCCACCTTCAGCTTGGTTTTGTCT
>QWCQ01000487.1_pt1 | contig 27207 bp, 22 predicted proteins | sample 1972701 | NCBI WGS metagenome assembly QWCQ01 (sample SAMN09866704, study PRJNA288562) | Human gut metagenome isolate pre4_stool, whole genome shotgun sequencing... | reverse complement strand
TCTTATATTTCTTATTTGATCAAAAATCTTAAGAAAAGTATGAGCCAGAACAATGCCGAAAGTCTCTTTAAAGACTTGTTGAGGAGAGAATACTTTACAGAAAATGAGTATTTGATGGCAAGATACGCCACAAGCGATAAGGCTCTTTCAAAAATAAGCGAAGTTAAGGATAGAAATGCCGTAAGAAGCGATATTATTAGAAATATTCTCTTAAGTCTTATGGCAAGGAGTAACTAATATGAAATGTGATAAATGCGATAATGAAGCGACTGTTACAGTCAAAACTATAATAAATGGAGAAGAGAAGAACTTCCATCTTTGCAACGATTGTCTTGTGAAATTTACTGATGTCGCAGTTGATGAAAATGGCAATATCAAAGAAGGTGGAGGAAATCTCAATAGGAAAAATATAGAAGATTTGATAGAGGAGTTTATGCCAAGCCTTGAAGAGGTTATAGATTCCTATTATGATTATAGATTCAAGGAGAATAATTATTCTTACGGACTTTTAAACAACCTAGGAGATGAGACTTGCCCAACTTGCGGCAATCTTTCATCAAATATCAAGCATGGAGTCTTTGCTTGCCCTGATTGTTACAAACTTGATGATAAGCTTACAACAAAGACCCTAAGGACCTACAACAACCTAAGGGCCTATGAGGGAAAATTTCCTAGAAAAGAGAGAAACTTTAAGGATATAGCAAGTAAGATTAAAAATCTTCAAGAAAAACTCCAAGTTTCAGTAGAAATAGAAGATTATGAACAAGCTCAAAGCATAAAAGAGCAAATAGATGAACTAAACATGCAGGTGAGAAATTGATAGAATACAGCAAGGACATAATACTTTCTTCAAATTTCTCTCTAAGAAGAAACCTTGAAGGCTTTGACTTTCCAGCTAGCATGACACTTGAGGCGAGCAAGGAAGTAATAGAGATCTTTAGGAAAATTTATGGAGATAAACTAATTCTTCTAGAAGATTTAGGAGAAGATGAGCTAAATCAGTTGATAAACTCATTTGTCCTATCAGAAGATTGTCCAAACAAGCTTTCTGAAATCGGCCTCGTCATAGAAGATGATTATATATTGACGATTAACGACAGGGACCATTTGGCAATTAACATAAGAGATTTCAATCTCGATTTAAAATCTGCCTATAAGAAGGCTTATATAATAGAAGAAAAGCTTGATGAAATCCTAGATTTTGCATTCTCCCAAGAGTTTGGCTACCTAACCCAAGATGGACGAAATGCGGGAAGTGGAGTAGAAGTTTTTGTCAAGGCCTTTCTCTTTGCCATGGTGGATGATGACAAGGCCTATTTTGGACTAAAGCAAAGCCTCCTTCACGAAAGAATCTATATTGATAAGTTCCTTCCGAAATACTACAAGAGATATGCAGACGATATCTATATTCTAAAAAACATAGGAAATTACTGGAAGGATATGGAAGAAGCTATGGATAAGTTCGAGAAGGCTTTGGATATACTAGTAAGAAATGAGAGAAGATTTAGAAGAGACTATCAAGTTTTAAATAGTATAAAAGATGAAGAAATAGAAGATTATATAGAGATAATGGAAAATAACCTCAAGTTGGGCATGGATAAGAGCCTAGAGCTTATGAGTAAGGATATATATGGCCTTAAGAAATACAAGATCCTAGGCTTTGACACAGACTTTACAAATGAGGAGCTCGACTATCTAATATTTAATCTTACTAAGAATAAGTATAAGGGAAATAGGGACGAAGATAGATACCTATTTCTTAAGGAATATATTAAGGAGCGATAATGGAAAATAATAGACTAAACAGACTTACCTCCCAGGCAAGAAGAGAGTCTTATTCCTTAAACCACGACTATATAGGAAGCGAGCACTTGCTTCTTGCTCTGATGAAGACAGGCTCTCTTGCGAACAAGGCCTTGGAAAAAAGCGGGGCCAACTACGATCTTTTTAGGTCCATAGTAATAAATAATATAGGCAGGGGAAATTCCCAAAGACCTGCTACAGAATTTTCTAAGAAAGTAAGGACGATTTTCGAAAAGGCTAGAGAAATCGCTATGGCGAGAAAAAGCTCTGTAGTTAGTGAAGAAGATATCCTCCTTGCTATAATAAATGATGACGATTCCTTTACCAATCTCATGTTTCTCCTATCAGGACTTGATAAAAAGGTCATAGCGAAAAACTTAGACGATATGCTAAAGGAAGTCTACAAGATGAAGGGATCATCTTCAAATTTTTCTGAAAATGTGACTAAATACACAAATGACTTAAATGAACTAGCAGAAAATGAAAAAATCGATCCTGTCATAGGAAGAGATACAGAAATCGAAAGACTTGTACAAATCCTAATGAGAAGGAGAAAGAATAATCCTATCCTAATCGGAGCTCCAGGAGTGGGTAAGACTGCCATAGCAGAAGGGCTTGCCCAAAGGATTGTGGCGAAAGATGTGCCAAAGATAATTAAGGATAAGAGGATCCTAAGCCTTGACCTTGCTAGCATGATTGCAGGAAGTAAATACAGGGGAGACTTTGAAGATAGACTCAAGAAACTCTTTGAGGAAATTGGCAAAAGGGATGATGTAATTCTATTTATAGACGAATTCCACATGGTTCTAGGAGCAGGAGCCTCTGAAGGCTCAATGGATGCGGCAAACATCCTAAAGCCAATCCTTGCCAAGGGAGAAATCCAAATCATGGGAGCAACTACAATCGAAGAATACAGAAAGCATGTCGAAAAAGACTCAGCCCTCAGCCGTCGTATGCAACCAATCCAAGTCGACGAGCCAAGCCTTGAAGATGCTAGAAAAATTATCCAAGGGCTAAAGGATAAATACGAAGACCACCATGGGGTAGAGATTACAGATGAGGCCGTAGAAGCTGCGGTAGAACTATCTGATAGATATATCTCAGACCGCTACCTTCCTGACAAGGCAATAGATTTAATTGATGAAGCAAGCTCTAAGATTAGAATAGCTGCCTTCCAAAAAGAAGACGACTTAGCACCTAGTGAAGATAAGCTAGAAAAACTTAACAAGGAAAAAGAAAAAGCCGTAAGAGACCAAGACTTCGAAAGGGCAGCAGAGCTTAGGGATAAGATAAACCAAGCGAAGTTCGACTTAGAAATCGAAAAAGAAAAAGCAAAGGAAAACAAGGACAAACTCTTCATATCCTATGACGATATAGCAAGCGTTGTGGCAAACTGGTCCAAGGTCCCAGTAGAAAAACTCACAGAAGATGAGATGGAAAAATATGCTAACTTAGACGAAGACCTAAAACTATCAGTAATCGGTCAAAAAGAAGCGATAGATTCAGTAGCAAGATCAATCAAAAGAGCAAGAGTAGGACTAAAAGACCCTAAAAAACCAATCGGATCCTTTATCTTTGTAGGACCAACTGGTGTCGGAAAGACATATCTTGCCAAAACACTCGCCCAAAATCTATTTGGATCAGAAGATAAGCTAATAAGGATGGATATGAGTGAATATATGGAAAAATTCGCCGTATCAAGACTTGTAGGTTCTCCTCCAGGATATGTGGGCTATGAAGAAGGTGGACAACTAACAGAAGCTGTAAGGACAAATCCTTACTCAGTAATACTTTTCGACGAGATAGAAAAGGCTCACCCAGATGTCTTCAACCTCCTCTTACAAATCCTAGATGACGGAAGACTAACAGACGGCCAAGGAAGAACGGTAGATTTCAAAAACACTATCATAATCATGACGAGCAATGTCGGTGTCAGAAGTCTTTCTACAAGTAAGAGCATAGGATTTGAGCTTGGCGATCAAAAAGAAGCAGAAGAAGAAATAACATCTGAAATAATAGAAAAAGCCATCAAAGACTCCTTTGCGCCAGAATTTCTAAATAGGCTTGACCAAGTCATAATGTTTAAGCCACTAGGAGAAGCCGAAATAGAAGAAATTTCAGGTCTAATGCTTGAAAAAACAAGAGAAAGACTAAATGAAATAGACCTAGACATAATCTATGACCAAAAGGTCGTAAAACTTCTAGCCCAAGAAGGATTCGACCCAGAATACGGGGCAAGACCCCTAGAACGTCACATAACAAAAATGATCGACGATAGACTAGCGGAAGATATCTTAGACGGAAAACTAAAAAGAGACGAAACTATTAGGATTTCAGTTAGAAAAGATAGCCTGGTCTTTAGAAATATAAGCAAAGAAAAAAGAAGAAGAGAAAAGAAAAAAGAACTTGAGAAAGTAACAGACTAAGATAAAGCCATTCCCTTAGGGGAGTGGTTTTTATTTGAGGAAATAATAGTATTTTCATTTTTCTTTAATATATTATATAATAGAAATATATCATAGAGATTTTAGCTAATACATTTTCTATTTTCTAGAAATTTCTTTTTATCTGTCTTTTCTAGGAAAAGTATTGTGCTGCTTAAAATCTAGAAAAGGGAGGAAAAATGAAAAAGATTATTGGTAAGCTATTAGCCTTATCTGCTGCCCTAGTTCTTACATCTTGTGGCGGTAAGGATAAGAAGGCTAGCTCAGGAGAAAATGAAAGTGTGGATAAGGAAGCTAATATAAAGATTTCTGTTCAATTGGAAGAAGACTGGATGGAGCATTATAAGGCTGCTGCAGAAAGAGTTAAGAAAGAATTTCCTAATGCTGAGATCGAACTTAGAACAATTGGTGGACTTGAGCATATAGAAATAATCGACTCTACAGATGCTAACAACGAAGATGTAGCTGACCTATTTTGTATACCAGCAGATAGACTAGCAGGTCTTGTAGGAAATGAAGTATTAGGTGCTATAGATTCCCAAAAACTTGCAGGGGAGATTGGTGGCTGGGATGATTTTGATAGCGGACTAGGTGGAGAGTTCAAAGTAGATGGGGAATATTTCGCTTTTCCTTACAATATCGAAACTCTTATAACCTATGTAAATACTGCAAATGCAAAGGAAAAAGGAATTGTTTTAGAAAAAGATATAGAGATAGGTGACGTGAAGGATGAATCAACAGTCCTATTTCCTGCCTTCGATGCTTGGTATGGAGTAGCTGCACAAACTCATCAAATATCGAGCTTTTAGGAAAAAATGAAGATGGAACATTCTTTTCTGATATGACAAAAGAATGGGATGAGCTCGATGAGTCCCAAAAAGCAACTATAAAGGGCCTTTATGAATATTGGAAAAAACACAACGAAGCTGGAACTCAACTCTTTGACCCAGATGCAGGTTGGGGCTATGTAGATGAAACATTCAAACCAGGAAATGGCGGAGTAGCAAGACTTGGTGGAGCTTGGGATGCACAAGCTATATCAAAACAAGCTGGAGTTGGAAACCTTGCGATTTATCCTATGGAAAAACTAACCCTAGCTGGAAAAGCCCTAGCTCACTGGCAAAGTGGTTGGGGACTTGCTATAAATGCAAGACTAGAAGAAGATGCTGAGAAGAAGGCTTTAGCAGAAGCCATGATCAAGGAGCTAGTTAATCCGGAATACGCCGAAGACTTATACAAGTATTCAGGAAAAATTCTTGAAAATGTATCAGCAGAGGAATATCAAAATTCAAATCTTGATCAAATCGATAAGGATATAATCGAAGCAACAATTGATTCATACAAGAAGGCGCCATCAAGACCATTGTTTAAGGAATGGGGAGATGTTTGGGATACCTACTCAAATGCAGTTCTTTCTTGGAACTCTGTAAATCCTCAAAATGAGGAAGAGGCTTATAAGGCACTCAAAGCTTCATTTGAGTCTATGATGGCAAACTTTAAATAAGAAAAGAATCTAATATTAAGATTTGCTCCCGAAGGCTGTTTTACCTATAGCCTTGGGAGCTTTTTAATTTAAATGCATTCACGAATTTTCTGTGAAATTTCACACAAAAAACAATCGAAGCTTTCTTTGGAAGTCCTTTTCCTTTTTTGGGTTTTAAGATTTATAAAATTTGTATAATTGTATTATTTTAAAATTATTTTTTTCTCTCAAAGTCTATTTATAGCATTTATGATTTAATTTTTTATAATTTGTTTTATGTTTATTCTGTCCTAAATAATAGGATAAAATCAAGATTTATACTTGATATTTCTATATTTATGCTATAGATTTAGGTAAAGTTGGTGTCTGAACTTACTAAAAATAGATAAATTAATTTATAATAAATGCTATATTTTCAACATTCAAAAATTGTATAAAAATTAACAAGACCTTAGAAAGAAAATGTCCAACTACTTCCATTTATTTTCAAACTAATGTATAATATATATACAGAATCAAATAACGTTTTCACAAGAGGTGAAAACAAGGGAGGATTTTATGAAAAACAAATTAAAGATGTTGATGGCTTTATCGCTATCAGTAGTACTTGCTGCATGTGGCGGTAAGGGAGCGGACAAGGGTGAAGAAGCTGCCGCTGATCCAGGAGATGTTTCAGGAAAGATTTCCGTTCAAGTTGAAAAAGAATGGATGGATCATTATGAGAAAGCTGCTGAAAGAGTTAAGGAAAAATATCCTAATGCAGAAATCGAACTTAAAGAAGTAGGAGCTTTCGACCATTTGGATATCCTAGATCAAACAGATGCCAATAACGAAGATGTTGCTGATCTTTTTGCAATACCAGCAGATAGACTTGTTGGACTTGTAAACAACGACATTCTTGGTGCGATTGATTCTAAGGCTCTTGCTGATGAAATCGGTGGCTGGGATGATTTTGATGCTGGAATTGGTGGTAACTTCAATATCGATGGTGAATATTTTGCTTTCCCATACAATATTGAAACCCTAATTACTTATGTTAACAAGAAAAACGCTGAAGAAAAGGGTGTTGACCTATCTAAGCCAATTGAGCTTAATGATGTAGCAGATGAGTCAACAGTTCTTCTACCAATCTTTGATGCTTGGTACGGAGTTGCTGCAACTAACTCATCAAATATCGAACTTCTAGGTAAAGATGACCAAGGAAACCTATTCTCAGACTTAACTAAAGACTGGAAAGACCTTGAACCAGAAAAACAAGCTACAATCAAAGCTTTATATGAATACTGGAAAAAACACAACGACGCAGGCACACAATTATTTGACCCAGATGCAGGTTGGGGATATATAGACGACACCTTCAAAGAAGGCAAAGGCGGAGTTGCTAGAATTGGTGGTGCATGGGATGCTGCTCCAATTTCTGAACAAGCAGGTGAAGGAAACCTTGAAGTTTATCCAATTGACAACATTACTATAGCTGGAAAGCCTCTAAATCACTGGCAAGGTGGTTGGGGACTTGCAATCAATGCTAGAATCGAAGAAGACGCTAACAAGAAAGCAATAGCTAACGAAATGATTAAACAAATTGTAAATCCTGAATTTGCAATAGACCTATACAAATCTACAGGAAAGATTCTTGAAAATGTAAAAAACGAAGATTACCAAGCATCAGACTTAGCAGATTCTGATAAGGCAATCATCGAAGCTACAATCAAATCTTACGAAGCTGCTCCAGCAAGACCATTATTTAAGGAATGGGGAGACGTTTGGGATACTTACAAGAATGCGATTCTTTCTTGGAACTCAGTTAAACCAGCTAACGAAGAAGAAGCTTACAACCAATTAAAGGCTTCATTCGACTCAATGATGGCAAACTTTAGCAAATAGTTAATAGGATAAGGGAAAGGCCAAAATTAGCCTAAAGAAATTAGATTAGATTTGTATAATATCTAGTTTCTCTTGGCCTAGGCCTTTCTTTCACTATTATGAAAAGAATAGAATTAGAGAAAAAAAGAGAGAGATTTATCTTAAGAATTTTGATAGTTTCAGCCTTAATCATCCTAGCTTCTTCAATAGAAGCCCTGATGATGGCAAAGGATGTCGAAATTTATAGAGAAATTCTCAAAAATAATCCAGGCCTTGGTTTTGATGAATATATCAATTCTGTTGTTTTTAATTTATTTATCAGAGTCTTAAGTCCTGTAGTAATTTCCCTTTATACATTTTTTACAGTAAAAAAATACGGAGTCAATTTTTCCTACAAATTATTTTTTGGAGGGATGACCCTAATAGAAATCGTTCAGTTGATTTTACAATTTAGAATCGGATCTATATTTTATTATATAGTCATTATTTTAAATTTTATTTTATTATTTATTATAGGAAGGGAAGAAAGGGTGTAGGCGATGACATACGAGAAAAACCTTATAGATGATATTGGTGAGATTCGTCCTAGAAGGAACGAGTATATAATAGATTCTATTAAGGCAGAAGAAAATGGCGGAAAGAAAGTAGATGCCAAAAACCATCCTTATAATCAAAAGCTAAAAAAATACGAAGAAGAAAAGAAAGAACTTTTGGCTAAGGCTGATGAAGCTGCCAAGAAAGATCCAAATTACAAACTCGACCAGAAATACTTGAGGGACTTGTATTATAGGAAGTTTATGGCAAATTACTGCCTGGACTTTTATGAAAAAAACAAGGACCTATCCTATGATAGCGAGCTTGATTATAAGTTATGTAAGTTAGAATATGAGCAAATACCAAAGATTATAGAACACGATTTAATCCTTAAAAGTCAGCTAGAAAGAGCTAGTAATAGGCTAGAGAAATTAACTAGCGAAGAAGTAGAAAGTGCTAAAAAGCTGATCGAAGAAGATAGACTTGTTCTTAAGGAAAAATTCGAATCAGATAACAAGGGTTTAGAAGAATCTTTCAACAAGGGAAGAATTTCCAAAAAGGCCTTCAAGAGTGAGAAAGAACAGCTCAAACAAAAGTTCAAAGACCAAAACAAGAGACTTGATTACAGAAATCCAGAAGTTTCTCTTAAAGAAGAAATTGAATCAATCAAATACAAGATAGACAAAGACTACAAGAAGGAGATGAAAATCCTTGAGGCAGATGAGGCTGAAGCTAGGAGGAGAACTCCAGTAGAAGTGGAGAAGACTTCTGCTTACAGGTCAATCCTTACCTTCCCAATTCCAGGTCTTGGTCAAATCTTAAACGGCCAATGGCAAAAGGGCTTATTATTTTTGCTAGGTACTTTATTTATCTACCTAATAGCAATACCTTACGCTTTAGGTTTTGGTAACTACCAAGGTGAGGGTATAGCGGGACTTATCTCTCTTGCCCAAGGAGGAAAGAGACTTGATAGATCGATACTATTTATGATTGAAGGTATCCTATCTATCGTATTTGTAGCAATTGCTGCCCTAATCTACATCCTATCCTTTAAGGATGTTAGGACAACTGAGAAAAATGAGATGAAGGGTATCAGACCTAACAACTTCTTTGAGACCAAGAAGATGTTAAGAACTGACGGATTCCCATTCTTAATTACAGCACCAGCCCTAATAGTAATTGTATTTATAGTAATAGTTCCAATACTTACAGCTATAATGATCTCCTTTACTAACATGGACCCACAAAATCAAAACAAGTTCACTTGGGTTGGCCTAAACAACTACTTGACCATAGCCAAGGGCCAAGGTATAGCAGGACAAGCCTTCTGGCATATCTTCGGATGGACTGTTGTTTGGACCTTGCTTGCATCAACACTTGCGATAGTCCTAGGCTTTATCTTTGCTCTTTTAGTAAACAATGAGAGAGTTAAGGGAAAGAAGTTCTTTAGAACAGTTTATCTCTTGCCTTGGGCTATACCTGCCTTTATAACAATCATGTTCTTTTCAATCATGACAAGTCGTGGTGGGGTAATCGCAAATGCTTTAAATAGCTTGTTTAATATAAGTCTAGATATAAAGAACAACACCTTCCAGACTAGGGCTACCCTAATCTTGCTCCAAGGCTGGCTAGGACATTCTTATATCTTCTTACTAACAACAGGAGTGCTCCAAGCTATACCAAAAGATTTATACGAAGCGGCAAGTATTGACGGAGCGACAGGAATCCAAAGAACCTTTAAGATTACAATTCCTTTAGTTCTTTTCCAAATAGCTCCAATGCTTATTAACCAATACACCTTTAACTTTAACAACTTCTCAATCATCTACTTGTATAACCAAGGTGGACCATTCAACCCAGAAGTTTATGGTAACCTTGCGGGAAGCTCAGATATTTTGATCTCCTACATCTACAAGTTAACGATGGAGAGTCAATACCAAGCTATAGGTGCTGCGATAACAGTATTTATATCCATAATCCTAATAGTTATTTCATACTTTGGATACAAGAACTCTTCAGCTTTTAAGGAGTATTAATATGTTTAAGAAAAAGAAAAATAGTGATTTATATCTATCAGATCTTCAACCCTTATCTGCTGGCGGAAAGACCCTACTAACAATTACCTATATTATTTTGTTAATCTGGGCAGCTTTCATCTTAGTTCCATTGGCAATAATGGTTATATCATCCTTTAATGGAAACCAAGGTCAATATATATCAATGTCAGGAGACTTTGTCTTCTCACTTGATAACTTCAGATATTTGTTTAAGGAAACCCAGTTTTTAAAATGGGTACTAAACACCCTAAAGATAGCAGTTGCTACAACCTTGCTTACCCTAATCTTCGTATCTTTTACAGGTTATGCCTATTCAAGATTTAGATTTAAGGGGAAAAAAGCAAGTCTTATAACAATAATGTTAGTTCAAATAATCCCGGCCTTCGCAGGTATTACTGCCTACTATGCGATCCACTCCATAGTAAGTGGAATCATTCCAGTATTTTCAAGACCGGCCATGCTAATACTCATATATTCAGGTGGGGCAATCGCATCAAATACCTTTATCCTAAAGGGTTATCTTGATACAATCTCTCCAGAGCTTGACGAGGCTGCAAAGATTGACGGTTGTTCAAACATGCAAGTTTATAGGCTTATAATCATGCCTCTTGCCCGTCCGATGCTTGCGATAATTGCTCTCCAATGTTTTATTGGACCATTCTTAGATTATATGATGCCAAAAATCTTACTGACAAATCCAGGAGACTACACACTTGCGACAGGACTGTTTACACTAATATCAGATGTTAGAAATATGAATCAGCCAGCCTTTGCTGCGGGAGGATTCTTGTCGGCTGTTCCTGTAATGCTATTGTTCTTAGTATTACAAGATGAATTAGTAAGCGGACTTTCATCAGGTGCAGTTAAGGGATAGGAGTTAAAAATGAAAGTGATTTTAGATAATATAGGAAAGAAATACGAAGGTCGTGAGAACTTCACGATTAGAAATATAAATCTAGAGATAGATGACAATGATTTTTGTGTAATACTAGGACCATCTGGTTGCGGTAAGTCAACCCTTCTTAGGATGATTGCAGGACTTAACTCAATTACAGAAGGAACCCTACGTTTTAACGACAAGATCATGAACACAGTTGAGCCAAAAGATAGGGACATTGCTATGGTTTTCCAATCATACGCCCTCTATCCACACATGACAGTTTATGATAATATGGCCTTTTCATTAAATATGAAAAAGGAGAGAAAAGAAGTAATCGATCAAAGAATACAAGATGTGGCAAAGATTCTCCAGCTAGAAGACTATCTTTACTCAAGACCATCTGACATATCAGGAGGTCAAAGGCAAAGGGTGGCTTTAGGAAGAGCTATAGCAAGAAACCCAGAAGTCTTCCTCATGGATGAGCCATTATCTAACCTTGATGCCAAGTTACGTGAGCACATGAGAGTAGAGATTGTAAGAATCCACAATCAATTAGATACTACAAGTATCTACGTAACTCACGACCAAACTGAGGCTATGACTATGGCTACAAAGATAGTCCTCCTAGATAAGGGAGTTATCCAACAAGTTGGAGCTCCAAATGAGTTCTATCAAAAACCAAACAACCTCTTCGTAGCAGGATTTATAGGCTCTCCTACAATGAATATCATCAGGGGAAAAATCAAGGATGGTCTTTTCGTAAATGACTCAGGAGAAATCAAGGTAAGACCAAGTGATAAAGACCTTGAAAAGATTAAGTCCTACGAAGGAAAAGTAGTTCATCTTGGAATAAGATCTGAAAGATTTATAGCAGAAAAAAGAGACTATAACTCTGTAAGTGCTAACATTGAAGTAATAGAGTCCTTAGGTAAGGAGCAACTCCTTTATACAAAACTTAAGGATGGTACTGGTCTAACTATAAGTCAACCAGGATACTTTGACTATGCTATAGGAGAAGACCACAACTTCACCCTAGATCCAGAAGCCTTACATTTCTTTGATGGCGAGTCAACAGAAAGAATAAACTAGAATTAAGAAAGAGCCCTCAGATTGAGGGCTTTTTCCTTGCCTAACTTTCAAGCTTTAGGAGAAATCTTTTTACCTCCACTCCATAGGCAAAACCTCCAATATTTCCGTCAGACCTTATGACCCTGTGGCAGGGGTAAACAACGAAGAAGGGATTTCTGCCTATAGCATTAGCCACAGCTCTTGTAGCTTTCTTTCTATTAATATTTTCAGCAACCTCCTTATAGGTCGACTTTTCTCCGTAGGGGATATTCCTAAGCTCTCTTATTACATTTTTTTGAAAGTCAGTTCCCTTAAGTTCGAAAAGATTATAAATTGTAAATTCCTTCCTTTCTCCCCTAAGGTATTCCTCGATTTGTCCAAAGACCTTATTAGTAGCAGAAGTTTTTTGAGACAAGTCGTCTGCTTTTTCTACCAAGCTTATAGATTCAATTTTCTTATCGTAGGCGAATTTAATAATCCCAATCCTACTTTCGTAAAATGCATATTTCATAAGATAACTATATGTCTTTGGGATAAAGTAGCCAGAGGCGTATAATGATAGAAAGTTAAATTAGAGAAGGGTTAAAATGAATTATAAAGAAAAAATACAAAAAATTGTTAATTATATAAAAAGCGGGGAGAAAGATCCCACGGACTTCGCTCTAGGTTTTGAGTCAGAGCATTTTGTAGTTGATAAGGATAGTCTTGAAACTGTCTCTTATTATGGAGAAGACGGCATTGCCCGTTCAATGGAAGAAATATCTAAAAATTCCTACGAAATCCACAAAGAAGATGGGAAGATTTTGGGTTTGAGCAAGGACAGATTTGATATTTCTGTAGAGCCTGCTAGCCAATTTGAAATCGCTATAAAGTCTCATAAGAGTATTGATGACCTATATGATGATTATAAAAAAGCTATGGGAGAGCTTGTCCCAGTTTTTGAAAAGAAGGGCCAAGTCCTAGCTAATGTAGGCTATCATCCAAAAAGTAAGATTGAAGATATAAAGATCATCCCAAAGAAGAGATATGACTATATGTACGAATATTTTAGGGTTAATGGGGGAGCCTACGCCCACAATATGATGAAGGGAACGGCAAGCCTTCAATGCGCTATAGATTATGCCAGCGAGGAAGACTTTAAGAAAAAATACTTCGTGGCAAGCGCCCTTTCTCCCTTCCTTTATTCAATCTTCGACAATTCCTATATCTTTGAAGGAGAAGTTTATAATAAGAGAAATCTCCGCCAGATGATTTGGGATAATTGCGATAGACAAAGAACAGGAGTCTATCCATTTGCCTTCGATGAGGACTTCTCTTATGAAAAATATGCAAAAGAAATCCTAAATACAGATATAATATTCGTCCATGAAGACGGTGAAGACCATTACAAGGGAAGGCTCAAGTTTTCGGAAGTGATGGATAAAGACTCAAGCGATGAGATGATTTTCCATGTCCTATCTATCGTATTTCCAGATGTAAGAGCTAAAAAATATATAGAAATTAGGATGCCAGATGAAGTGCCTTACCCATATAATTTCGCAGGTCTTGCCCTAATCAAGGGACTCTTCTATGATGAAGAAAATCTTGATAAGCTTTATGAGATCTTTGAAGATATGGATTACAGGTCGCTCACAAATCTTAGAAGTAGGACCGAAAGATACGGCCTTTATGCGACCTACAAGGATAAGGAAATCTATAAGTGGGCCATTGACTTTGTGGATATGGCAAAAAGATCTCTAGGGGACGAGGCTCACTATTTAAAGCCTCTAAGAGAAATCCTTGAAGAAGGAAAAAGTCCTAGAGATATTTATGAAAGTCTATACAAGAAAGATCCAAAAGAAGCCATAAAAGTCTTTTCTGCCAATGAATCTTTAAGGAAGATGTAATGGCTAAAGTCAAAAAAGCCTATGAATGTGCTTCCTGCGGCCACACCCAAGGAGTTTGGGCTGGTCAATGCCCAGAATGTGGCAAGTGGGGGAGCATGCATGAGGTTGTCGTTGAGAAAAAGTTTCCTAGGCAAAGCCTAGTAGTAGAAGATAAAAATGCCAAAAAGCTAAAATCTATTGCCTTAGATGAGTCTGAAAGAATAAAGTCAACCTATAGCGAGTTTGATAGGGCTGTGGGCGGAGGACTTGTGAGAGATTCTGTTACAATTCTTACAGCAAGACCTGGTGCAGGAAAGTCCACCCTCCTCCTTCAATTATCAAAGTCTTATGCCGATAAGGGTCTTAAGGTAATCTATATTTCAGGAGAAGAGAGCGAAAGTCAAATCAAGTCACGTGCAGACAGGATTATGTCTGATCTTTCTGAAAATATCTGGATTCTTTCGACAAATTCCATGGACCTTGCCATCAAGGAAATAAAAAGCGTAGATGCCGATATAGTTTTTCTAGATTCTATCCAAACCTTTAGCCTGGCAGAACTTGACAACAAACAAGGAAGTCCAACCCAGACCATAGAGGTTGCCAATAAGGCAGTTGACATTGCAAAAGATAGCGAAAGAAAAAGAGCTGTAATAATGATAGGACACATGACCAAAAAGGGAGAGATGGCAGGTCTTAGGACCTTGGAGCACTTGGTAGATACGGTCTTAGTCCTTGATGGAGAAAGCGAAGAGGACCTTAGAATCCTAACTTCGACCAAAAATAGATTCGGTAGAACTGGAGAAATCGGCCTATTTTCTATGGATGAAGACGGGCTAAATGAAATCACAAATCCTAGCGAGTATTTCATCACAGAAAGAAGCGAAGACATAGAAGGATCTGCTATTTCTGTAACCAAGGAAGGATCGAGACTCCTTGAAGTAGAGATAGAGTCTTTGGTATCCAAATCCTTTATGCCCTATCCACAAAGGATAGGGGATTCTCTAAGAAGAGATGACCTAAATACTCTGATCTCAATTCTTCAAGAAAGAGCAGGCCTTAATCTTTATGACTACAATGTAATCATAAAGACAACAGGAGGTATCAAGCTAAGCGAGCCTTCGGTAAATCTCGCTATAATGGTCTCTATTGCTTCATCCTTGATGAAGGTCCCTATATCTGATAAGAGTGTCTTTATAGCAGAAGTAGGACTTACTGGAGAGCTTAAGAAGGTTCCTCAAATTAAGCAAAGGCTAAAGGAAATTGAAAGACTGGGCTATAAGAAAGCCTTCGTAGCAAAAAACTCAATCGATAGCAAAGACTTCAAGGACTTAAAGATTTATCAATTAGCAAATATCAAGCAAGTCATAGATCAAGTTCTAGTAAAAGCTTAATCCTTTATCGAATTAAGATAGAACTTTAAAATGTTATAAATTTATCCTAAAAATTTAAAGAAAATTCTAGGAAAGTTTAGGAATTTGCAAATTGAAAACGTGTGTAGTATAATCAGAGCACAAAGGAAAAATAAAAGGAGAATTATATGAAAAACATAAAATCATACGCAGCAATCGCAGCACTAGCCCTTGCTCTTACAGCTTGTGGAAACAATGCTAACGATGCTAAACCAGAGGATGCTTCTAAGGAAGCAACTACAGAAGAAGCTGCAACAACTGAAACAGGTGAAAAAGTTGGTGAAGCTACAGCAGCAGGTTACGGTGGAGACATCAAAGTTAAAGTAACTATGGATGGAGATACAATAAAAGACATCCAAGTTGACCACACAGAAACAGAAGGAATTGGAGCAGACGCAATTCCACAATTAGTTGAAGAAATCAAAAAGAACAACGGAACTGAAGGTGTAGATAACGTATCTGGCGCAACAGTATCAAGCGAAGCTCTAAAAACAGCAGTAGACGAAGCAATCAAAGCTGCAAAATAATATAAGCACAAAGAAAATCAAGTCCTAAAGTCTAGTCTTTAATAATAAGATTAGCCTTTGGGGCTTTTCTAATATTTAAAAGCTGATTAAATCGAATAAGGAGAGATAAGTGAAGAAAAAATATGGGGTTTTGATAGGTCTTGGTCTAGTTTTTCTTATGGGAGGCTTGTATTTTGTTAAAAGAGATTCGAAATTTGATATAGAAGATTCTAAAAGCAAGGCTGTTTACATATATAATCTAACAGATAATAAAAAAGTCTACGGAAAAAATGAAAATAAGCCTCTTCCTATGGCTTCTCTTACCAAAATCATGACCCTTCTTGTAAGCCTCGACCATGTTTCTGACCTGGGAGAGCTTGCTCCAATCGATTATGATTCCTATATGAGAGCTGTCAGTGAAAATGCTTCTATGGCAGGTTTTCTTGCAAATGAGACTACGACTTACAGGGACCTTATGTATGGGACAATACTAGCATCAGGCGCAGAAGCAGCAGATTCCCTTGCAATCAATGTAGCAGGAAGCATAGATTCTTTTGTAGACCTTATGAACGAGAAGGCAGGAGAGCTTAATCTAGAAAACACCTCCTACGCCAATGCTGATGGTATGGATGATAAGAGAAACTTCCAGTCTGCTAAAGATTGCGCTATGTTAATCAAGTACGGCCTAGAAGATGGTAATTTCAGAGCGATTTTCACAAAGAGAGCTTACTTATCGCAAGCGACAAATGAACATCCAGACGGAGTCTACATAGAAAGCACTATTTTTTCTCACCTTAAGGATTATGAAGAAAATGGCTTTGAAATTATCGGAGGAAAGAGTGGAACTACGGACGATGCAGGCCTTTGCTGGGCGACTCTTGCCGAAAAAAATGGTAAGGAATATATAATATTAGTAATGGGAGTTTCTTTTTCCGATATTGATGACCTTCCAGATGCCCATATCAGAGAAACCTTAGAATATCTAGACAGGATCTAATAAATAATATCTATCAATTCATATCTTTTTCGGTAAAATAATATTGAGGTGAAAAAATGATTAACAAAGATAAATTTAAAGACTTAGACGAGAAATTTTATGCTGACAGGGCAAATGTGATTGCCCAAAGTGCAGTTACAAGAAATGGAATTACAGAATCTGCAATTGATCCTGATGTGATCAAGGACATGCGCCACTCTTTTTCAATTGAACTTAAGCAAGGAGAGATAACAGACCAAAAGCAATCCGGTCGTTGTTGGATGTTCTCTGCCCTAAACACCATGAGATATAGGATTATCAAGGATTACAATCTCGAAACTTTCGAGCTTTCCCAATCCTATCCTCTATTTTTTGATAAGCTAGAAAAGAGCAATTATTTCCTAGAATCTATTATCAAAACTGTAGACGAAGATCTCCAAGGAAGACTTGTGAAACACATCCTTGCTGATCCTTTGGGAGATGGGGGACAATGGGATATGTTTGTAAATTTGGTTAACAAATACGGAGTTGTGCCAAAATATGCCATGCCTGAAGTTAAATCCTCATCTGCCACTAGAGAGATGGACGCCTATCTTACCAAAATGCTAAGATCTTTTGCCAAAGATTTAAGAAATGCTCACAGAGAAGGAAAGAGCCTAGAAGACTTAGAGGCTATGAAGGATGGCTTCAACGAAGATATCTACAGGGCTTTAAGTGTAGTTTTGGGAACTCCTCCAAAGAAAATCGACTTTGAGGCGAGAGATAAGGACGATAATTATATAAAGGAGAAAGACCTTACTCCTAAGGAGTTTTTCGATAAATATGTGAAGATGGATATAGATGACTATATTTCTTTAATCAATGCACCTACCGAAGATAAGCCATTTAATGAAACTTTTACGGTAGATTATCTGGGAAATGTCGTAGAAGGTAAGGAAGTTAAATACCTAAACCTTCCTATAGATGAATTAAAGAAAGCGGCTATCAAGCAACTTAAGGATGGATATCCTGTATGGATGGGCTGTGATGTAGGCCAAAGCTTTATCAGACAAGAAGGAATCCTCGATACCAAGGCCTTTAATATCAAAGAAATCTTCGACTTAGATTTTGAGATGACTAAGGAAGAAAGACTTGACTACTCAGAAAGCTTGATGACTCACGCCATGGTATTTACAGGAGTCGACCTAGACGAAGACGGAAAACCAGTAAGATGGAAGATAGAAAACTCTTGGGGAGATAGGGCAGGAAATAAGGGCTATCTAGTAATGAGCGATGCTTGGTTTGATGAATATATGTATCAAATCGCAGTAGATAAGAAATATCTAACAGAAGAAAAGAGAAAAGCCTGGGACAAAGACCCAATCCACCTAAAACCTTGGGATCCAATGGGATCTCTTGCAAGATAAATAAGAGGGCCTTTCGCTCCTTTCAGAGCGTAGACAAAATCCAAAAACGCTTATCCAACTACAGAAATTTAGAAATTCTAAATCTCATAATACTGTAAATCGCAAACTTGCTAAGGCTCGAACAATGCGATTTACGGGTATTTATTTCGATTTGAATTTCTTGAAATTTCTTCCGAATGGAACGCTTCCTTTTGGATTTTGTCCCTTATTCAACAGTCTGAGAGGGCATTTGATCCTTTTTTGAGCTTAGATTTCACTTTTCCTAAAATTTATTATAAGATAAGAGTAAGAAAACGAAAGAGGAGATTTTATGGAGAGAATTTTATTTCTAGAAGGAAAATTCAGAGAGAAAATTTGGGGAGGCAAGAGACTTAGGGAAATCTATTCTTACGATATTCCTTCAGATAAGACAGGAGAATACTGGGCGATTTCTGATATGGGAGATATGAGCTCTGTTATCACTAATGGAGAGTTTAAGGGAAAAAGCCTAGAAGAAGTCTATCAAAATAACAAAGACCTTTTCGGAAATCCAAAAGAGGCGACCTTTCCCCTTCTTGTTAAGATTATAGATGCTAATACTGACCTATCAATCCAAGTTCACCCAGACGACGTTATGGCAAAAGAGCTTGAAGACTCTAGGGGAAAGACAGAGTGTTGGGACATCTTAAACGAAGAGCCTGCCTCAATTATCTACGGCCTTAAGGTAGATGATAAAAACGAGGCTATAAGACTCATTGATGAGAGAAAGTGGGATGCGCTTTTAAGAGAGGTTCCAGCGAAAAAAGGAGATTTCTTTTTCGTAGAAGCTGGCACAGTCCATGCCATAAAGAAGGGCTCACTAATCCTAGAAATCCAACAAGCAAGCGATATAACTTACAGGCTCTATGATTATGATAGAAAAGATGATGACGGGAAACTTAGAGACCTCCACTTAGAAGAGTCCAAGAAGGCTATTAAAATAAACAAAAACAAGGAAAAAATCGAAGAATTCGAAAGAGAAGGACTTAAGGGGAGAATCCTTACCCGTAATAAATACTTTGAAGTTTATGAATATAAGATAGAAGGAATAAGTGAATTTGAAAGGGAAAAACCTTATCTTCTTTATAGTGTAGTTGATGGAAGTGGCGAGATTATTATAGAGGATAAGTCCTATGAGATCGAGAAGGGAGACTTTTTTATCCTAACAAATGATGTGAAGAAATTTGACTTTAAGGGAGATTTAAGTCTTGTAGAAGCCTCAACAGTAAGCGAATAAAACATTTTCACAAGACAAAATGAAAATATTTTCAAAAATACAAGGAATGGATAAATATACTGAAAATGTGTTTATTACTCCATTTCCTTGCTTTTTTTATGCAAATATAATAAAATAATATTAGCGATAAGCGAATTTACATAATAGTAAATCCTTTTCATAAATCATATGTTAGGAGTAATAATGGCAAATTTAAAATTAGAGCACATAGATAAAATTTATCCTAATGGAGTTCAAGCAGTATTTGATTTCAATTTAGAAATTGAAGATAAAGAATTTATTGTTTTTGTCGGACCATCCGGTTGTGGAAAGTCTACGACACTTAGAATGATAGCAGGTCTTGAGGAAATATCTGAGGGGAATTTATACATCGACGGCGAGCTTATGAATGAGGTTAGCCCTAAGAATAGAAATATCGCCATGGTATTTCAAAACTACGCCCTCTATCCACACATGACAGTGTTTGACAACATGGCCTTTGGTCTTAAGCTTCAAAAGGTAGATAAGAATGAGATTAAGAAAAAAGTAGAAAGAGCAGCAGAAATGCTCGAGTTGACTAATCTTTTGGATAGAAAACCAGCAGCCTTATCTGGAGGTCAAAGACAAAGGGTTGCCCTAGGACGTGCTATAGTAAGGGAAGCTGATATCTTCCTTATGGATGAGCCTCTATCTAACTTAGATGCTAAGCTTAGGGTTCAGATGAGAACAGAAATATCCAAAATTCACGACCAGCTTGACACTACAACTATCTACGTAACCCATGACCAGACTGAGGCTATGTCAATGGCTTCAAGGATTGTAGTAATGAAAGATGGCTATATGCAACAAGTTGGAACTCCGGAAGAAATCTATGATACTCCAGCTAATATTTTTGTAGCAAACTTTATTGGATCTCCTCCAATGAACTTTTTCAATGGTAAGGTAATAAATTCCAAGATTCAAGTTGGTAATGACGATATTCCAGTAACTGATGAACAAAAAGAAGCTTTAAAATCTTACGAAGGTAAGGAAATAATAGTTGGTATAAGACCAGAGTCTTTTTCTGTAAATACTGAAGGAGAAAGCGCAAGATCAATCAAGGCAAGGATAGAAAATATAGAAATGCTTGGTGATGAATCGATTCTTTATGCTAGAGCGGAAGAAGCTGCAAGTCAGATAGCAGTAAAGGTCCAAGGAAAGTTTAAAGGAATAGAGAAAAACGACGAGATTAATCTAGATATAAACTTAGATGAAATCCACTTATTCGATAAAGACACATCAATGAGAATTGTATAATGGAAGCTCTATCGAAATCTTTGGGCAAAGTCGGAGAACTTATACTCTTTCTCCTTTTGTCTATAGTATATACTAGCTTGATAATTGCACCCTTAATTTTGGTTAATCTTTTAATTGAGGAAAGTCTTATAAGCTATATTTTATTATTTATTCCTCTAATTGGACTTTTGGCCCTAGCTTTGGAAAGGGAGTTTATAGCGACAAAGGCAGTTTTTATAGATTATAAGTCCTATTATAGGCCCTATTTTAAAGATGTCTTCGGAGAAAATTTCATCAGAAAGTATTTGACTTATTCATTGATATTTAGTCTCTACTTTTACTTCTCTGACGCCTTGAGAATCCTAGAAAGTGGTGCTCTAATCCTCTTTGTATTTAGGATATTATTAAGCTTAATATTTAGAAATATTATTTTTTATACAATACTTCAAAGGGCTTTTAGGGAAGACATTGGATTCATCAAGACTATCAAGAATTCAAGCTTATTAACATTTAGATTCCCTATATATGCAATTATTATTGGCTTTGTCTGGGAAGTTATAGAGAGTCTACTTATTACAAATATACTTTGGACTTATGTCTTAGTAATTATCATTGGATTTATGGGAACTTTCATAAATGAAACTAAAGTCAAGAACTTATAAGGAAGGTTAAAATGGAAAATAAGAATCAGGGTCAAGTAAAAGTAATTGACCAAAAAGAACTAAAGAGAAGAAAGAAAAAAGCCAAAAAACCATTTAGCCAAAGATTTAAGAAGAATCTACCTCTTATGGCCTTTTGCCTGCCAGGATTTATATGGTTTGCTATAATGAGTTATTTGCCTATGTTTGGGGTAATCATCCCCTTCAAGGACTACAAGGTTTTTTCTAAGAATTTCTTCTATAACCTCTTTCATAGTGAATGGATTGGCTTTGATAACTTCAAGTTCTTCTTCCAAAGTAATGACGCTTGGGTTATCATAAGAAATACAATTTTGTACAATGCTTGCTTTATAGTTGTAAATATAGTTCTTGCTATGTTTACCGCCATAGCCCTACATGAGCTTTTAAACAGAAAGGCTGCGAAGTTCTATCAAACCTCGCTATTTCTGCCATATTTCTTATCTTGGGTTGTAATTTCTTATGCAGTATTTGCCTTTCTATCACCAGATAAGGGCTTGATAAATGCTTTAATTATGAAATTCGGTGGAAGAAGTAAGAACTGGTATACAACCAAGACTTGGTGGCCGGTGTTTTTGGTAATCATTAATGCTTGGAAGGGCTTAGGTTATAACACTGTAGTTTATCTATCGGCCCTATCAGGAATTGATAAGACTTATTACGAGGCAGCTGTAATGGATGGGGCAAGCAAGTGGGAGCAGATAAAATACATCACCATACCAATGCTAAAACCTGTTGTAACTGTTTTATTTATAATGAGTCTTGCTAATATATTTAGGGCAGATTTCGGTTTGTTCTACCAAGTACCAAGAGATTCAGGACCTTTGTATTCAGTGACAAATGTAATCGATACTTATGTATTTAGGGCTCTTATGAAAAACGGAGACATAGGCCTATCATCAGCCGTATCCCTTCTCCAATCAGCAGTTGGAGCAGTCCTAATCATCGGTGCCAATAAGATCGTTAAGAAATACGATCCACAAAGATCACTTTTCTAGGAGGATATATGCAAAAAGTAAATAAGAAAAAGCATTTTGATCCCTTAGAAGTAAGTAAGGGAGCTAACATAGGATTAAATATATATCTGATACTACTTACTATATCAGCGATTTTGCCTTTCCTCTTTGTATTTATTATATCAATTACGGATGAGTCAACGCTTGCTACAAATGGTTATAGTTTGTTTCCGGAAAAAATTAGCTTCGATGCCTATAAGCTAATTTTTAGCTCGGGTTCATCCATAGTTCAAGCCTACAAGGTATCTATATTTATAACAGTGGTTGGGGTAATACTAGCACTAATCCTTACGACCTTGTATGCTTACGCCCTATCCAGAGATGACTTTGAATTTAAGGGATTTTTCACAAAAGTCTCAACTATACCTATGTTGTTCTCCGGAGGACTTGTAGCAAGTTATCTAGTAATGACACAATTTCTAGGTCTTAGAAATTCGGTATGGGCACTTATCCTACCCTTACTTCTAGGAACCTTTAATATCATAATAATGAGGACGTTTTTTCAAACAAGTATACCAAAAGCCTTGATAGAGGCTGCAACGATTGATGGAGCTAATGAATTTCAAATATTTTTCAAAGTAGTGCTTCCCCTATCCTTGCCGGTACTTGCAACAATTGGACTATTCTTAACATTAGGGTATTGGAACGATTGGTATAACGCTATGCTATACATAGATGACTTAGATAAAATACCTGTCCAATATCTCTTAATTAGAATACAAAATTCAACGGCCTTCCTCGCATCAAGAGGTAGCCAAATAGGAGGTGTAGCGAATCAGGCGATGAAAACTTTGCCACAGGAGACTTTGAGAATGGCTATAGTAGTTATAACAACTGCGCCAATTGCAATAACATATCCATTCTTCCAAAGATACTTCATAAGTGGCCTAACATTGGGAGCAGTTAAGGAATAATTCATTAATAAGGAGGGAAAAATGAATTTAGTTAAAAAATTTGCTTACACATCAATGGCTCTAATGCTTGCTCTAGGCATTTCAGCTTGCGGAAACAATGACGGAAATGTAGAAGAGAAAAACAAAACCGAAACTAGCGAAAACGCAGAAAACAAAGAAAACAAAGAAAACAAAGACGATAAGAAAGATAAAGATGCTAAAGATGATGAAGTTCCTACCCTAACTTATCTTAACATAGGAACTCCACAAGCAGGAACTGAAGAGACAGTAAGTAAGATTAACGAATACCTAGATGAAAAAGAAGCGGGTTACCACCTAAATCTAGTCTTCTATGATTGGGGAGATTATGAACAAAGACTCCAACTTGCCTCATCAACAGGAGAAGATTGGGACTTAGCCTTTACTGCAAGCTGGGCAGGACCTTACAAGACCCTAGTATCACAAAACGCCTTGATGGATCTAACAGAGCTAATGGAAGGCAAGGAATTTGTTGATTTAATCAATCCTGACATGCTAAAAGGTGTTAGTGTAGATGGTAAAGTTTACGGAATCCCTGCAGCATATCCAGGAGTTGTTGCAGCTAACCAATTCGTATGGACAAAGAGTATGGTTGATAAATACAATATCGACTACAAGAATATCCAAAACATAGACCAATTAGAGCCTATCTTTGAAGAAATAAAAGAAAAAGAAGGCGTACAATATCCATTTGGTGTATCTAAGGACTTCTTGTTCGCTATGCCAGAACCTGTATATCAAGTTACAGATGGAGTTGCTGTAAGAGAAGAAGATGGCAAGCTTAAGGCTTACAACCTATATGCAGATGATCTTTATAAAGAACAAATCATGAAGATGAAAGATTATATGGACAAAGGCTACATCTCACCATCAGCTCCACAAGTTGAGCCAGGAACAGTAATGCCAGAAAATGAAGTTCTACTAACAGAAGGTGAAGGAGAACCAGGATCTGCAGCTATATGGTCAGTTGCACCACGTAACGAAGTAGTATCAAATATCATTGGAGATAAGGTTCTTATATCTAACGACAAGGCTACAGGAAAGATGATTTCTATTAACTCACAAACTGATAAGGCAGATCTTGCCATGGACTTTATCAACAGAATGTTCACAGACAAAAACCTACAAGACATGCTATCTTACGGTGTTGAGGGCAAAAACTTTGAGTACAAAGACGGAAAAGTTGTAAAACACAATAAGGATTCCGATGGAATAGATAACGATTACGACGTACCATCATTTACCTTCCTATGTGCATTCAACAGAACTCCACTAGAGGGAGCTCCTGGAATTGGTGATGAAGAATTCGATAAGGAAGCAAAAGAATTTGAAGACAAACTAGTAGCATCTCCAGTATTAGGATTTACCCTAGACGAATCAAAAATCGCAACAGAAATAGCAAATGTTCAACAAACACAAAGTGAATACACCATCAACCTTAAGACAGGTGCCTTTGACGAAAGCTACTACCAAGAATTCCTAGACAAACTAAATACAGCAGGAATCGAAAAGGTAATAGAAGAAGTACAAGCACAATTAGATAATTGGGAAGGCGCTGATAAGTAATTAGAAGAAAGCAGGAGAGATGAACTTACTAAAAAAATTTGGCATAAGCACACTCCTAGTTGGACTTAGCCTAAGTCTTTCTAGTTGTCAGGCTTCAGATAAGAAAGAAGAAGTTAAAAAAGATTCAGCAGAAATTCCTACCATAACATATTATGATGTGGGAACTCCCCAAGAAGATACAGGAGAGGTTGTAGAAGCTATTAATAAATATCTAGATAGCCTAGATGCAGGTTATCATATAAACCTACAATTCTTCGATTGGGGCGAATATGAACAAAGACTTCAACTCGCGTCAAATGCAGGAGATGACTGGGATATAGCCTTTACAGCCAACTGGTCAGGTCCTTACAAAAACTTAGTAGAAAAGGGAGCTTTTGCCGACATAACAGATCTTATAGATGAAAAAGGTCAAGCTATAAAAGATTCTCTTTCAGAAGATGTATTAAAGGGAGCTTCTATCGAAGGAAGACTATACGGAGCTCCAGCAGCTGCCAAAAATGTCGTTCCAGGCAACTATTTTGTTTGGAATAAAGCTTATGTAGACAAATACAAGATCGATATAGATAGTGTAAAGACTATAAAAGACCTCGAACCTTATCTTAAAGAGGTAAAGGAAAATGAAGCAAGCGTCGATTACCCTTTCAACATAGTAAGTGATTTCCTCCTTCAAACACCAACTCCACAGTCTGAAGCGACTCCAGGAGTTGCAGTAAAAGAAGAAAATGGAAAGCTCATTGCCTACAACAGCTGGGCTGACCCAGAGCTTAAGAAACAATTAGACGTTCTAAAAGACTACATGGACAAGGGTTACATTAACCCATCAGCTCCACAGATGAATGCGGGAGATGGTGAGGAAGGAGATAGGTGGCTAGTAACTAAGGCTGAAGGAGGGCCAGATTCAGATGGGATTTGGTCTAACTCCTTCAAGAGCGAAGTCATATCCTCCCCAGCAGGTAACAAAACAATAGTAACAAATCAAAAAGCTACTGGTTCTCTTGCCGCTATCAACTCCCAATCTGAGCACAAAGAATTGGCTATGGATTTTCTAAACAGAATGTATAGCGATAAGGAGCTTATGAGATATCTAACCTATGGAATAGAAGGTAAGCACTACGATTTAGTAGATGGAAAGGTTGAAAAATACGAAGATACTAAATATGACGTACCAGCCTTTACCTTCCTTGCCTCAGAAAATATGACACCACTTACTACATCTGAAGATTCTGACACGCCAGAAGCTAAGGAAAAACTAGATAAGTTTTTAGAGAATTTAGAGCCTTCTCCTATACTAGGTTTCAACTTTGATAGGAAAAGCGTTGAAAGCGAGGCAGGAAATGTTGAACAGACAATTTTCGAATACGAGAAAAATCTCAAAACAGGTGCCTTCGACGAGGACTATTATCAAGAATTCTTAGATAAGCTTAATACTGCTGGAATTGATAAGTTGATAGAAGAAGTCCAAGCTCAATTAGACAATTGGGATAGGAAGTAGAAATAATAAAGACTTATGTTTAGGCATAGGTCTTTACTTTTGCAAATTATAGTGAAAATTATTTCATTTATTTGAAGTTTTTTTAGAGAATATGAAAAGATTTAGGAGTTAATATGCTAGAAAAAAGAGGTGTTATAGAAGGATTCTACGGGATTCCTTGGAGCTTTGAAGAAAGAATGTCTATGATTAAATTTCTATCTGATATAGAGATGAACCAATATGTCTACGCACCAAAGGATGACCCTTACCACAATGTAAAATGGAGAGAGCCTTATCCAGATGAGAAATTAGCAGAGATAAGTAAGCTTGCTGAGCTTTCAAGAAATAAAGGAGTCGATTTTGTTTGGGCCATTCATCCAGGACAAAATTTGATAGATTTTAACCTATATGAAGAAGAAATTGATAAGTTATTTAAAAAGTACGATAGCCTTCATGAAGCTGGTGTGACTTCCTTTGCTCTTTGTATGGACGATATAGACAGAGACTTAGCCTACGAGCAAAGAGAATTTCATTTAAGATTGGTGAAGGATATTCTAAAGAAATTGGAAACTTATGAAAATGGCAAACTTTTATTTGTCCATCCTTGGTATAACAGTGCCTGGATTGATGATAAGGGGGAAGAATACTTTAAGCTCTTTTCCGGTCTTGATAGATTAGAAATCTTGTGGACAGGCTATGACGTAGTTGTACCTATTACAAAGGCTTCTCAAGAAAAATTTAC
>QWCQ01000482.1_pt1 | contig 27419 bp, 33 predicted proteins | sample 1972701 | NCBI WGS metagenome assembly QWCQ01 (sample SAMN09866704, study PRJNA288562) | Human gut metagenome isolate pre4_stool, whole genome shotgun sequencing... | reverse complement strand
CAGTAGACTCCGCAACAGATGCAGCACGAGCAGCAGACACAGCAGACTCCGCAACAGATACTGCAAGAGCAGCAAACACAGCAGACTCCGCAACAGATGCTACACGAGCTGCTAATACTGCTGATGCAGCTACAGACGCGACAAGGGCTGCCAACACAGCTGACGCAGCTACGGACGCTACCAAAGTCATGAATGCCGTTGACACAACCACGGACGCAGCAAAGGCAGCACATGCAGCCGACACAGCTGCCTCCGCAGCGTCTGCAGCCACTACAGGTGGAATGGCATCTAGAGCATGGAACGCAACCACTGGAGCTGCACAAGGAGCCACAGACGCCCTGAAAGGATCGGCATCCCGAATCGCAGCGAGGGAAGGAAAGCTCGCTAAGACCTGGCAAGCAGGTAAAGAAGCAGTAAAGGGTGCACAACATGTCGCCGGGGCTGGTGGGCATATAGCAGCCCGTGGATTAGAGCGTGCTGCTGTCCGAATCGGAACACGTACCGCTGCCCGAGCCACAGCAAGCTCCGCTCTGAAGTGGGGAGCGCGACTCGCTATAGGCGCAGCATTCCCCGTAGGCACAGTAATTACTGTAGCTTCTTTGCTTGCCGACCCTATGATCTGGGCGGGAATGAACAAGGTCATTGACTCCCTCTCAGGAACAACAACCCCTGAACTTGACACACCTCCATCACCGCCAGAGCAATTCCTAGCTTTGTGTAATGATGGAAACCGAGACCCGGCTATTAGAGACATGGATGGTCTTATGGTCCAGTTCAACGATCAGTGTTTTACCATTGACCCGAATAGAATCTGGCCTCCATCTAAGGACGTGAGACCAGATACTCTTGAGACTCTAGACGCATTCCCGAAGACGTTTGAAAAATTCAACGAGCTTCTAGACGCATCAGTGAAAGCAACAGATAACTTCTGGAAGGGAGTGTCACGGTTTGACTCTTCTGCTGACACCACAATTAGTTCCTTCATGGAAAAGATAGCTCCACGTATCGACGCTCTAGTGACAGCTCCAGAAGATCTCCTTTCCCCTGTCGCGTCAGAGCTTAACGAACCTGTCGCAGCGATTATGAACTCTTACAATGTTCTTCGTGAAGTCAATATTGGATGCAGGGAGATGATTGCAGGATCCGATAACATCACAAGCTACTTCAAGGAACCCGCCTGGGGACTTTTTGAGGTAGCAAACCCGCTCACAGCCTTTACTGCAGACAAGCTTAATTCAGAAAACTTTCAGATGTATGCTGATAAGCTCACTGCTGCCAGCACGAACATGGATACTGCAAACACTGCGTTAAGGGAAGCTGGAAATAAGTGGAATGCGCCGGGAGCTGGTCCAGTATTTGGTAGTGGACTAAATGGGACTATGACTCCTAAAGGACCCGGACTCAACCCCCCTAAGAAGCCTTCACTTCCACACGACGATAAGGATAAGGAGGGAACATTCCCGTCTGGTCCGTCTAACCCCTCTGGCCCTCGTTGGAGTATGCCTGGGAACCCAGGATTTAACCCGTCTGGCCCATCCTCTCCAGGATTCAACCCGACTACTCCAAAGTTCGGCGGTCCCTCTTCACCCAAGGGCCCCGGAGATACAGATGATATTGACAGTATGATTGAGGACCTCACGTCACCTAAGGACAGCAAGTTCGATACGGATGATTTGAAGGTTCCAGGAGAAGATGATCTGAAGGTTCCTGGAGAAGATTCAACATTGCCGGATGCAGACTCTGATCTGCCAGGAGACGACTCCTCATTGCCGGAAGCAGACTCGTGGACTCCTCCAGAGGTGGACGACGCTGATTTCAGCCCTAAGGAGTGGGACTCTGAAGACATGAGCACAGACACGTCAGACGCCGACACGTCCAAGTTGCCTTCGAGCCCTGGATTTACCCCACCAAAGATAAATCCTTCCACGACAACAACAGATTCGCCATCCACATTTAATCCGTCTTCAGGACCGATGACTCCTGGTAAACCATCAGGACCACCGTCCCCAAGTGGAATGCCGACCCCTCACACTACAACTCCTTCTGCCCCGAAGAATGATGCGAAGATCGGTACACCTCCAACTACCACGACAACATCAACTCCTGGAAAACCGGGAGTACTTCCCACACCAGGAGCTCCATCAGATAATAAGGCATTCCCTGACCCCGCAAAGCTGGATGACAACACCAAGGCAGCGGAACTTGGAAACAAGGATGCTAAGGATACTGAGGTAGAAGATCCTGCAGGACCAGTTGATGCTCCGGAAACTGATCCTGGAGCAGGTGGAGAACGTGAATCTACCAAGATCACCCGCGATGGTGTCACCTATGACCTTCAAAACGAAAAGGCTGCAAAACTTGCTGAGTTAATCGACCCACAGGGTGAAGACGCTCAACCCAAGGACTGGAGAACAGCCGCCAAAGAGGCAGGATTTACTATACCTCCGACAGGAAACCCCGGAACACCAATCTCCCCCATGGATTTGAAGCCAGGTGACATGGTTGTAGGAGACAAGCTTCAAGGCATATTCCTTGGAGATGGTCAAGTTCTCACTTCCGAGGGAGTAAAGCCTCTTGCTGAAGTAGGTACTTTCTCTGGTGAAGGTCAGGGCTTCTTCAGGCTTGATGGCGGTGAAGTAGATGAAGCTGCTGGACACACTGGTCAGGAAGCAGCAGCTCAGGAAGACTTTACAGCTGATGGAGGTACCGAAGCTGAGAAAGAACAGACTAAGGCCGGAGGAATGGGAGGAAATGGTGGACTTGCCGGACTAGGTAACTCTCGAGGGATGACCGGAATGGGAGGTCTTGGAGGTAACACTGGCAACAAGGCTCAGGTGACTCCTTCTGGTGACCCATTCGACCCTGGTTCTTCTAAGGGACCAAGTAGTGACATGGGACTTCCTAAACTTAAGGTAACTGGCAATCAATTCTCCGCAAATGTTCATTCTGGAGACTAAGATTGAGGGTACAAACAAAAGTTAGGATAAAAATATGACACTACGTAATTCGGGAGATACAAGTTCAGGAGGTAGAGAATAATGGGTGGAATTACTATTACGCCTGAGGAAATCACCTCGCTGATGGGAGAGTTAGATTCAACGTCTACCGAGACAGAATCAGCCGTTCCTCAAGATTCGAATGTTCATGATTCAAGCCTGATTGAACTTATGGCAAGTCAGGCAGGTAATACTCTAGAAGTTTTAAAGACTCTAGGTAACTTGTTTGCTGTGGTCACATCATTAGCACACGATATGGTTGGTCTTGACTCAGATAGTTCCTCTTCGATCGGTGGAGACGATTCTTCTAGTGGTTCTTTTGACTCGACATCTACTTCGGACACAGGTACTGATTCTAGAGACTTTTTTGAAGAGGATTCTACAACCGATATAGGAGACGAAGACCTTATAAAAGAAAATGATTCTCAAGAATCTGAGTCCACTACTACGTCACAGTCAACAGAGGATGATGAGCAAAGACGTACCCTTTTAGAACAAGCGTCTACTATTGAACCGACTACATCAGTATCTCAACAACATCCTTTAGAGCAGGCACTAGGAGGTGGACCAACGTCGGCGCTTACTCCAGATGATTATAAGGGGATTCGAGATTCTGAGGACGCGAAAGTAGCTGCAGACCCACAAGTCCAAGCTGTCACTTCCACAGGGGGTGATTATGTGGGATCTGGTCAGTCTCCTGAGACTAGCGACCAGATACAGACTACTTCGTCTGCATCAGAGCCTTTGGCGGCTTATTCTGGGACATCAGCTGACGGTGGAACTGGTTTGTCTGCGGCTAAGGAAGAAACTAACTCTTATGTAGGTTATAGCGCAGATGATCATAAATCTTCTGGGACGTTCCCCGATGCTGCTCGATCCACTCCAGAAACAAAGTTATCAAGCAACGGTGTTTCTATGACACCTGATTCTATCGATAAGCTGAATAAATTCGCTGACGAAGCTTCGGGTAAGGGAATTTTCAAGTCGATTACCTACACTCCCTACTATGACGAATCATATGGCGGTGGCGACATGGGATTCTCGGATGGTGGCGGAATGTTGCCCGAATACACTGGAGATAGTTATAGCGGGCAGTTCTCTGTAGGAGCTCCCGTTGATGTAGGTGCTTTGACTGAGGGAGATGTTACATTTGAGCGTCCTGTAGACGGCTCTTTGTCGAAGGAAGAAATTAGCATGGTTTTTGATGAAGCGCTTGCGAAGGCAGGGGTGACTGACCCTGCTGCTGTTGATAAATGGAAAGGTACACTGGACCTTATTGCCCAGCACGAGTCTAATTATTCCCCAGCGGCGGCGAATGGTTGGGACTCTAATGCTAATGGTGCAACTCAGTCAGATGGTTACCCTGCTAACTCGTCTCGAGGTTTGATGCAGACCATTCCAGGAACGTTTGCAGCGAACCACCTAGCGGGAACGTCTACATCTATTTATGACCCGGTAGCTTCAGTGGGCGCATCTATTATGTATTTGATGAATAGGTATGGGTGCGACCAGATGGGTAATGGTCTAGACGAGTTCTATTCTGCCCGTGTTCCTACATACCACGGATACTAATGTTTGAGGGGAACATTTGAGGATAATTTCCAAAAATAATCTATGTTTTTCTTCATTGAACGAAAAAGGGGCAGGGAAAATATTGTATAGTAAGTATAACGCCTCATAAAGGTGGACTAATTTACAACGAAAGGACAAATTATCATGGCTGGTAATGTCGTAACAATCGAAACAGATGTTATGAGAAACTCTGCCCACACTATCAAGGGCGAGATTGATGCTCAAGTTAGTATCTTCGGTAATATCAACTCTATTACCGATAATGCTCGCTCCACTGTGTTGGTTTCTGAAACTGGTAACGCTTTGGTTACCAAGGTAGACGAGCTACGTGGAACCTTTAACGATCTTTCCAATAGAGGACAGAACGTTTCAGCCCACCTCACAACTTATGCCGAGGGACTTGATGATGATGTTTCTCAGGGAACATCTACAATGAATAACTTCCCTTCCGCATAAACCAACTCGAAGATACATTTTTAACAACACATTTTAAAGGAGAAACAAACCATGTCAACTAGACACTATGATTTTGGCGGTATTGAGGATTACCTACACAACCTAACCAATCAGAGGAACGCTCTTAACGATTCCGTTAACAAGGTGAATTCCGTTTACCAGAACCTAGGATCACAGTTCGAGGGCTCAGCCATTGAAGAGGCCTCCAACTTCAACATCGCGGTTAAGCGCGCAATTGACAGCCTAGACGAGACTATCAATGATCTTCGTGCAGCTGTTAACTCCCACTCCATGGACATTCAGTCCACACAGTTCAGGGCTGCTCGCCAGATTTCTAGCTCTTAATAGTAGCTGCAAAACACCCTCTTTCTTCATATTGTTGAAAGAGGGTGTTTTTCTTATGTTCCCTGTTAATCAAAAGCTAGACAATCGCGAATATCGTCGCGTACAAATCCCGTAACATCCTCAATGGTCTTGTCACTCATAGAAATCATACAAATTGACTTCGGGGACTCGATAGCGAGCTTAGGGACTTCATTCGTATCAGGGTGGGGGTGTACAAACAGGTAGGAAAGGTTCTCGGACTTCAGCAGAATAGGCCCACGGGACACCAAGCTTCGAATATCCTCGGGGGTAACTTGATCTCGTGTGTCTTGGCCGGATAAAATTCCTCGAATAACTCTCTCAGGATCCTCGTTTCCGTCAACCTTGACGGCATAAAGGACGTCGTTTCCTTCGGACGTGTCCTTGTAGACAAGAGTGAATCCAGCAGTCTCGTCGGTATCAAGCAAGAGAGCATAATCAGACGTAACGAGTGCCTGAACAACAAGATTGTTAATGGTTTTGACCAAATTGATCACGAGAGCCTCCACAGCGATAGTTTGAGAATTTTGTCAATTGCTTAAGACTATAACACACGCACGTATTAAAAGCAACAGGTCTTAGGAGTTTGGAGACCCTTCAGGCCTTCTCCACTCATAATCCTCCTTAGCCTTGGAGTACTGCAGGTTAGTTCCAGATTCCGGAGCTTCGAAAACTGTATTGTCACCTGTATACATGACAACGTGCCCAGGCGACCCTCCCGGTGGGAAACCTAAATCACCAATTTGTGGATTGTTTCCCTCAATGGGTACTGTGGAGGCGTATTGCTCTTGAGAAGTCCGAGCTAAAACGTCTCCTGTAGCCTGGTAGTAAAGATGTTGAACCAAAGACGAGCAGTCATAGCCTGATTTGAGGTAATCTTCGTATTTGATGGAGTCATTGTCCCACCCTTTTCCTCGCGAAGGGCCTTCAAGATTTCCGCCGCCAAATGCATACGGAATATCGTTTGACGCGAGCTCTTTTGCCATATTTAAAATCTTATCCTGGTAGGAAGAATTACCTTTCTCAGGAGGTTTAATATCACTGATTTCACCTCGGAAGGGTATATTCTTCGACTCTCTGGGAGTTCCGTCTACGATATACCCCCGAGCTTGAACCTTATTAAGCCTGTAGTCATCTGCGGGCATGTCATCAGCAGATAAAACACCTTGAGGCAAATGATAGAATGCCGAATCCTGATAGTTGATGTAACTATCTGTTGATTGTGCGGGGTCAGTGGCAAGAGAATTAACTTCATCTTTAATAGCACGTACAGTCTCAACATACACTTTTTCGTACTCTCTGAATTCATTGTTACACGAGTCCACAAATTCTGGAGCGAGATTGTATTTTCTAATGGAGTCGAAACCTACCTCTTTTCCATTCATCGTTGACAAGGATTGTATGTTTCCTCCATGAACAGAGGTAAGAGCTGTAATGGTCTTTTCTGGGTCGTCGCTTCCCTTTCCTTGCGAAGCCTGGAACCAGATTTCGTCCATGTCTCTGTTTTGCTTGAGTAGGTTGTTGTTTCCCTGCATCTCGTGGACTTCTCGAGATACTTTCATGTGGTTATAGAGTCGGGCGAGTTCTGTATCTAGATAAGCTACATAGTCGATTTTTTGGATCAATCGGAAGGCTTTTTGTCGAACTTCATGAGCTACATCTCCTTGGAAACCATCGTTGCTAATTGCCTTGGCAACAAGGGGCGCGACTTTTTCTCTAAGATCGATTCCTAATTGTCTAAAGTTATCTGACATTACTTTGCCTCTCGTTGTAGCTTAAGTAATGGTCCGTGTTGTTTGTTCATAAGTACGAAGTCTGTACTGTTTTCTAGGGGTCGTGCGAAAATTCCGAAGCTTTGTCCAGCTTTGGGGTCTTGGTAAAGTTTCACGAAGAATTCGATTCCAAGTCCTTCAAAGATAGGTCGTTTACGATTCCATTCCCAGCAGCGAGCGTTAGCAGTGGGCCGGTCTGGGTATAGTCTAAAAAGAACAGGTTCTTGAGAAGAGTGTACCTTTCCAGCAAAGCACCTAGCCTCGAAGGGGGTTACCCTGTCTCTACGTGGCTCTTTTTGTGTCATTGGTTTCCTTAAATGTCCATTCTTTCTCCTAAGAATAACATTTTTACTGTGTTTATTTGTGAAAGAAGCAGGAAGTTATCTCCTTTAAACTCCGGAGGAACTCTACTTAAGGCCAAAAAGAGGGCGAGACAACAAATACTCAATGACCAAGACAAAAATGAACCATCTCACAATAAGCGAGATGGTTCATCTGCACGGTCTATACCGTCAAACCTTTATGCCTTTCTGCGGCGAAGAGCGAACATACCGCCGACCACAGCAAGGAAAGCAGCGAGGGCACCTAGTACTGCAGTATTAGCACCAGTCTGAGCCAATGTGTGCTTCTTTGGATTATTGGAATCATCTACAGAAGGCTTAGCGTCCTTAGTAACGTTCACAGGAACATTGACATACTCAACGCTTCCATCAGGGTTAATGATCTTAACAGGAATCATAGTGACACCCTCAGGAACATCGGCACCTGGAGTCAACGTGATTTCACCTGTCTTGGGATCAACCTTAGCCCAGGAAGGAATACCCTCTCCACCCTCAAAAGTGGTGCCGGGCTCAACATCCTTAGGGCCATGAACAACTACAGTATCCCCAGGACGAACATCTGCTACAGGCTCCGTGGATTCTGCATGATGGTCCCAAGAATCATCCTTGCCTGGTCCCGCAACACGAGGATTGTCCTTAGTATTGTCAGAATCCTGTGCTGGAACTGGGGCACCAGCATTGTTGCCTTCAGTCGGCTCAGCCGTGGATCCACCGTTGTTGTTCTCATCAGTAGGTTCAACTGAACCGTTGGTTGGCTGAGCTTCGGTTGTGCCTTTGTCCTTGGTAGGTTTCGTAGCTCCAGAGGTCGGCTTAGCTCCATCGGTTGGCTTAGGCTCGTTAGTTGGCTTAGCACCATCAGTTGGCTTAGCGCCATCAGTTGGCTTAGGCTTCTGAGTAGTGGAACCTCCGTTATTATTGTTGCCACCATCCGGTGCCACAGGAGAACACTGTTTACCATTTACAGCCTTCTCAATACCTGACTCGGCGTTAGGGTCGCTAAGAGCCTTTCCTTTCGGAGATGCAGTTGTCGTCTTACCAGAAACGACACCGTTGACACCCTGTGCCATCCAGTCGATAGCGTAGAGAGCAGAAGCCTTTCCATTAATAGAATTCAAGCTATCGTTCCAGTAGCGACCGTGGTTGGTACCCAGGGACATCATCTGAGCAAGCTGCTGTCCCACGGTTCCAGTGTCCTTGGCGACAGGAGCTCCCAGGGCTTTAGCGATCTTAGTAAATATGCCTGGTATGAACCCTACAATCTTCTGGATGAGCACATCAGCGAAAGGAAGTTTTGCAGCTGCCTCAATAGCAAAACGTGCTTCTGGAGGCAGAGCATTGAGGAGACCGAACTGCTTAGCATAGCCTAGAAGCTGCTTAGCAGAAACGTTACTCTCGATAAACTTTGGAAGCGCTGTAGTAATCAGGGAAGTTAGAACCTCGCCAAAATCGAAGGTTTCCGCAACACAGTACTTCGGATCCATAATGACGTTAAAAACATCGCCAATCTCCTTGGCAACACTCAGCATCTCTGGGATGTCCTGAACACCGAAGTTGGCCTTAGCCATAGCCGTGGCGAGAATTTCGTTAACCTTGTTTATGTCACCAGAAGTGGCTGCCTGAATAATTCCCTGGGAATGGGCATACTGGACGGCCTTAGAGATACGCTGTGCTGCATCTGTATCAAGCGAAGCCGCTGTTGACTCTGAGTTTGCGTAGTTAGCAAGACCACGAGCTAGGGAGTTAGGCTCGGCAGAACATGCAATATCGCCAGCGTCGCAGAGGGAAAGAACCTTACCATACATTCCCTTGAAACGAGCAGGACGCTCACCTGTCCAACCAATACGGTCTGTTTTTTGACCAGATCCACCGTCGTTCACAATCTCAAAGTTCTTCTGCATCTTTCCTGGTGGAATTGGTGCGTAAAGAACAGACTTGTCACCACTGTAGGAATCATAGGCCGACGCTGAGGAACGTCCAGGGTCAGCAATCAACACAACGTTAGCAACATCGTCTGAAGTAACGCCAGGAACACGCCCGTTTGCTACTGCCGCAGCAATGTCACCAGCAACGGATGCACCCTGGGAGTAGCCGGTGATCTGGAACTTTGCGTTTCCACAACGAGCCTTGTAGTCGGCCATGTGCTTGGTGGCCTTATCCACACCGTATTTCACGGAGTTACCGTAGGAGAACTGCTCGGTACCTCCATCGTATCCACCTGGATTCGCAAGGGACCAGAACATAGAAATGTTACCCACAGAAGCAGGATATGGGGTGTTGTAGCCGGATACCTTGTCGGCACCTACTTTTTGCTGCAGGAGCTCAGTTGGGTTGTAGTTAGGGGCAAATGCCTTTGGTTCAGTACTGTCTGTAGTCTTACCTGCACCAGTACCTACTACCTGAATAACGTGCACAGGAGTACAAGCAGCATTTTCCTGAGCAGATGCTGAAGGAGCAGTCGCTGCGATAAGACCAGCTCCGCCTACCAGAGACATAGAGGTCGCAAGTGCGAGTGTCTTGTACGACCCCAGGCGTGTATTTTTTTGCATATGTTTCTTCCTTAAGGTATTTGAGGGTGCAATCAAATAACGTATTCGAATAATACCGAATAAATACTACCACTTAAGGAAGATGTTATAGTCGCTCAATACGAAAAAGCACCCTTTTTCTTTGAGAAAAGGGGGTTTTCGTCTGTAATGATTTACAGTATTTTAGTTCTCGTCATCGGAAACAAGCTCAATCTGACCAAAGATAGCGATCTGAACGATAGCATCGCCTACCTTTCCATCAATATCAGAGTCAGAAATCTTGTCCCACTTCTGAGCCAAAATCTTCTCCGCTAGGTCAACGTATTCAATCTTCGCCTTGGGGTCTGACGCAACCTGTTGAGCCCACTTATTACCTGCAGAGGCTAGCTGCTTAAAAGTAACCTCATGCTCAAGAACGTTATCGAAACCTTCTTTGAGGATAAACTTGAATGCCCACACAGGATCCTGATTATCGCTCAAGTAGTCGGGGCGGGTATAAACCTCGGATACACCCTCAATCCAGTCGGTGACCGCTGCACTATAAATAATGTTCAACAACAGCTTACTGCTGGGGTCAGACACATAGTCCATAAGGGACTTGTCTACGAGTTCTGTGCTCATTGTTCTCCTTTAAACCGTACAATCAATAGACAGTATAGCGTGTTTATGCGCGTTTGGCAAGAGCGTCACGAACATCGTAGAAGCGATCTGCATCGTGAACTCGAGTATCATAGGTCGTATCGTCAGCATAGACGTGGATAAAAACGCCATCTCCTTCTTCACGAATCTCCACCATAGGCGGATAGTGGTTGTACAGAACTACAGCCCCGGAGCGCTTGAGCCGGATTTCACTGTAGTGCTCGATGAACTCTTCTGTACTCAAGGTGTTGAGCTTGTCAATAGCATCTTCACCAGCCTCCATCGAGATACCAGCATCGTAGTTGGCTGTCTTCTCGTTACCAAAGTCGAGGTGATTTTCTTCGCCAGTGAACTCTGGAGCATTGAGAGCTACATCGTCCCTGTTGGTTTCCTTGTTAGACATAGAAATTGTTTCCTTTGTGTTTTATGTGTACTTGAAGTTGCGCCATGTTCCGGCAGCATCATCTCGTTCAATCTTACCCTTCAAAGCGAATCCTGAAGGAAGCGGAATGATGTCACCGGGGTCGATTGATTGAATATCGTAGTCTACACCAGGGGCAGTGATATGGCTAATTTTACCCTCATTTTGAGTAATGATGGTTTCACCTGCAGTTGTTACACCTTTATCTGTAGAAACCTCAGGTGCTACATTGGCCTTTTCAGCAGACAGCATAGCAGACGGGAAAATATGGGACAGTTCGGTTTCGGCATTCACAAGAACCCATTCGGAGAAAGGAACTTTGTGTCCAAGAAGATCATTGAGGACACCTGTATTGTTGTGAACCAGGATGCCGTTGCGCTTTTCTTTACCGTTAGAGCCGTCAAAATCTTTGTAAACTCGAACCTCAGCGGTGTTTCCGTCCACAGTGATAGTGCCGTGACCAGTAGACCTATCTGATAACCATGTTGTATCGAAGCCTACTTTCTTTCCATCATAGTAGCTTGTTCCCTTGGTGTGAATAGCCCCAGTGGCTGTATAGGCTGCATTAATGGATTTTGCTACCTCAGCTCCGTTGGCGGGCTCTGCAGGTACGGCGGCAGGAGAGTTTTCTGAATCGTCAGCGTTAATTTCACCACTTCCAGCTTCTGGATCTCGGGCAGCGGATGTGGACTTGTCGTCCTTAAAAAGACCTGTGATATCGTCCTTGAAGGCATAGATTCCTCCCGCCACTAAGGCAAGGACAGCTGCGATTGAAACGATAGTGACGAGTAGCTTTATAGGAAGGCCACTTTCCTCGTCATCGTCATAATCGTCAGAGATTCGAGAATCGATAGCGGAGTCAAAGCTATCATCTTCAAACTCGTCATGTCGCTTCTTTTTCTTTGCTCGCTTAGGCTTTTTGGCCTTTTTCTTCTTAGGAGCGTCATCCCAATCGTCTGCGGTTAATGGCATGAGGCTGGTACCCTTTCTCGTGCTTTTGTGTTTAAACGTCTTTAGCGTATCACAAAATTGCAGCATGTTAAACACAAAAAGTCTCCCTTTGTCACAAAAGCAACAAAGGGAGAATGCAGAAAGGAGTTCTACTAGGTGCTACCTGTACCTTACCATGCCATAAATATCGAGAGTAACAGCAAGCAAAATGAATATGGTAACGAACGTCAAGAACTCTAGGACCTCAATAGCACGCAACGTTGGTGGAGAGGTAATAGTCTTACCACGCATGAGATAGAAGACCGTGCACAAGAAACCAAAAACAATCATGCCTATCAAAACCAACATATACATCGGAGAATTATTCGTCACAGCCATAGCAACGGGAGCAAGAATACACGAGGCAATAATGCCGATAAGCCACACAGCCTGAGTTGCTAAGTCATCGTAGCTCTTTCCTCTAAAGAGCATGGACATAACTACAGCCCCAATGAACAACGTTGGAATAAGAGGATTGTCTACATCCATGGTTGCAGCGATGATAACAATTGACAGCACAGCTGCGATGACACCACCAGAAGTCATACCCAAAATGGCGTTGTGGGCGTCCACTGTCTGCTTCTCGCGGTTAATGATTGACTCAATTGCTTCAGTAGATGAAGCAGTAGGAAGCTGGTCGATACGAATTTCATCATTCGGGTCAACGAAGTCCTCACCCGTAGTAGGAACATAAGGGCGAGGAATGTCCGCTGCGTTCATAGCCATACGAGCTGCGAAAATCAGGAAGGTAGACGCTAGGGTTGCCGTAATTGCTCCAAATCCGGTAGCAGGAGACTCAAGGAAGAACGACAATCCTCCTCCAAGTATAAACACCCCAGAAGACACCATGCCTGCGTAGGATGCCATTTCAACGCCGACAGTAGTGGATCTAAGAAATACCGAGGCGGCAAAAACAGGGATACTAGCTGCTAGCACATTCCACAACGACATGCCCTCAGTAGGGACAGCCGAAAAACCAGCAGCGGCCAAGAAAATAAGGCCCGAAGCTGCAGCCACGTTACCAATCCCGGAAAGTTCTCGTGATTCCTCGTCTCCTTCCTTCTTACAGGCTCGGAAAGCAACTACAAGGCCGATCACCGCAATGGATAGCATAACAGCGGAACTAACACCGTGTGTAATGAAATTCTTGCCCGTGTGTACCGCATAGTCAGACACAGCAAATGCAAGAGCCAAAGAAACTAATGGTAATGCGATACCCGTTACCAGCCTTGAGGAGCTTGTAGACCAGGAACTAAAACGGGAAAGCTGATACTCGGCTAGTGACTCGGGAACATCGTCAATCAAGGCAGCATAGGTCTCTTTAGCTGTAGTTCGCTCAAGACGTAGAGTATCGCCACGGCGTACACCAGCCTTATCAAGAGTATCCGTGGCGTTAAGGATCGTGTTAATGCCTTTCACAAGCACCCACTTAGAACCCTTTTCGTCGAGGATGGAGGCTTCTTCACGTTTTTGAGCCTTGAGGTTCTCACGCAAGAAGGGGAGGAGGTCACGCACAGTTTCGTGAACTGTTCTTTCAAGGGGTAACTGAACGTCAGCCTGGACGGAACCTAGCTGGACGGTGACAGCGGCTTTTTCATCTGTTGCAACCATAGAGTAAAACCTTTTCTTTCGTTAACAGGTAAAGAGTAGCACAAAAAGCCCAGCTCCCCACGAATCGAAAGGAGCTGGGATTTAATTAAACTGAATCAGAACGAGAATACTTCTACATCTTCTGGAACGTCTACCTGGAAGAAAGCACCCATGATGTCAGTTGGCAGTGACATAGGATCCTGGGCGGTAACAATGACATGAAGGCCGAGATCGTTGCCTTCATAGATCAGGTTCTCGAGACAAGAAAGAACGTCTTCTTCACGATCGGAGTTACTTCCAAGATTCTCGAGCAAAGCTTCAAAAGAGTCGATAACAAGAACACGTTCCTCAATCTCGTGTCCGGCCTCTCGAGCCGTAGTAGCAGTGGTAAAACCAAGGTCCTCAAGTTCCCTAGTGCGATCGTCAATAATCGCCCGGTAACGCTCGAAAACATCGTCCACGTCATCAATGTTAGTTACATCGTAAAAGCTCACAGAATCTCGAAGCTTACGGTCTTCAATAGGGAGTTTACCGCGACGCAAGATCTCAACCGAGAAAAGCCCCACGTTCTTATCCGCCACCGCTGCAAGGAGGCTTACAGCCCACGACTTTCCAGAACCCGTGCGGCCTGCGATAAGAGTGGCCGGGGAATTATTCAGATTAAGAACGTACAGGGTCATGTCGGGTTTTAGCCCCAATGGAACCTTTCCCCGCTTGAGGTAGTAGGGGTATCCGATGATGGAAAATCGTGTGTCAGTCATTGTTGTCTCTCTTTCTTGTTCGGACTGCTTCTGCCTTTAGCTTATCAGTAGCGGAGGCGAAAAGCTAGACGGATACCTGCGCCTTGATGGTGGGGTGGGGGTCGTAGCCCTCAATCTCAAAATCGGCGAAGTCATAGGAGAACATGTCCTCCGCCTTGTGCAGCTTGAGCTGCGGGTAGGGGCGTGGCTCGCGGGAGAGCTGCTCCTTGACCTGCTCAATGTGGTCGTTGTAGATGTGGCAGTCGCCGCCGGTCCAGATGAGCTCGCCGACCTCCAGTCCAGCCTGTTGCGCAAACATGTGGGCCAGCGCAGCATAGGAAGCCAGGTTGAAAGGCACGCCCAGGAACATGTCCGCCGAACGCTGATAGACCTGCAGGGAGAGCTTGCCGTCTGCCACGTAGAGTTGAAATAGCAGGTGGCAGGGCATAAGCGCCATCTTGTCTAGTTCTGCCACATTCCAGGCGGAGACCAGGTTGCGACGAGAATCCGGATTATTTTGCAGTGTGTCCAGAGCCTGCTGGATCTGATCGATGTGCTGGCCGTCCGGGGTGGGCCAGGAGCGCCACTGCACGCCGTAGACTGGGCCCAGCTCGCCGTTCTCATCCGCCCACTCATTCCAGATGCGGACCTTGTTGTCCTGCAGGAACTTGATATTGGACTCGCCCTTGAGGAACCACAACAGCTCGCCCAGCACCGCGTGGAAATAGACCTTCTTGGTGGTCAGCAGCGGGAAGGACTCGGCCAGGTTATAGCGCAGCTGCGCACCAAAGATGGAGCGTGTGCCTGTTCCTGTACGATCAGACTTCAGAGTCCCTGAGGTAAGAACCCGACAAAGAAGATCCTCATACGGGGTTGGAATGGACAAAATAAGCTCCTTAAATTGTGGTGGAAACAGCCCTTAGGAAATGTAAAGGTCTGAGGTTATCGAAACGGGTGATAGAAAGCCCCCCTGGCTTTAGCCATGGGGATTCAGTTTTCAAGCGTTTCTAGCAGTTTTATCTTTTCTTGTTGATTGTCTGTATTGTTGAACTCTTTAAGAATTGTCATAGTTTTACTCTCGTTGGCTCTTAGGCACTGAGTGATGTGAGAAGCGAGTGCATTAATGCTATCACAGTTAAGAATTTTGTCTGTGAAAGTAGCATTTTCATCTAAGAAGCATGAAAAGTTGATAGAAAAATGAGGTTGAACAGCCCGCTCCGAATTAATGGTAGCGATTTGAATAGATGAAGGTTCATGATGAGAGACGAAGGCGAAGGTTTCTATTGATTTCATACTATAATTTCCTTAATCAAGTAGGGAGTGTCATGGAAAGACCTCATAACACAGGAAGACTAATCTGAATTATAGCACATCGTGTCTACACTAAGAAAGGTATCCTGTAACACAGGGAGAAGCGATCCGTAGAGACGCATACAGACCGATCTCCGGAAAGAGTCATAACACAGGGAGAATAGACTTATTCCTCATCACTAAGAAAGACTTCTACAGAGCTGGGTGCCCAACCATGCTCTACCTCACCCTGTACGTTGACGATGTCAATGAGACGATCTTCTCGCACTTTTTTCACAATGATTCCCTTTCCACGCGCTAGACCAGGAAGACCTTCACATGCAGCGCGTTTTTCACCTAGAAGGCAATCAATCTTGTATAGTGTGTAATTTTCCATATGCGCTTTCCTTTCTCAAGAAATATTAGGGCAAGGGGTTACCGAATAGGTGATAGAATACCCCTGGATTTATCTGTGGGGAGGAATCAATCCTCAAATATATCCAGGGTAAAACGGGAGTCAAGCTCTAAACGATTCTTGATCGCAGCTAGATGAGGATAGACAGAGTTCTCAAACACGAAGAGTTTATCTCCGCTGGTGATGTAGTCCTCCACCTCACGCTCAGTCGGATCTGTACGGGTCGCAAACTCTTCGAGCTGATCTACAATATCCTCCACATTTTCTTCGAAGGTTTGAAATCGTGCAGGCCCAACATTACGGGGATCAACCTCTGCATAGTCCAGATCAAGTTCACATATCGTTACAGGTGGCTCGGAGTATGCCCCGGAGGACACAATAACCGCACATGGTACCAGCTCGTCGATAAATGCAAGTGCGTTGTATAGCTTAAGGTCAGTTTCAAAATCAGCCATTGAAAAGTCTTTCATCTAATAGGTACTTACTTTATCAGACGATACCACAAAACTCCCGCCTCAATCCTATTATTAGCACGTGTAGTCGGCGGGTAGATTACCTGGCACCCCTAACGGGACTCGAACCCGTGTTTCCGCCTTGAGAGGGCGGTGTCCTAGCCAGCTAGACGATAGGGACCTGACTTTTTATTAAGGTTAACCTGGAGAATACGATACCCCCAAACATGCAGGTAAACAACTATTTTAAGGCAGCACACATCAGTGAACTATAGGAAGGCTATTACCGTTATTGCGACTGGCATATAGAGCTACACCTTCCACGGGTAATTAAGAACAATAGGATGTCTTGACCTATTTATCAACTAGACGGGTGGTAGTATAGTTAGTGTAACCTCTTCAAAACTTAAGGAGAATAATTAATGGCACTTCCTAAGACAAACGGTAACCTTACTTACGATGATGCAATTTCAGCTTTGATTTCCGAGATTAAGAATCTCAACGAGGCTGACGATCTCAATAAGGAATATTACCGAGGACAGTTTGAGTTACTATGTTACGTACTTCCGGGTGACATGACACTAGATGAAATTGCTCCCGACGTTGCCCAGGAGCTAGGACTCCCGGACATTACAAGTTGTGATTTTTAGAAAAATCCTCCAACCCATGAACTTCACGGGTTGGAGGATTTTCTGTGCCTACACTCAGAATCGAACTGAGGACCTATGGATTATGGTTCCACCGCTCTAACCAGCTGAGCTATGCAGGCTCTTTTAGCATAACATAGCCGAGCTGGTATGTAAATACATACTATGGTTGGTAGATCCCTGACTTGACCTGTGCGGCCCGCCCATCAAGGATAAACTCACCGAGAGCAGTTGTAAAATCTGCACATCCTAGATTTTCTACCTCAGCTATAACGTTCTTGATGTCTTCATCTGTAAACGAACCGTCTATAAATGCTCCTAGGCGTGAGCTCTCTATCTCTTGAAGATCTATCGAGTGCTTCCAAAATGTATTAGCAGCATCGACTGCCTGTTGCACGGTTATTGCCATTATTTTCTCCTTGTAAATGTAACTCTTCTTATAATAGCTAGACTAACATACAATCTGGCATGATAAAATCTAGATTAGTCGAGCTTTTAATAAGGAGTACACATGACAAGTCCAGCTATTATCCATGAGGACGGTAAAGTTTCTGATCGAGAGACAGGTGCAGTTGTAGGAGAGGTTTACCAGAACAACGGAGAGGGCAGTTCTGTTAAGGCACATAATTCTGACGAGTATGTTGACACTAAGGACTCCTGGGGAGCATTACTTCCTGATAATTCCCGTGTTTCTTTTGACAATCATTCAGGCACTTCAGCAGATAAGTATGTGCTGGCCTTTGTACAGGATGGAATGAGTTCTCACAAAACTGCAGCTTTCCGTACTCGACAGGATGCTGCTGAGTGGCTAGTAGAGTACGCTAAATACGCATAGAAAGTTTCAATATCTAACATTCTATTTTTGCAACTTAACCTGGTGATTTGACACGAGTGTGTAACACAGTGTATAGTTATATTCGTTGGTTCAAAAGATCCAGTAACGGGATGTAGCTCAGTTTGGCAGAGCGCCCGCTTTGGGAGCGGGAGGTTTCGCAAGTTCGAATCTTGTCATCCCGACAGTTAATGTATTCTTAATTACTAAGTTTTACATTAACGATTTCCTTATAAGGAGCTCTTGAATCCCTACCAGGAGCTAAAACTAGGTCAAGGGATGCGGCAACATTAGTTGCGGAGAGAAAAGATCTCGGCGTACATACGGCGTAGTAATAATGAGGGTCGCTACCTCTTGGTAAAAACACCCTAGATAAGGGAGATGCAGGTTCGAATCCTGTCGCGCAGAGTACAGAGATCTTTTTAATCCGAGTTAGCTCAGCTGGCAGAGCGGGGCACTGTTAATGCCTATGTCACAGGTTCGAACCCTGTACTCGGAGCCGGATTTACAAAACGGGTGATAGAATACCCCTGGCTTTAGCCATGGAGATGAATATCACCTATTCGGTAAAGAAAAACATAGGGCCATATTGAGCTTCGAGCTGAGGAATAATTCCTGAATCTAACATGTGTGACATTTTAACAGACCACGATCGATCCTCACGGTGGTAAGCTAGAAATGAAAGTAAGCGAAAGGAAAACTATGGTCAAGACATGCTTTACAATTCCAGCTGTAACTCGAAATTTTGAAGAGGATTTCGTAGCATATATTGTGGAAAATACGACTAAAGATTTCAACAGCTCAGACTATAATTTTGTTAGTTATGGTATCTCTACACAGGCTAATGATGGGAATCTATCTACTTTTGAAAAGGAACTTAACCAAAAATTCACCGACGAGACTTATATTGTTGGTTACGGATGGGAGTTGAGTGACAACATGCTGCTTAACGGAACTATTCTAGCTCCAGGCGAAGCTATTTGGCTTGTACAGACCGAAACCTCTCTTGAACAGTTAGGACTTAATAGGTTTGAGTTTATCCGTCCGTAACAAAAACTCTCTGAACCGAAAGGATCAGAGAGTTTTCTTTTGCTTCCCCCTCAAGGATTCGAACCTCGATTTTCAGAACCAGAATCTGATGTCCTGCCAGTTGGACGAAAGGGAAATAAGTACCCCACCTGAGAATCGAACTCAGCTCAAAGCTGTGAAAGAGCGCTATCCTAACCACTAGACGAGTGGGGCGTGGACGGTGTGACCGCCAATCATTAAGTTACCAACATTTCTAGTGTTTACCAAATCAGCAGGTTATTAGATAATTTCGGAGGTCAACTTTTCAGTCATCCGTTGAGATAGACAATGTAGTCTTTGTGATCTCCGAACAGGGCTGTAGTCTTCGCGACCTCTGCTTTAAGCGCATCAAATGTCTCGCGAGAGCCATGAAAATCAGGGTCATATTCTGGGTAATCCTGCTCAAAAGACGATATATCAGAGCACAAAGCCTCGATGATCAATTCTTCATCTGCACCTACTGCACTATGGAAAGGGAAGGTAGCATCACGCCCTTCTAGGAAAAGCTGGACCTGATATTCCCCGTTACCCTTCTGGGAAATAACTACAATGGTTCCACCTAGCTCCTTGAACCGTTCAAAAGATACGTTAGACATATATTTTCCTTAAACAACAATCGGCAAAAACTCGAACTCGGAAAGCTCAATAGACTTTCCTTCCGTAGCGTAAATGAACTCTTCAGGGAATGTAGTAACAAGATCATAAAGATCTTCAACACCTACTCCCTTGTAGGGCACATCCATGTCAATATCCTCAGCTTCATGCTCTTCAAGCTGATCAATTACAGAATTGAGTTCGTCACTTCCGAATCCTTTACGCTCAACCCGAACCTGAATCTGCTGACCATCAGATCTACGGGTCGCCATAATGTTAACTAAACTCGCCACGTTAATTTAACCTTTCGTTATTGATGCAATTTTGTTACACTTAATTATAAGCATAACAAAGGAGTTACTATGGAGCAACGTACTCTTGTACGTTCAAAGAACAATAAGATGATTGCTGGTGTTCTTGGAGGGTTCGCGGACCGTTATGGGTGGGATGCCACCTGGCTTCGCCTGTTGTTTATCATTTCTTTTCTGCTTCCAGGTCCGCAGGCCATTTTCTATTTTGTGGCATGGATTATTATGCCGGAGGGAGAGTAAACAATGAACCTAGAAATGACACCGCAGAGTTTAAAGAAGGTGCGCTAGATTATTTTATTAGCTTGGCACATGCTTTTAATTCAGACAATGTAGATTTTGATGATGTTGAGTGGGGAGAACTGTCCCCCGCTGAGATTGAGAGCATACGGTCTGCCGTTGAACTCACTGTTAGTGAGGTAATGTAGACAGACGTACCGCAGCCTGGTGCAAATATCAACAACCTGTCTAGCGAGCCCAGACCCTCACCTGATAAACTCAGCATCATGTACATTATCGAAGACCTCACCCCAAATATCAAAGACATCCATCTGTGGGGAATCTGGATTGATGGAATTCCAAAATACAAGGTTCTTGAGACGTTTCATTGGTCTTCCTATGGCGAAGAATCCCTGCGCCAAGTCATCTGCGTAGAGACCAACCAACAGGTAGCGTGGGGCAAAGGCACCGAGGACTTAATTCCTGATATTGAAACCTGGGTTCCAGAAATCCTTGAGTCCTGGAAACTAGAAACGCCGAGATCTCTAGGTGCTAGAGCCGGAGACCCTTTAGCTACTACGGCCACGACAGATATTTATGAACTCGAGGGAAAACGTCTCCTTGTTATGGGCAGGACGAGCACTCGGGCACGCAAGAGGGTTGTGAAAATACTGGATTCTACCAACCTTGAGGAACTTGATACCTTAGAAACATCGAAGCCCATTCCAGAGATACTGAAATGGGCTGAAGAACAATGAGAGCCTAGTCCTCGCGGAACTCGAGGTTATTTTCGGCAAATTCAAGAGCTTCGTCAGCACCCATAAAACCGTAGAGGAAAGAATCGAGCTTAGAATCAGTGTCTGCATCCTCAATAGAGTAGGACACCTTCTCGTTACCCTCGGGGTCAGTGATCGAGGCAACATAGATATGGCCGAAAGCGAAGTTTCCCAATAGTGTTGCGGCGTAGTTACGCTGCTCCTCGGTGTCCTGAGTGTCGTGGCGGAACACAGCAATAATCTCGTCACCTTGGGAATCCCCATATCTGCGGGCAATAATGGGTTCTGGGTCCTCCGGATCATCAAGATCCTCGTAGCCTACCCACAGGTCCCACAGGTCCTTATCTCCCTTAGCGAAATGGTACTGACCTCTCTCGAAGAAACCATATGCTAGGTCATTACCTTCACGATCCAGGAGGCGGTATTCTCCTGGTTCAGGGGGTACAGGGTCATTATCGTATCCGATCTCAATGACGTAACCGGATTCGGTTTCGTAGCGCTCGAGCGCTTTGGAGCTGTAATTATCAAAAATAGACATATCACTATCCTACCACACCTTGGGCTACACAGGATCCATGAACTCGCGATGCTGAGACTCTTTCACCAGCTTGAGTACAGGAGCAAGGGAGCGAGTATCTGTAGGTTCTACCACAGTCCACGAGTTGCCATCGGATCCAATGGACTCATAGGTTGTTACCATGCCCACATTGTAAATGAAGGACACGGCACAGGCCTTATCAGAGATATTAGTCAACGACGTAGAGTGAGAGATCGTTGTCATAGCCAAATTATCAGCAGAGTAAAAGTCTACAAAGTTCTTAATGACCTTAGGGTTCATGTGATAAGAGGTTAAATTCTTGCGAACCATGTCAAGGACCATTTGACTTAACTCTGGGTCTTCGCTCAACCTGAATTTTGTTACCTTGGAGACAGCAGCTGTGGGAACGCGGATCGGGTCAAAGCGCGCAGGGTTCCATTCATTGTTGGGGTTGATGATGGAAAGGATAGCTTTGGCGACATCGGAGTATTCTGTCCGGTTTACGTACCTGGAGATGGAGATGTTGTACCCGGCGCGTAGGATAAGAACAAGATCGTTGTCTACTCGTGACACCATCCAGTATACCTTAGGTGTGTCGGAGATAGATTCTGCGATCCCCATCATGTCCTCAGGAAGGTCTACAGATAGGGGTTGCCTTTCATTGGTGAGGATAAGAGTTCCCCACCAGCGTTCGTCAAACCCTGTAAGCCCCGAGAAGAGGTGAGAGGCCTCTTTGGTGATTTCTAGGTTATCATCAAGGACTCCCCAGTACTTAAGGTCATGGATGATAGCTTCTGGGTCTTCTCCTGATTGAAAGGGGAGGTGCCCAAGAGTGAGCACTTCTGCGAGATAACCATTTTCGATAAGCCAGGCTAGATGAACTGTCGAGAAAAAGGGCTCAAAGTCCACAGGGCTTTCTTGGCGGGAAGGTGTAAAAATTTCCACAAGTTCTCCTTTGGAAAATATTTGTTTGCACGAAAAACTCTACCACAAAATACGAGTTCATTGGTTGATATACGTACAGTTAAGGAGTAATATTATAGCTGTAGTCGATCAAAGGAGAAAATCATGGCAACCCTTACATTCGAGGAACGATTTGCGGATATGAAGGAAAAGAGAGCCGATCACAACATGGGATCGGGTTTGTACCATGCAAACATTAACGTGCTCGATAAGGATACTCTTGAGGATGCTGTAGAGCACCCAGAGAAGTACCCTAATTTGACTGTTCGTGTATCTGGCTATGCTGTCAACTTCGTTAAGTTAACTCGAGAGCAGCAACTGGATGTTATTTCTCGTACCTTCCACCAGAGAAGCTAACCTCATGAATACGAAAATCCTCTTGAGGAACTTTTGTTCTTCAAGAGGATTCTTGTTATTGCTGAGCCAAAGCCCAGTTTGGTGACTCTGGAGGCCTGCCCCACTCGAAGCTGGGGTCGGCAGGAGAATACATCAAATTAGTACCAGATTGCTGAGCCTCACAGATCGTACCGTTGCCAACGTAGACCACAACGTGACCGGGGCTTCCGCCAGCTGGGAACCCAAGATCGCCGATCATAGGTTCGGCAACTGGGGTACAGTACGAGTACTGCGCCTGGGAGACACGAGGGAGTTCAACACCTGTTGCCTGGTAGAAACAGTATCGTGCCCAGCCAGAGCAGTCAAACCCGACCTTAGCGTAGTCACCGTTAGCATCGGCAGCTCCACCGCCGTCTGTTGTTCCCTGGGACGGGCCTTCGAGTGTACCACCACCCCAAGCGTAAGGAATATTGGCGTTGACAACCTGGTCAGCAAGCTGTAGGACCTTCTCCTGGAATGAGGATGAAGCATCGACGTTACCTACGAAGTTAGCCCCGCCGCCACCGAAGGAGTCGTGTCCTTGCTGGTCAACCATTTGCTGACGCATCTGTTGCATCATTTGTTCAGCGGCAGCAGCACGACGCACATTAATGTTGTGGGCGATAGCTTCTGATAGTTGACGGGCTTGCTGGTCTGTCAGATGTAACGAACCGGGCTGTCGTGCACCATTACCAGCATTTTGTTCCTGAAGCTTGGAAACCAGTTCAGCCTCTTTACCACGTGGCTGGTGAACATCGGGATAAGTCTTTGCCATGTCTGCTGCATGCTTGTGCAGAACGTCAGCCGCAGGACCAGAGGCAGGAATCTGGAGGACATCCATGATCTTTTTCGAAGGTCCCGAGGTGTGTGTTGGGGAGGATTCCGGAACCTGTGTCAAATCAGCATCAGAGAGGCTTGTTGCAGCGTCTTCCGATCCTGCAAGTCCTGAAGAGACTTGGTCAGATACTGAGGATGGTGAAGCCCCCACAAGTCCAGAAGCAGCTGTGGTGTCACTGCTTGTTTCTGTTTGTTCGTCGGAGCTATCTTCTGTTGTTTCAGTTGTTTCTTTAGTATCCTCAGTTGTCTCTTCAGTTGTTTCTTCGTCTGTGTCGCTGTCGGATGTTTCTTCCTCAGGTTCGTCCTCGGTGGTCGAGTCTGAATCTTCGGCATCTTCTTCTGTAGACGACGCATTTTCTTCTTCAGCTAGAGCGTTCGTGAGCTCTTCGCGCAATGAAGTAGAGGACTCGTCCTCTTCCAAAGCGGATTGAATTCCACCATCTTTACTTAATCCTGTGATAGCTGAGTCGATTTGGTCGATTTCTTTAGCATGCTCTTCAGATAAAGTCACGACTTGATCGAGGAAGGTAAGGGCTTGTTCTGCGAATCCCACAAAGGTGTTGATTTCTTCTTCAGAGACACCTAGTGATTCTTCAATCATGTCTTGAGTTTCAGGTTCTTTAACCTGGGGGACGATTCCTTGAAGTAAGGTATCGACACTTTTGGCTACACCAATAAGTGACTTGATAAGACCTGAGGATTGTCCCTCGTCGTATGTTAGATTCTTGTCTGTCATGCTATCCTCCTACTTCACCATAATATTATTTGATGCGTTTTGTTCCTTAGATTCATATTCATCAGCGAGTTTAGAGAGATAGTCTGAATCTGATGCTGCGGATTTTGATACTTCTCTAACGAATGTTGCATATTTGAGAAGTTGTTCTCGCAAGATTCGTTGTGTCTCGTCTGAAATGGGCATAGCACTACCTTTCATGGTGTACTGTGATGATTCAGATTCGAATGTTGTAAGTACTTCTTGTGAGAGTCTGGCGAGGTTTTCTAATTGTCCAGTTCCAGATTTATAGCTTGAAGCGAAGTCTCTGAGCGCTTCGGGGTCAACATTGAGTTGCTGGTTCGTCATTACTTATTATCCTTATTGTTGAGTTCTTCCTTAGAGTATGCTTGTTCGAAGGTATCTTGGATAGTGGATTCTGTAGACCCTTTGTCGCTTTCTCCTTCGTTGGCAGGTGTTCCTTCTCCGCCCCCTTCCCCTTCTGGCTTCTCGTCGTGCTGTGATTGTTCGAGAGCGTCGAAGTCGAGGAAGTCATTTTGATCCATGATGGTGTCACGGAGGATATTTCCTTCGTTTTTTGCTAGTAGGGTGTTGAGCCCATCAAGTTTTGCTTTTCCAGATTTTTCTACTGCGTTGACCTCGGAGATGTATTTGAATACTTGTTCTGTGAGGTCATCGAGTTCCTGGATTCCATCATTGACTCCTCTGGTAATAATGTCTTTTGCCCTGTGCAGGTCGTTGGATAGTCCTTGGTATTCGGAGCTTACCGTTTCCGACCAGTCAGGGGTGACTTTGAGTTCCCCGATGGTACTTTCTAATTCTGATCCAAACTTGATTTCGATGGATCGCATGTTTTCGCCTGCTGATTGTAGCTTGTTGGCGAGAGCGACGAGTTCTGACTCGTTAAATGTCATTGCCATAATAATATCCTTTGTTTAATGTAATATTTCTAATTTACTTTCCTGGGGCTGAATAAGGAGTTAATCCTGAAATCAAGTCAACACCCTTAGCCTCGTTATCAGCCATCTCGTGCAAGAAGTCCTGCAGAACCTTAGCAAAATCGGCCAACTCTTCTTGCAGATCCTTATATGTAAAGCACACATCGGTTGCCTTATCTGCCATAACTCTAGCTGTATCGTGCCCAGCCTTGTTTCCCTCAACAGTCCAATCAGGATCGAGATACGTTACCCCCTCCTTATCACACGCATCTCCAAATTCCCTCACCTTCTCAAGCTGCGCGGCGATCTGCTCACTGGCTTGGTTAAGGCTTGTGACAATACCCTGTACCTGTTCCTTATTTAGTGTTACTTCTGCCATAATGTCTCCTAAATTAGTTTTATTCAAGGTGTCTCTAAACTCCACACCTAGTACCCCTTATGTTATCACCCGTTTCTTGAAATAGGGAAAAGAAAAGCACCCCACCAGGCACTGATGAGGTGTTTGTTGGAAATTTTTACCGCACAGGATCTAAGTCGCTATCTTCCAAGCCCAAATCCTGAGCACCCGGAGCGTTCTGAAGAATCTTCACGGCAGATTGGAGGCGAGTAATCTGTGCCTTGAGTCGCCGCGCTACTTCGTCATTGGGGTCAGGCCATGGGTACATAGGGACTGATGATCGGCGGTACGTAGGGACTGATACTTGAAGGGTACGAGGCTGGTGAAATGAGAAAAACGACATGGATTGCTCTCCTTAATACAATATAATTCTATTATACACCCTTGAGAGTAGGCTTGTCAACAGAACGCACCTTCTCAATGGCATGAATGAAAATAGCTGCGAGGGACACAAACTTCTTGTACTTCTCTGTAGGAATCAGATCGCCTTCAAGCGTCTTTGCTTTAAACAGGTAAGGGTCATAAGGAATTTCCAGGATCTCATAATCCTTATTTTCTTCTTTCCACAAGTGGTGCTTTAGTGGTCCTAATTGAAAATCAGGGTCCTCTTCCTTATTAGTATGATTAAAAAGCAACGCTGTTTTATCGAGCAGGTAATCGGAGCTATTTCCCTTGAGAATATTCTCTACGTTATCAACTGTGTCTAGAGCGTCTTCTTTTGCTTCAAAAACGAACCCCATAGCATCAAGCATTAAAAGCATAGCTTGGTATGACGTGCTTGAGCTCATAATGGGCATATCTACAACAATAAGATCATAGTATTCTTGAAGCGCCTCTACGACCCGCACAACGTCATGTACGGTCAGTTCCGGCTCTTGTGGATCCATACGCGAGCCAATCATATCGACACCATCAGCTGTGGTAATGGTAAACGGCCTGGGGTCGCTATTTCCTCGTTCTAGAGCTCGAGCATAGCGCTGAATGTCAGAGCTTTGTTTAGTCTTGGCTCTGTTGGCGAGGTTTCCCGAGGGGTCAAAATCTACAACAATAATCCTATCGTCAACTCGGGCGCGTTGAAGAACGGCGGCGACAACAGCAGAAATGGTGGTCTTTCCACATCCTCCTTTAAAGGAAGTTAGTCCAATAACAGCGGGTCGGGAGATATTCTTTTCCAGAATCTTAAACCACTTAGGCATAGATTTGTCTTTAGTAAACCCCAGTCGCTTAGACATGCGTGAGCGCCAGTCCTCAGCGGGGATCGAATTCGTATTTACTCGTACAGTGTCTTGTTCTTTTTCCCTCTGGGCCTCTCGACTTTGCTGAAGCTTATTTTCTCTGTCTTTTCTTTCCAGATTTTCCTTGTATTTTCGATATAACGCCGGGTCGAATTCGCGTAGCGTTTCTAAAGCCTGCTCTGTGGTCATTTTTTCAGATGAAATATCAGAAACTGACTCAGGCTCCAAGGTAGCGAATCTTTCCATTCCAGCGTTATCAATATCTTCGATAGCGTTGACAGTGTTAACTACAGGCTGGGGTTCTGCAGGAGCCGTGGGGGTAGGCGGAGTTGTAGGCTCAGCTTCAGGTTTCGACTCTTTCTTGAGTGACTCTAGGTACTCTCGCTGAGCATCTGTT
>QWCQ01000480.1_pt1 | contig 27590 bp, 27 predicted proteins | sample 1972701 | NCBI WGS metagenome assembly QWCQ01 (sample SAMN09866704, study PRJNA288562) | Human gut metagenome isolate pre4_stool, whole genome shotgun sequencing... | reverse complement strand
CACTTCTTTTAATATGAATGTAAATGAGGTTATAGCAAATATTGCCAATCAAATTATGGGCGGAGGAATCGGAACTTATGAGTTTATCCATCCCAATGATCATGTAAACAAGGGCCAATCTACCAACGACGTAATTCCTTCTGCAGGAAAAATCGCCTTAATTCGCTATATAGTTGAGCTTAAGGAAGAAGTTAACAATTTAATTAAATCCTTGGAAAATAAGGCTCGCGAATTCGATTCATATATCAAGATGGGTAGGACCCAGTTACAAGACGCTGTGCCGATAACTTTAGGCCAAGAGTTTAGGGCCTATTCTAGGGCCATAAGGAGAGATTATGAAAGATTAGGAGCTGCTATTCGCCAACTTTCCTATCTAAATCTTGGGGGAACTGCGATTGGAACTGGACTTAATGCTGATGACAGTTACATAAAAGAAGTAGTGCCTACCCTATCTGAAATATGTGCTATAGAACTTTACCAAGCAGAAGATCTAGTAGATGCAACACAAAATCTCGATTGCTTCTTGTTTACTTCATCAGCCCTTAAGGCTTTGGCTAGCAATCTTTCAAAGATTTCTAATGACCTAAGACTCTTATCTTCTGGACCAACAACAGGAATTAGTGATTATAATCTTCCAGCCAAGCAAGCAGGTTCATCAATCATGCCAGGTAAGGTAAATCCTGTTATACCAGAGGTTGTAAACCAGGTTGCCTTTTTGGTTATCGGAAATGATATGACTGTCACAATGGCAGTTGAAGGAGGTCAGCTTGAGCTTAACGCCTTTGAGCCAATAATATTCTACAGCCTCTTTGAATCACTTAAGAGCTTAAAGGCTGCAATCCACACCCTATATACAAATTGTATCGATGGAATCACATCTGATAAGAAAAAGTTAGAAAAGAGGGTAGAAAATTCTGTCGCAATCATAACTCCTTTTGCCCCACATATAGGCTATGATAGGGCAAGTAAGGTAGCCAAGGAATCTTTGAGGACGGGAGTTTCTGTAAGGGAGATTTTAATTCGAGATAAGATCATGACAAGTGATGAGATAGATAAGATATTGGATTATGAGAATATGACCAAGCCAGGAATCTTGGACGAAGATCATATAAGTAGGGATTAGATATGGACAAGAGAATTGAAAGAGACAGCCTAGGTGAGATAGAAGTCGATAATGACAAGTATTGGGGAGCCCAAACTCAAAGGTCTTTTATGAACTTCCCCAAGGACTTAGATCTTATGCCAAAAGACGTGATAAGAGCTCTAACTCTGATAAAGAAAGCCGCAGCTATAGTCAATTTTGATTTAGGTAAAATTGATGAAGGAAGAAAGAATCTCATTGTCTACGCAGCAGATAGGATTCTTGCTTGCGAATTTGACGACCAATTCCCGCTTACGGTTTGGCAAACGGGTTCTGGCACCCAAAGCAATATGAATGTGAATGAAGTCATAGCCCATATTGCCAATGAAAAGTGCGGAGAAAACTTGATCCATCCAAACGATCATGTCAATAAGTCCCAAAGCTCAAATGACACCTTTCCTACAGCCATGCATATGGCAAGCATTAATCTTTTGGAAAATGAACTTTTGCCAGAAATAGATGAATTTGTAGGTGCGATTGAGAATAAGGCTAGGGAATTTGAGGGGATAATAAAAACAGGAAGGACTCACCTCCAAGATGCAACTCCCCTGGCCCTATCGAGTGAAATCGGCGCCTATAGTGAGATTATTAGAAGGGATAAAGATGCCTTAATTGACCTAATGGAAGATCTTCGTAGACTTCCAATCGGAGGAACAGCTGTGGGAACTGGACTTAATGCACCAGAATCTTATAGCAGGAAGATGATTGCTACTCTTGAAAGGCTAACTGGTCTAAGACTAATCGAGGATTCCAACAAATTTGTAGGTCTATCCTCCAAGCAAGCCATGGCGAGAGTCCACTCTGGCCTTAAGGTCCTTGCCGAAGACCTTAATAAAATAGCTAATGACTTTAGATTTCTATCCTGTGGACCAAGAACTGGCATAGGGGAATTAATTCTTCCGACAAACGAGCCAGGCTCATCAATTATGCCAGGAAAGGTTAACCCTACCCAAGTTGAGATGATGACTATGGCAGCGATACAAGTTATGGCTAACGATACAGCTATAGCTATAGCCAATGCGAGTGGCCAGCTGGAGCTTAATACCTATATGCCTTTGATAATTTATAATATGGTTAAGTCTATAAAGCTTCTAACTAAGGCTATGGCCTCCTTCAGGGTTCATCTAATCGAAGGACTTGTAGCAAACGAAGAAAAGATCAGAGAAAATCTCGATAAGTCTTTAATGCTTGTGACTTCTCTAAGTCCTGTTATAGGCTATGATAAGGCGGCAGAGCTTGCGAAGTTTGCCCACAAGAATAATCTTAGCCTAAGAGAAGCTAATAAAAAGTTAGGATTTGTATCCGATACCGACTTTATTAAAATCGTAGATCCCAAAGAGATGATATGAAAACATATATCAAAAGATTAAATTGGGAGGAGAGTCTTTATACATCCATCAATAAGCTTATAGGAAAATATGGAAAGGACAATAAGGCCTACAATCCAGCTAAGAAACCCTTCGCAGTCTTTGATTGGGATAACACTTCAATCATAGGAGATGTGGAGGAAGCCCTTCTTTACTACATGGTTAGGAATGTAAGCTTCAAGATGAATCCAGAAGAGTTCTATGATTTGATTAGAAAAAATGTAGATAAGAAAGACTATCCTAAAGAATTTAATAATATAGCCAATCAAAGGGTAAATATTGACCTGATTTCTCAAGATATAAAGAGAGCTTATGAGAAACTCTACGAAAATCTCGATACATTTGAAGGGGAAAAGGGTCTGGAAGAAGTCCAAGGGACTGATTATTACCAGGAATTTGTAAGCAAGATGCTCTACAGATACAGGGCGAGCTCTTTTGATAAAAACGCTGAAGACCCTTATTGTTGGATGAGCTTTCTTCTTAAAAATTACAAAACTGAGGAAGTTTACAATCTTTGTGAGAAAGCTTACGCTTCCATGACAAAAGAAAAGATTAGAGTAGAAGAATTTATATCTCCAGAAATTAAATCGGCGGCAGGGAGAATTTCTATTAAATATTTCGTAGGAATAAGGTCCTTGGACGAGATGGTAGATTTATACCAAAGTCTTGAGGAAAATGGCATAGATTGCTATATAGTTTCCGCATCCTTCATAGATATAGTGAGGGCCTTTGCGACAGATCCTAGTAATAATTATAAAATGAAAGGGGAGAAGGTCTTAGGTTTAAGACTTATGAAAGATGATGAGGGAAAGATTCTTCCAAAGTTCGATAAGGATTTTCCAATAAGCATCAGAGAAGGCAAGGTTCAAACTATTAATAAACTCATCAAAAACGACAGAAATTATGGGCCTATAATGGTTGGTGGAGATAGTGACGGAGACTTCGCCATGCTTAAGGAATTTGAAGATACAGATATTTCCTTAATTATTCATAGGACAAATTCTGGCTTAATAGATGATTTAAGAAAAAAAGCCTGGGATAGCTCTACTAGATATTACTCTCAAGGAAGAAATCTACTAGAAGCTTCTTTCATCCCTAGTAAAAAATCAGAAGGATATAATGAATAAAACCAAATCTCGTGAGTGTATCTTGCGAGATTTTTTTTATTTCGGGTATTAAGTTACTAGGGGGATATATGTTTTTTGAAGATTATGAAATTGGACAAGTTTTCGATGAAGAAATAGAAGATGTTGTATTTAGCGAAGAAGAAATCATTGAGGTATCCGAGAAATACGATCCTAGAGATATTCATGTCGATAAAAAAGCTGCAGCACAAAGTAGATTTGGCGAGCTAATAGCTCCTGGAGCTTATGCCAACCTAGTCTTGTGGGCAGCTTGGGTTAGGACAGGAATCGATAGGGATGGAGTTATAGCAGGAACAGCAGTTCTATCTTGCAAGTGGCTAAGACCTATTTTGGCAAATGTAAGATATAAGGTTAAGGTTGAAATAGTAGGAAAGAATAAGAGAGAAGGCAAAGATAAGGGCCTAGTCGATTTTAAAATGACAGCGGAAAATCCTCAAGGGGAAATAGTAACAGAATATATAGCCCAAGCCCTGGTTAGGTCTAGGGATAATGTTTAGGAAAATGCTTGGATATATCTTGATAATTATTTAACTAGATAAATAAGTGTACAGAGAAAGCTTGTTATTCTAATACATCTAGAAATCGCTTAATATCCAAATAATTACTTGAAATCAAGAAAACGTTTGATAAAAAAGTTGACATTAATTTCTCTTTCTTGTATAATTAGGTTCTGAAGAAGATGTTGGTTAAGATTTTCAAAAACATATATTACTTTTATTATAAAAGCAATTTTACATAAGCATCTTCTTTATTAATGCAAAGGTTTACAACAATGCAAATTAGAAGGAGTACTTATGCAAAAAACTAAAAAAATTGGACTAATTCCAAGAATGATCCTTGGTATTTTAGTCGGTATTTTGGTAGGTTTATATCTACCAATGTGGTTTACAAGAATCACAGTAACATTCTCGTCGATCTTTGGAGCTTTCCTAAATTTCATAATCCCACTTATGATTTTAGCTTTCGTTACCAAGGGTATAGCAGACCTAGGCGAGGGGGCAGGTAAACTTCTAGGAGTAACAGTTTTACTTGCTTATGTATCAACACTAATAGGTGGATCTTTGTCATACTTTATGGCAAACTCAATCTTCCCAGGATTTATTTCTCCTGAACAAGTAAATGCTATCCAAAGTTCTAACGAAGTTAGCATAGATCCATACTTCGAAGTTCCTATCACACCATTTTTTGATGTGACTAGTGCTATTATCTTTGCTTTCATGCTAGGTATCTCAATATCTTGGCTAAGAAAGACTAAGCAAGGAGACATCCTTTACAAGGCTGTTGGTGAATTTAATATAATAATTACCAATGTTTTGGCTAAGGCTATAGTTCCACTTCTACCATTTTTCATCTTAGGTAACTTTGCGAAAATGGCAAAATCTGGATCAGTATTTGCAGTATTATCTATCTTCTGGAAGATATTTATCTGCGTTATAGCCCTTCACTTGATATATGTTTCTGTCTTATTTATATTGTCAGGTTCATATACAGGTAAGAATCCTTTTGCTATGCTTAAGAACCAAGTTAGAGGCTACCTAACAGCAGTTGGTACCCAATCATCTGCAGCTACTATTCCAGTTAACTTACAATGTGCGGAAAACAATGGTGTAAGTCGTGAGATTGGTGATTTTGTAATTCCACTAGGAGCAACAGTTCACATGCCAGGATCAATGATTACAATTACTGCTTGTACATTTACAATCCTTACAATGTACGATATGCCACACTCTTATGGACTTATCCTAAGGCTTATTGCAATCTTAGGAATAGCAATGGTTGCAGCACCAGGAGCGCCAGGTGGAGCAGTAATGAGTGCCCTACCATTCTTACCAGTTGTAGGAATCTCACCAGAATCAACAATGGCAAGCTTACTAATAACCCTATACCTAACCCAAGACTCATTTGGTACAGCTGCTAATATTTCTGGAGACACAGCACTTGCAGTAGCAGTAGATAAAATTTATAATAAGAAGATACTAGGTAAAAAAGACTGGCAACCAGATCCAGTCAAAACTAAATAGGCTATTAGCCTTATTACCTTTGCAAAAAGAATGGGGCGGCTATGCTGCCCTTTTCTTGACTTAAGAATTTTAAAAGGAGACGATATGACAGTTAATGTATCAGTTTTTGATATAATCGGACCAAATATGGTTGGTCCTTCAAGCTCGCATACAGCTGGAGCTTGCAAAATCGCTCATACAGCTAGACGTATGGTAGATAGAAATTTCAACGAGGTTATCTTCTACCTCCACGGATCATTTGCCAAGACCTACAAGGGTCACGGTACAAATAGGGCCTTGGTTGGAGGAGTTTTGGGCTTTGACCCAGAAGATGAAAGGATTATCAACGCCTTCGAATACGCCGATAAGGCAGGAATTAAATATTCTTTTGTAGAAACTGACCTTGGAGATGTTCATCCAAACACGGTAAACATAGTGTTCAAATATCCTGACAGGGACGCCCTTTCAGTTCAGGGCTCATCCATAGGTGGTGGAGCTATAGTTATTACAAAGATGAATGGTAATTCAATCGAGTTTAAGGCAAACAAGCCAACTCTTTTCATGAGCTATGCTGAACAAAAGGGAGTAATAGCATTTGTTTCAGGAATTCTTTTCGATAATGGCTACAATATCAACACTATGAAGACTATTAAAGAAGATAATAATGTAATGTTAGTTTGTGAGCTAGACGAACCACTAAGAGACGATATTTTGCAAAAAATTAGAGATGGTAAAGATTTTACCTTTATCAAATATATAGGGGTATAGTATGTTAACAAAAATGAAAAATTTAAAAGAAAGATGTGAAGAAAAAAACTGCGAGCTTTGGGAAATTGCTCTAGAAGATGAGATCAAAATCACTGGCAAGAGTGAGGAAGAAATCTGGGATAGACTCCAAAGAACCCTAGATGTAATGAAAAAGTCAGCCCAAGCAGCTCTTGAAACTGAAATAGTTTCAGTTACAGGCATGACTGGAGGAAACGCTAAAAGCATGCACGATTATTTCCTCAAGGGAGAATCTGTACTTGGCGATACTCCAGCCCTTGCAATGGCTATGGCTCTTTCTACATCAGAAATAAATGCGGCCATGGGTATAATTGCTGCAGCTCCAACTGCTGGATCGTCGGGAATACTTCCAGCAACACTCATGACTATGTATAAAAAATATGGCTACAGTGACGATGAACTTAAGAAGGCTCTTCTTGTAACAAGTGCAATCGGTCAAGTAATTTTTGACAATGCGACTTTCGCAGGAGCTGAGGGTGGATGCCAGGCAGAAACAGGCTCTGCTGCTGCAATGGCAGCTGCCGCTGTGTGTTTTCTAAGAGGCTATGACATCCAAACTCAAGAAAATGCTGCAACAGCTGCAATCCTAAATATCCTAGGACTTGTATGCGACCCTATAGGGGGCATGGTTGAATTTCCTTGTAACTTAAGAAATGCCAACGGTGTTATGAATGCCCTTGCAAGTGCAGACATGGCCATGGCTAATGTAAAAATGATCGTAACTTTCGATGAAGCAGTAGATGCTCTTAAGAGAGTAGGAGACGTTCTACCAGCAAGATTAAGAGAGACAGGTGAAGGCGGTATAGCCGTTTGCCCATCAGCTCTAAAACTTAAGGCAAAATATATAGACGGTGAATAGATAAGAAAACCCTAGCTAGGAGACATTCTAGCTAGGGTCTATTTTTATTTCCAATAATCTAATTCTTCTTTAATTCCAATATTCTTTGCGACAAAGCTTGGGTCTTTGCCTTCTTTTCTTTGAGCCTTGTAATCTTTCAAGCAGGCTATTAATTTATTTGATAAGATCAAAATCGTTGGTAGATTTATCAGAGCCATTATGCCCATAAATAGGTCTGAAAGGTTCCAGACAAAGGCTTGTTCTTGGATAGCCCCAAAAAATATTAGGAAGGCTGCAATAATCCTATAAGGGATTCTTTGTTTCTCATCGAGTTCCTTTTTGGCAAGATAGTCAAAGTTTGAATCTACATAGTAGAGATTTCCTATAAAGGTTGTAAAACCAAAAAGCACGAGAGATGCTGATATAAAGTAATATCCCAAGTTGCCGAAGACACTCGCTAGGGCCTCTTGGATAAAAGGAGCTCCCTCAAGGGCAGGACTTGGATCGATGCCAGAGCTTAGGCCCATAAAGGCTGTTGCGGAGCAGATCAAAAGGGTATCGATAAATACTGAAAGCATTTGAACGAGTCCTTGCTTTACAGGATGGCTTACTTCAGCGGCAGCGGCAGCATTTGGTGCAGAACCTATACCAGCTTCGTTAGAATAAAGCCCTCTTTTCATGCCCAAAATCATGGATGAGCCGGCAAGACCTGAAAAAATCGCCTTGAAGTTGAAGGCGTCTTCTATGATTTTCCTAAATACTTCGGGAATCCTTCCTATATTTAGACCAATCATTATAAGAGAAACTAAAACAAAGATTATTCCCATAAAAGGAACTAGGCTTTGGGTGATTTTAATTATTCTCTTTCCTCCTCCAAGAATGACAAAGGCAACCGCAAGGGCGAAGAATCCTCCGATAATTTTTGGACTAACTTGAGGATTGTAAATCCCGTAAGATTGGAAGGAAGATTGAAGGTTGAAGCTTGCAAGCATATTAAAGCCAACAGCATAGCAAACTATGAGGGCGATAGAGAAAACTACTCCGAGCTTTCTGCTCTTTAAACCTTCTTCTATATAGTAAGATGGGCCACCGTAAGAACTGTGTTTTCCTTTTTTCTTATAAATTTGGGCAAGGGTTGACTCAGCAAAGGCACTAGCTGAACCTATTATAGCCACAAGCCACATCCAAAATACAGCTCCATAGCCTCCTAGACATATGGCAGAAGATACTCCAACTATATTTCCAGTTCCTACTCTTGATGCTGTTGATATCATCAAAGCTTGAAAGCTAGATACATCTGATTCATCCTTTGGTTTTTCCTTGATTACTTTGAAGGCTTCCTTTAAGAGGCTTACTTGGATAAAGCCTGTTCTTATTGTAAAATATAGGCCTACAGCAATAAGTAAGACTACAAGGATGGGGAAATACAAGACAGTATTAATCTTTCCTATAATAATATTCAAATTTTCCATTATTCTTCTCCTTATTTAATTTCAAATTAAGCTATGCTTAGTAAATAACTTTAACAAGCTAACATAATGATAGATTATACCGCTCTTAAATAAAAATTTAAATATCATAACTTATTTTTATTCTTTTGAAAATCACCAAAAATTATTGTACTGTTTATTCCTTATGATGGAAATACTTGGACTTTATATTAAGTTTTAAATAAATATAGTATTTGAATTCCTAGATATACTTATCTAAAAATCATATAAAAACTTTGTCTTTGGCCAAAATAATTGTTCAATAATAAAAAGCTAATATAATCTATAGAGAAATATTATTTGAAAGAGAGGCGAATTATGAATCAGAAATTAGACCTTACCAGAGGCCCTATCTGGCAAACCTTGATTAAGCTTTCAATTCCCCTAGCCTTAACAGCTTTTATACAAATTGCTTACGGTTTTGTAGATATGATTTGGATATCAAGGCTAGGAACAGATGCTGTTGCAGGTGTGGGTATTGCTGGATTTGTTTTTTGGATAGCTAACTCCCTAGTTTTAATCCCTAAAGTTGGCGTGGGGTTTTTGCCTCCCAATCCTATGGACATAGGGATGAGAGTGAAACTGTAAGGGTTATCAATAATGGATATATCCAGGATTTTTTGCTAGGAACAGGCTTTACTATTTTTGTCTTACTTATTAGGAATATATTTATAGAGGCTTATTCCTTGGGAGATTAGGTAGAGATGGCAGCTAAAGATTATTTATAGTTGCTCTTGGGCTTATATTTTTCTTTTTAAATCCTATATTTTCTCAAAGCTTCACAGCCCTTGGATATTCAGTAACTCCATTTAAATCAAATGCCTAGGTCTTATTGTTAACATGATCCTAGATCCTATGCTTATTTTTGGTCTAGGTCCCTTCCCAAGTATTGGTGTAAAAGGGGCTGCTCTAGCTACAATTTTTAGCCAATTTATGGTAAGTTTCTTATTTATCTATGCTATTATAAAAAGAGATGGACTTATAAAAAAAGGCCCTTACTAGGATTGACTATGGGGTTATTGACAAGAAGAACTATTTAAACTAGGGCTTCCAGCTGGTCTTTTGAGTGGCTTCCATGCAAGTATATCTATGATATTAAATAGGTTTATGTCAAATTATGGATCAGTGCCAGTAGCTGTTGCATCTATAGGGGCCCAACTTGAATCTATATTATGGAATACAACTGAGGGGATCAAAGTAGGAATACAAGCCCTAGTTGGTCAAAATTATGGGGCAGGCCTTTATGAAAGAGTAGTTGAGATTATAAAAACATCCTTTAAACTAGTTTCTGATATAGGCTTTGTTGCTATGAGTGTTTTATTTATATTTAGGTTTAGACTATTTCACCTATTTACACCGACTGATATCAAGGCTATAGAACTAGGGGAAGATTATTTGCTTATATTTTCTGTGCTCCAACTTCTAATGGCAGTAGAGATAGGCCTTGCAGGGGCTTATAATGGACTATCAGAAACAAAAACTCCAGCAGCCATAGGGAGGTTAGCATGAACCTATTAAAAATCCCCTTTGCCCTTGTACTCATGACTTTTTTGGGGGTTCATGGAGTTTGGGTAGCCATGAGCACTAGCTACAACCTCAAGGGTTTGTTAAGTATGATATTTTTAAGAAAGAAAGTTAGGAAATTAAAGGATGGGACATATAAAAAAGCTAGCCTGTAGACTAGCTTAGAGTCGACAAACCTACTAATAAATCGGGTTTATCGACTCTTTTTCTATATTTATTTTAAAATATATTATTTTTTAAAATTTTAGAATCTTTAATTTTTTCTATATTCATAAGGTTGGCTTGATCTAGTGTTAGGTCAGCCTCTTTTACTATATCATCCCATTCACCCTTATTGTGTGGGAAGTCTTTTACTCCTATAGTTTTTATACCAGCAGATTTGGCTGCCTTTATTGCATAAAGAGCATCATCAAATAGGACTAATTGGTCTGGCTCTAGGCCATGCTTACTTATTGAATACTCCCAATATTTTTTGTCAGCCTTGGTTAGATTTGTTAGATCAGGGGTTGCAAAAAACTCAAAGTAGTCAAAAATACCAAGTCTTTTTAGGGCCATTTCAAGGAATTTAAAATCTGTTGAAGATGCAACAGACATCTTTATATTCTCTTCTTTTAATTTATCTAAAAATTCTCTAATACCAGGTTTTAATTCTAGGCTATTTTTGTAAGAATCTTCTATATTAGATTTCAAATAGTCAATTACATCATCAAAGCTCATATCAGTAGCTAGATTATCAGCTATAAAATGGCACATATCAGAAAAACTATAGGACTCTAGCTCGCCTTTTTTCTCTTTGGGTAGGTCAGATAGTTTAAAATTATATTTTTCAAAAAGTTCATCCATGGGATTTAACCAAACATGCATAGAATCTAGCAAAGTTCCATCAACATCAAAAATTATATTCATATTATCTCCTTTTATTCTCCTGAATATTGTACCCACTTTATCAGAAAGTAATAATCATAATCTTGTTAAATATATGTAAAGACCTAACCTAGGTTAAATTTACATGATATTTATTTTTTATTAATATAGATTTTACAAAACCTAGGTTTTGTTTTACTTTTGCAAAATTTTCAATCAAAATATTTACTACTATGGCAGAAGAGTATAAAATAATCTTCTGCTTAAAATATTTAGCATGATTTTTAAAATTTTACATTAAGTTTTAAAAAATTTAACAAATATTACCTATAATAATAAACAGTAAAAAAAGAGGTGGATATGATTATTATAGATGAAGAATATAAATTTGATAGCTCTTTTAACCAAACTCACAAGCTAATCCCCTTTAGTTTGGATGAGGATTATAAAGCTTTAGAGATAGAATTTTCCTATGGGCCAAAGTTATGTGAGGGTCCTCTTACTGATTTGGCTAAAAAAGAGGGCTTTGAAAAATTAAAGGCAGAAAACCCAGAAATTAGTGATAGTCTTATGGATTCAAATATATTAAATCTAATTAGTTTATCTGTTAGAAAAGATGGTAGATTTTTAGGCAATTACCACAACCATAAGAGTGAGCAAGAAATTCTTATAAGTAAGGATAAGTCCTCTTTTGGGTTTAATAGGACTGATATAAGTAGGGGAGATTATGAAATAATCCTAAGTTTTCATAATATTCTAACAGATGTGACTTTAAAATTAAAGGTTGGTTTAAAATGAAAAGACTAAAATATGAGGCAGTTGAACTTCATACTCATACAAAAAATTCAGATGGGAGCTTTGAAAGATCAGAGCTTTTGAAAAATGCAGAAAACTTTGGCTATAAGGCAATTTTTATAACTGACCACAATACCAACTCTGCCTTTGACACTTACAGGCAAAATAAAAGTAGTCCTATCAAGGCTTTTAAAGGTTTTGAACTTACTACTTTTTATGGCCACATCCTTATCCTTGGAGCAAGTAGTCTTTATGATTTTACAAAAATTAAAAAGGATAATTTAAAAACTTTCATAGAAAAAAGGAGGGCAGATGATTATATAGCAGTTGGTCTAGCCCATCCCTTTGAAGAGGGTTCTCCATTTTGTACAGGTTGCCATTATGATTTTGAAGATGTTTCTTATGAAATATATGATTATATAGAATTAGCTAATGGGCCCAATCCTCAGGATAATAATGCCAATAACCTAGCCTACAAACTTTGGGAGAAGAAATTATTGGAAGGCTATAAATTAGCAGCCTTAGCTGGTAGGGACTGGCATGGTCTAGAGGATATGGATACTAACTTTTATGTAAATATGCTAGGTCTAGAAAGTTTAGATGAAAAAGAGGCTATCTCTGCTATAAAAAATTCCCACACCTATATTAGCATGGAACCTATCCTAGATTTTACAATAAAGGCAGCTGATAAATATTTAGAATTCGGGGATGTAACATCTGACCCTAGCCTAGATATAGAATTTTCAATAAAAAAAGGGGATTTTCTGAATAATAAAAATTTCCACATAGCTCCTAAAAGTCTAAGGGTAATAAACAATGATAAAAAAATATTTGAAGGGCCTATTACTTATGAAAGCTTTGTAAGAGATAAAATAGATGTAGAAAATGGCTTTGTAAGATTTGAAATCCTTGGTGATATCAAAGATAAGTTTACAAGGCTTGTAGTAACATCACCAATATTTATAAAGGAGAATTGATGATAAGGTTAGAGCATGTATATAAGGACTACAATCCAGGAGAGCATGTAGTTAGAGATTTCAATTTAGAAATTGAAGAAGGGGAGTTTATAGTTATAGTTGGACCATCTGGTTGCGGCAAGTCAACTACCCTAAGAATGATAGCAGGACTTGAAGATATAACCAGCGGCAAGTTATATTTTGATGATAAGCTAATGAATGATATCCATCCAAAAGATAGGGATATAGCCATGGTATTTCAAAACTATGCTTTATACCCTCATATGAGTGTTGCTGAGAATATGGGTTTTGGCCTTAAGATGAAAAAAATCGAGCAAAAAACAATAGATGAAACAGTAGCAAAAACCTCAAAGATGATAGGTCTAGAATCCTACCTAGATAGGCTTCCCAAGGAACTATCAGGTGGTCAAAGACAGAGGGTAGCCCTTGGCCGTGCTATTTCAAGAAATCCCAAGGTATTTTTGATGGATGAACCATTAAGTAACCTAGATGCCAAACTTAGGGTTCAAACCAGGTCTGAAATCTCAAATTTAAGTAAGCAATTTAATAACACAACCATCTATGTAACCCATGACCAGGTTGAGGCTATGACCATGGCTGATAGGATAGTCCTAATGAAGGATGGAGTTATCCAACAAGTATCAACCCCTAGAGAAATCTACCTTCACCCTAATAACCAATTTGTAGCAGGCTTTATGGGATCACCTGCCATGAACTTTATAGATGTCAAAGTTTTAGAAAATTCCCTAGCAACTAAAAACCAATCCTTTGAATTAAGGAACGATATTTTAAATGACCTATCTGAGAAAGGATATAAGGATAAGGATATAATTCTTGGAATTAGACCTGAAAATATCCACCTACAAAAAGATATAGATATAACAGATGATAGGTACTCCCTATTTTCAGTAAACTTAACTCTAGCAGAAATGCTTGGTAGTGAGACTCTTTTACACTTTTTAATAAATGATGCATCAGTTATTGCCAAAATAAATACCTTTGAAAAATTTGATAGAGACCAAAAAGTTGACCTTGCTATAGATATTGACTTTATCCACTTTTTTGATAAGGAAAGTGGCAATAGAATAGATATAAAATGTCATGGTGAGTATAAAAAAGTCATAGAAGAAGGGAGTGATTTAAATGCAAGTAGGAAAGATAGAAGGGGAGAAATCCTTACTAAAGAAAAGGCAATATACAAATAAAAATATCAACAATGATAATGATCCATACTTTAAGCCTATAAAAAAGAGCCTATTAAAACAGATGGCCAGGTATAAGACCTTTTATTTTATGTTAATACCAGCCATAATATCTTATTTAATTTTCTCTTACTGGCCAATGTTAGGAAATATTCTAGCCTTTAGAAAATTTTCCTTTAACTCTGGTATGTTTGGAAAGGGGTGGGTTGGTTTACAATATTTTAGAGAGTTTTTTACAAATATAGAAACTCCAGGATATATAAAAAACACCCTTATTATTTCAGCTATTAAGCTATTTATCTACCTGCCATTTCCAATCTTACTGGCCTTAATATTTAATGAGATCCTAAATCATAAACACAGGTCAATATTTCAATCAATCTCCTACCTACCCTACTTTATATCCTGGGTGGTAGTTGTAGGAATTTTAAATAAATTATTTGCACCAAACACAGGTATTGTCAATGAGATACTAAAAAATTTGGGTCTTAGTGATGGAACTAAATTTTGGATGATGGAAAACTCCTTCTTTTATCCAGCAGTATTTGGATCCTACTTATGGAAGAATATAGGTTGGGATTCTATAATCTATTATGCAGCTATAATGGGCATTTCTCCATCTTTATATGAGGCAGCAGCGATAGATGGGGCAGGCAGATTAAAGCAGACTAGACATATAACCCTACCTGGTATATCAAAAACTGTTATGATTTTATTGATCATCTCCCTAGGTGGAGTATTATCAGCAGGTTTTGACCAAGTATATTTGATGCAAAACCCAGGAAACTATCAGGTATCAGAAATCATAGATACCTATGTTGTAAAGACCGGACTAGAAAAAGCCAGATACGGCCCTGCAACTGCAGTTGGCCTTATTCAAGGCTTGGTAGGATTGTTTGTAACTGTAATTGTAAATAAGATCGCTGATAAACTTGGCGATAGCGCCCTATGGTAAAAGGAGATTAAATGTTTAATTTTAAAAAAATATTTTACGCTGGAATGGGACTTGCTCTAAGTCTATCCCTAACAGCTTGTGGATCAAATAACACTAACGAAGATGATAGCAAAAAAGAAACAAAGACTGAACAAAGTGCAGATGATAAGGCTAAAGATGATAACAAAGATCATCCTGATACATGGATAGCAGATAGAGAAATTACTCTTTTAGTATTTGAATCAGCATCAGATTCAGGAGAGGGAACTATGAGTCCTGAAATAGCTGATTATATCAAAGAAAAAACAGGTATAACCCTAAATATCCAATCAGTATCAAATGATAACTCAACAGAAGCCCTATCAGCAGGTCTTGCCTCAGGTGACTTACCTGATGCTATAGCTTTTTACCTAGATAACTCTGGTAGACCTGAATTTCCTATGCTACTTCAAGCAAGCAATGAGGGAATGTTCACAGACCTAGCCCCATACCTTAAAGAGAGCAAAATTTATAGCAAATACTTTGAAGATGGATACCTACCAACTGATACAAAGAAAAATATTATGATGAGAGATGACCAAGACAATGCTACTTACCTAGTTCACATGGCTATTAACAGAAAGCCTGCAGATCCAGGCAATAAAACCATCGGTGGTATGTATATAAGAGCTGATATAGCTGATAAACTAGGAGTAAAAACAGGAGATATCAAAACAACAGAAGATATGGATAAGCTATTAGAAAAAATAGCTGACGGAAACTTTACTGATGATAATGGTAAAGCTGTTAGCCCACTAGGCCCAACAATTTGGGGAGGATCAGATAGGGCATGGCCTTACCAAGATATGGTATGGCAAGGAGCAGGTGCTCAAAAATTTGCCAAAGACGGTGATAAGGTTAAGCATGAATCAATGACAGACTTTGCAGAAAAAAGAGTTGCAAAAGTTCGTGAGTGGTTAGATAAAGGATTAATGAATCCTGAATATTATACAATGGAAGAAACCAGGGCCCAAGAGGGTATAGCAAATGGATCATTTGCAATAATAGCAGATAGTCATAACTATAGACCAGAAATGCAAGATCTAAGATATATCCCATTAGGAGACCTAAATAGAGCTGATGGAACTAATAATATGGTAATTTCATATAAGTCAGGATATACAGGTTGGGCTATACCTAAAACAACCAAAAACCCAGAAGAGATAGTTAAATTTGCAGACTGGATGGCATCTAAAGAAGGAAAAATGCTTTACTTCTATGGTCTAGAAGGCAAACACTATGACCTAGTAGATGGTAAACCAGTACCTAAAAAAGAAATGATAGATATGGTAGATAATGAACCTGAAAAAGCCAAAAAAGAAGGCTTTAGAGCAGGAAGAGCTTTCTGGGGTGAACACTTTGCATATACAGATATGGACCAAATGGAAGATTTTGGAGAACTTTCATGGGGTGAAAATGAAAGAGGTGAAGAAAACAAGGGTGCTCAAAAAATTATAGATATGTATGACTATGATAAAAAATACGAAGAAGCTACTGTAATAGATGGTCTATACCCAAGAGCCTATCTATTTGAATTTGAAGGTTCTGATGGAGACCTAGCCCAAGCTTTAGATGATTGGGATGAGGACCTAGTAAAAGCATATTATGCAAAAGATGATGATGAAGCTAAACAAATAATAGATCAAGCTAAGAAAAAACTAAAAGAGGCTAAAATAGAAGAGTTCTGTAAATTCCTAGAAGATAAGGAAAAAGAAGGAGATACTATATTCTATTAAAACTTAGGAGAGAAAATGAGCTTAAAAAACGCAACACAAACTAGTAAGGTTTCTAGGATAATCTTTTATATCCTACTAATCTTATTATCTCTTGCGATAATTCTACCCTTCCTACACATCTTGGCCCTATCATTAAATTCGGGCCAAGATGCTGCTAGGGGTGGGGTTACATTTTTTCCAAGAGATATAACCCTTGATAATTTCAAAGAAGTATTCCAACAAGATAACCTAGTAAATGCATTTTTTATATCTATTTTTAGGACAGTACTTGGAACTATAACTGGAGTATTTTTGATGAGTATGGCAGCCTGGGCCCTAACTATACCTAACCTGCCAGGCAAGGGAAAGATAACATTTTTTATATTCTTTACCATGTTATTTGGAGGAGGAACTATTCCTTACTACCTAGTATTAAGTGAGCTTGGGCTAACAAATACTATTTGGGTTTATGTAATACCGGGATTATATTCAGTAACTAATATCCTTTTACTAAGAAGCTCCTTCCAACAAGTACCCCACTCCCTGGTAGAGGCTGCTAGAATAGATGGGATGAGCGAATTTAGGATATTTACTGATATCGTCCTACCTATGAGTAAACCTACCCTTGCAACAGTTACCCTATTTACAGCAGTAGGCCATTGGAATGATTGGTTTGCTGGAAGTTTTTATGTTAGAAACCAAAACCTAAAACCTCTTGCAACTATTTTACAAGATATGCTAACTAGGCAAAAAGGCTTGGCTGATGTTCTTGCGAAAACAGCGGGAGCCAACTACAGGGCTCTAGATTCCATAAAAATTACAGGAGATTCCTTGCAAATGGCTACCATTATTGTAGTTATATTACCAATAGTAATTATGTATCCATTTATCCAAAAATATTTTGTCCAAGGTATCACCATAGGAAGTGTAAAGGAGTAATATGAAATTTTCAAAAGATAAATTTAAAATCCTACAACTAACAGACACCCATTTTGGATCCTTACCAGAAGCAGAGGATGACTTTAAGACCTATGATCTAATAGATAAGGCCATTAAAAATGAAGATGTAGACCTAATAGTTCATACTGGAGATATAATGTGGTCAGAGGGTATAGATGATCCCTCAGCCATATTTAAAAAGGTAATGAAAAAGCTAGACTCCTATAATATCCCTATAGCTATAACCTTTGGTAACCACGACAGTGAAGATAATATCACAAGAAGTGAGCTAAGGGAAATATTTGATGGTCTAGTTACAAATAAAGCTGAAAAAACAGACTCATTTATTATAGATGATAAAGAAGCTTATACTATAAAATTAGAAGATGAAAATGGGATAGTTAGTATTATATATATGATAGATTCATCTGACTATGATCCATTAAATCTAGGTATCTATGCTTATAACTATCCTGAACAAGTAGATTGGTTTAGAAAAACATCAAATAAGTATAAGAAAAATGAGAATATCAAAAGATCAATAGTTTTCCAACACATACCCCTAGTTGAATACTGGATGGCTAGTGATTATATAATAGATGGGGTATGTCATGAAACAAATGAAATGATCTCTTCTCCTAAACTAAATACAGGTTTATTTTCTGCTATGGTATTAAATGGGGAGATATGGGGGATGAGTGTTGGTCATGACCATGAAAATAACTTTGATAGCATCTATCAGGGTATCCACCTAAAATATGGCAATTCTACCGGTTTTCAAGCCTATGGCGAGCTAGCCAAGGGTGTTAGCATATTTGAGATAGAAAAAGATCCCTTCAAAATAAGCTCTAGAAATATTAGTCATAATGAATATTAAAAAACTATTTACAAAAACTTATAGGGACTTATTTATCCCCCTAATTATAGAGCAGGCCTTTTTAACCTTAATCGCAAATTTTAATGTATTTTTATTTTCATTTTTTAGTGATGGGACAGTAGCAGCCATTGGAATATCAGATCAAATCCTAAATATAGGAGCCATGGTTGCTAATATAGTCGTCCTAGGCTCAACAATTTTAATAATCCAGCATGCTGATAAAAATAACCTTTCCTATGTAAGAAGTGTTATAAAAGAATCCGTAAGCCTAAATTTACTTATAGGCCTTTTAATAATGGCAATTGTCTTTATATTTGATATGAATTTATTAGATTTAATGCAAACACCAATAGAGCTTAAAAAAATTTCTGCATCTTACCTTAGGATTGTATCCATTAGCATAATTTTTCTAAGCCTATCGTCCCTTGCCCTGTCCATTCTAAGGGCATTTTCCTATGTTAAGGTGGCTGTTAGGATATCTGTAACAAATACCATCATTACTATCTTGGGTAACCTAGTAGTAGTTATCATGGGCCTAGGTGGGATCAAGGAAGTAGGTTTTGCTACCCTCATCACTAGATTTTTAGGTATGCTTCTTAGCTTTTTTATACTTTTTATCAAAATTCCTGGAGTTAAGGGCTTTATAAGGGATAAATTTAACAAAAATATCCTAAAAGATATCCTAGCCCTGGGTCTGCCATCAGCCATGGAGGGGATAAGTTATAACATATCTAATACTATAATTACAGCCATAATAGCAAGCATAGGGACAGTTGGACTTACCAGTATGATCTATACAAAAACTATAACATCCTTCATATTTTCTATTGGAGTATCAGCAGCCCTAGCAGGCCAAGTTATTATAGGACATATGCTTAGAGAGGGTCAGTTAAAAAAGATAAATGATTTTTCCCTAAATAATGCTAACTCTATTAGTTTAATAGCAGGCTTTATCAACCTAATCATAGCCCTAGGAGGAGGGCTTATAGTTAACCTTTTTACCAAGGACCCTTCAATAACATCCCTTGTTAAAACCCTGCTTTTCCTACAGATATTTCTAGATCCTTCAAGAGTTGCCAATGAAATTTTGGTAAATGAATTAAATGTTCTAAAAGATGTAAAATATCCTGTAACAATCGGTATAATATTTACCTACGCATTTGTAATACCCCTATCCTTCTTATTTGTCAGAGTATTTCAGTTGGGTATTATAGGTATATGGACAATTTCAATCTTAGATGAACTTATTAGAAGGATTTTACTATCTAGAAGAATAAAAGGATCAAAGTGGAGAAAGATAAACGAAAATGAATGGAAGAAAGTTTAGAAAAATAGCCTATCACATATTTACAAAAATATATCACTACCTTGTTATATCAGCCTTATTTGGCTTAAGTATTTTAGCTGGTCTAGGATTTTTTACTCTAATACCAGCTCTAGTAACATCCTTTGATATAATAAAAAGGTTAAGAAAAGAAAAATATAAGCAAAAAGTCAAAATCTTTAGCCTATATAAGAAAAATATTATAATAAATTTAAAAAAATATTGGATATCATCCTTAGTTTCTACCCTTTTAGTATTTTTTGTAAGTTTTGATATCCTATATTTTAACCTAGGAATATCTGCTATATTTATCTATCTTTATTATGTATTTATAATCCTGGATTTTTTTATCCTAACGGCTATAAGCCTTGGATCATATCTTCTAGCCTGTGGGTACAAGCTAGATATTATGGACCTAGTCAAAAATATAGTATCTATAATAATAGTAAATTTTATAGATATCCTATTTTTAAATGTGGCAAGCGTGGCCTTGGCCTTAATACTAGAAAATATCTCGGCCATTTTAATAATAATCCTAGTGCCTGGCATATATATTGACTTTGCTAGTTTTACCTATCAAAAGATGCTAGAAAAAAAATCAATAACCTACTATCTTTTTAATTTAAAGTAAGACTTTTAAAGAAGTTTTGCTTTAATTTTACAACTTATCTTTCATAAATATATTTTTTGAATTCCTAGATATACTTATCTAAAAATTATATAAAAACTTTGACTTTGGCCAAAATAATTGTTCAATAATAAAATGCTAATATAATTTATAGAGAAATATTATTTGAAAGAGAGGCGAATTATGAATCAGAATTTAGATCTTACAAGAGGACCTATCTGGCAAACCTTAGTTAAACTTTCGATTCCTCTAGCCCTAACAGCCTTTATACAGATTGCTTATGGCTTTGTAGATATGATTTGGATATCAAGGCTAGGGACTGATGCTGTTGCTGGTGTGGGGATTGCTGGATTTGTCTTTTGGATAGCCAACTCCCTTGCCCTTATACCAAAGGTTGGTACAGGAGTTTTCGCATCCCAATCCTACGGCCAGGGTAGTGAGAAGGAGACTGTTAGGGTAATAAATAATGGAATAATCCAAGCGGTGATTTTAGGTTTTTCTTTTACTATTTTTGTCTTAATTATTAGAAATATATTTATAGAAGCTTACCATTTGGGAGATGCTGCGGAGCTTGCTGCAAAAAGATATCTTTTTATAATAGCTTGCGGGCTTATCTTATTTTTTATAAATCCTATGTTTTCCCAAGCCTTCACGGCCCTAGGAGATTCTATAAGCCCCTTTAAGATAAATGCAGTAGGCCTTCTTGCAAATATGATACTAGATCCAGTTTTGATCTTTGGCTTTGGACCCTTCCCAGCCTTGGGCATAAGGGGAGCTGCTATAGCGACTATCTTCAGTCAGTTTTTGGTTAGTTTGTGTTTTTTATTGCTTATCATAAGGCAGGATGATATAATCAAAAAATCCATATCTAGGATTGATTATAGGTTGAATTGGCAGAAGGAAATATTTAAGCTAGGTCTTCCGGCAGGAGTTTTGAGTGGTTTTCATGCTTCGATTTCTATGATATTAAATAGATTTATGGCAAGCTTTGGCCCAGTTCCCGTTGCAGTAGCTTCAATCGGAGCTCAACTTGAGTCGATTTCATGGAATACGACAGAGGGAATCCAAGTAGGAATCCAGGCTCTTGTCGGACAAAATTACGGAGCTAAGAAAATCGATAGGGTAGTAGATATTATAAAGGTAAGCTTTAAGCTTGTGGCAAGCATTGGCCTTATAGCAAGCCTTGTCCTATTTTTCTTTAGATACAATCTCTTTAGTCTCTTTACTCCAGGAGATAGTGAAGCCATAAGCTTAGGTGCTGATTATCTCTTGATCCTTTCCCTAAGCCAACTTATGATGGCAATAGAGATTGGCCTTGCTGGAGCCTTCAATGGTCTTTCTGATACCAAGACGCCAGCTCTAATAGGTCTTGTGATGAATACATCGAGAATCCCAATTTCCTTAATCCTCATGCCATTTTTGGGTGTTCATGGAGTATGGATTGCCATGAGCTTAAGCTCAAACTTCAAGGGGGTTCTTGCTATAATTTTCCTAGCTAGGAAGGTTAAGAAATTAAAAAATGAAAACTACAAAGAGCCAGTACTTAATTAAGCTGGCTCTTTTAGAATATTTATTATAAGTTTTCAATATCGAAATTAGAAATCTCATCTACAAAGTAATCTGCTTCTTTTTTGATATAGTCCCACTCCTTTTCATTCCAAGGAAAGTCCTTTATGCCGATTGTCTTAATTCCTTCTCTCTTCGCAGCCTTTATGGCGTAGAGAGCGTCATCGAATAGGATTAGATTATCTGGAAACTTACCGTGTTTTTTGATTGAATATTCCCAGAAGTCTTTTTCTGACTTATTGTAACCTATCGTATCTGGTGTCGCTACAAAGTCGAAGAGGTCGAATATTTCAATTCTTTTTAAGGCTTTTTCTAGATATTTATAGTCAGTGGAGGATGCTACAGAAAGTATGTAGCCCTTTTTCTTTAAGTCTTTTAGAAAATCTACAGCTCCATTTTTAGGCAAGAGATCATTTGCGTAGGCATTTTCTATGGTTTGCTCAAAATATTCGATGACTTTATCCTTTGTCATATCCCTTGCTATATTTTCCGCTAGAAATTCACACATATCATAGAAGGGAAGGGCCTCAATCTCTCCCTTTTTTTCTTTAGGGATTTTATTTAAGTCATAGCCGTATTTCTTAAAGATATCTTCGAGGGGCTTTATCCAAACATGCATGGAATCTAGAATCGTTCCGTCAATATCAAATATTAGTCCGTACATTTGTATCCTTTCGTCTATCTTTGTGCGTGTCTGTAGTTTTTGCTAATGGCTTCTTCTTCTGAGTAAAACCAGGTTACATTTTCTACAGAAATTTTGTTATAGTCCCTCTGACCTGGGGTGTGATAGACTCCTGTAAGCCTATTGCCCTTGATTGGACCTTCTGTAGAATCTGCTGTATAGTTTTTCTTTCTGCTGGTGTAAGGTCTAGTTTTTTGGTTTTCAATTGGCCTATCTCCAGCTGGATATGGGAAATTGTCCCTTGATCCTTGACTAGAATCAGAAGAGTCACTAGATCCAGAAGGACTTTCGTCCTTTTCTTCTCCAGAAATTTCATCTTCGATAGAAGCTGTAGCTTTTCCTAAATCTTCGTCAATATCATCCTTTTTTCCTGGATCAGGAGTAGAATCGTCCTCTATAAGTCCAAGGGCTTCGTCTAGGTCGTAGTCCTCGTAGTAGACAATAGGAAGCTCTTCTGACTTATTATCTGCTAGACTGGTTGTCACAAAGCCCAAGGCTCCAAGACACAATAAGAGAGCGAGTATGTTTTTCTTTTTCATAATTATCCTCCTTCAAATATATATCCATTATACCATACGAAAGGCTTTGCCTCTGACTTAGATTTATAATATAATTAGATGTAAGGAGATATTATGAAAACTTTATTAGAACTATATTTAATATTTTTTAAGATGGGTCTTTTCACCTTCGGCGGAGGTTATGCCATGCTTCCTCTTTTGGAAAGAGAAGTGGTTGATAAAAAGGGTTGGGCAAGCCATGAGGAAATCTTAGACTATTATGCAATCGGCCAATCGACTCCAGGAATTATTGCCATTAACACCTCGACCTTTTGTGGTTACAAGGTAGGTGGAAACATTGGAGGGATTGTAGCAAGCCTAGGCTTTATTAGTCCATCTATAATTATTATTTCTATTATAGCTAAGTTTTTACAAAGCTTCAGTCATCTAGCCATAATCCAGCATGCCTTTGCCGGCATAAGGGTTGCAGTTTGTGCCTTGGTTTTCTATTCTGTACTTAAGATGATAAAGAAAGATGCCAATACAGGACTTAAATTTATGGTATTTGTTTTGACCTTTGTGGCCATAGGATTTTTATCTATTTCGCCAATTGTAGTTGTGGTAACGGTTGGAGTTTTTGGAATACTTTTAGGAAGGGGAAAGAAAAATGCTTAGGTTGATGTGGGAGTTTTTTAAAATTGGACTTTTTGCAGTAGGTGGAGGAATGGCTACCATTCCCTTTCTTTATGAAATAGGGGAGAAGTTTGGCTATTTCTCAAATGAAGAGCTTTTAGATATGATAGCTGTATCTGAATCGACTCCTGGAGCGATTGGGATAAATATGTCTACTTATGCAGGAATTAACGCCCAGGGATATGTGGGAGGAGTCCTTGCCACGATTTCTCTAATTACGGGACCTGTAATAATAATCCTACTTATAGCTAGAGCCATGGATAAATTTAAAAACTCAAAAGTCGTAAAAGATGCCTTCGTGACCCTTCGCCCTGCTACAGCTGGCCTTATCCTTGGAGCTATGAGCTCGGTTTTATTTGTGACTTTGTTTAACCTAGAAGCCTTTAGGCGAAGTGGTAATATAATAAATATAGTAAGACCAATCCCTCTAGTATTATTTGCAATATTTTTAGGCCTATTATTAAAATTTAAGAAAATAAATCCTATCATAGTAATCATAATAGGAGCTTTTCTAGGAATTATCCTAAAACTCTAATCTCAACTGGGTATAAGTAGAAGGTAAGAGAAAGGAAGATAAAATGTTAGTTTATATAGCAGGAAGTGGAGCTATGGGCTCAACCATAGGCTATCACATAGAAAAAAATACGGACAGCCAAGTTATCTTACTAGATTACTGGCAAGACCATATAGATAATATCAATGAAAATGGACTCAAAGTTTCTGGCAAAGTCGAAGATAAGATTAAAATTAAGGCTATGAGGCCAGAAGAGGCTAAAGAAAAAGCCGACCTAATTGTAGTAATGACTAAGTCAATGGCCCTAGAGAATATGATGGAAGCTATTAAGGGAATTATCGGAGAAAATACCCAGATTCTTTGTCTCCTAAATGGTATGGGCCATGAAAAAATCTTAGAAAAATTCGTAGATAAAAGCCAAATCAACATGGGAGTTACCATATGGGCTGCTGGCCTTAAAGGTCCTGGTCAAATAGAAATTACAGGCAAAGGCACCATAGATGTCCAAAATATAGGAGACGATGAGGAAAATGGCAGAAAGATTGCGGGCCTCTTAGATAAGGCAGGTCTTGGTGCCAAATACGATAACGATGTAATGTTTGCCATATGGAGAAAGGTTATGGTAAATGGAACTATGAATTCTATGACCACTCTTATGGAATGCACGATAGGAGAATTCTTCGATTCGGACTCCTCCAAGGAGATTATAAGTGAATTAGTAAAAGAATTCACAGAAGTAGGCCGTGCTGAAGGTATCAATCTAGATAGTAGAAAGATTCTAGAATACATTTACAAAACAGCCGAAGAAGCCAAAGACCACCACCCTTCAATGTATCAAGACCTCATAGAAAGAAACAGAAAAACAGAAATCGACTTTATTAATGGGTCAGTAGTAGAAAAGGGTAAGGCTCATAACATAGCTACTCCATATAACAAGATAGTGACTCAGCTAATCCATGCCAAGGAAGATATTAGAGGGGCAAAATAGATGATATATAGAAGTCCGTGAGGGCTTCTTTTTGTTTGGGAAATATTATCGGTATAGTAGTAGATGAACTATTCCTAGATAAGGAGAGAAAATGGATTATATTTACAAATTTGATACGGATAATGGTTTTGAGAAAAGTGATATAAAAAGTTTTTATGATGTTATAGAAGATGATGATTTTTACCTTATGTATTTGGGCAAGGATAGCTTTATAGATTTTGCAAAGACTTATAAACTCGACAATGCTATTATAGACTTGTTAGTTTCGGATATTTCTACTAAGACCTATATGGCGGTTGAGGATAATTATACTTTTGCAATCCTTGAGATGCTCGATATAAAGGGAAATCTCGATACGTCAGACCTTGTTGGCTTCTACATAGAAAATAATAGACTTATCATAGTAGACCTCTACGATAGGGATGCTTCTACTTCAGTTGCCTTTAGGAGGATGATTAATAAAAAATCAGCAGCGAGATCTCCAGGAAGACTCCTTAAATTTTTCATAGCAGCCCTAATCAGCAACCATACTAGGGTTTTTGAAGATATTAAGAACCAAACAGCTGCTGTTGAAGATGGGATTATAAAAAATAGGAAACTAACAAGCAGCATTGATATTATCACGGATAATAGGCACAAGGCCCTAAACCTTTATACATCTTACGAGAGACTAATAGATACCTTGGAGCTTCTTACAGAAAATGAGAATGATATTTTTGATGAAGATGATATCAAGCACCTTAAGTCAATTACCTTTAGGGTGGAAAGATATTCGTCAAACATCACCTATCTTAACGATTATATTAACAATGTCAAGGATTCCTACACATCTAAGATGGACCTATCTATGAATAACACCATGAAGATCCTCACTGTAATTACTGCGATTTTTACGCCAATTACGATTATCACAGGTTGGTACGGGATGAATTTCAACAATATGCCGGAGCTTGAGTGGAATTTTGGTTATATCTATGTCATAGTCCTATCCCTAACTAGTATTATTTTAGGATTTATTATCTTTAGAAGGCTTGATAAGTAAGATAAAAGCGGAAGAGACTCTGATTAGGGTTTCATTCCGCTTTTATTTACAATTATTCTATTACATTAACATTACGCATCCTTGCAGCATTTATTGGTAGACTAAAGTCAGATTGCCAGTGGCCGTCATCAGGGCCGAAGCTAATTGTTATATGTTGGTCTTGGTATATATCCATATCAGTAGGCAGACTTATCATGTCGCTAGTATTAGTGTGATAACCATCTCCAGCTCCTGTAAGAAGGGTAATATCAACAGCTTCGTCTGCGAAAAGGACTACATAAATTTCTCCCATATCTGGAAGAAGTTCAGGATTTATGTCTTGATATTCGATCATTTCGTCATGGTTAAATACCCTTACAACTCCTGAAACTACAGTTTGATCAGAATCTACTTGCTCTTGGCTTGAGCTTTGTATATCCTCTTCTTTTATGGCACTATCCTCGTTATTATCAGCTTCTTCCTTTTTCTTTATTTCAGATAGGACCTTTCTAAAGTCTTCGTTTTTGTTTGAAGCTAAGCTTTCAATCTTTTCCCTATCATCGATATCAGAGAAATAAATCATGTGGGCCTCGTCCTTAGCTTTGTCACTTATATTTCCTTCCCAAAGTATATCCCTATTTATCTTGAGCGAATCATCCTTAATATATGTAGTAATCTCTTCTTCCTTACCTTCCCCTGTTCCTGATAAGAAAGTTGTATATAGTAAGGAAGTAAAATCGGCATTTTGTGAAATTACTCCTCTAAAACCGCCGGCACTTGCGACTCCTATAGTGATGATTTCATCAGCAGATATTTCCTTAGTAAAGTCGTCATTAGGAGAAAATATCTTAAGATAGGATAAGCCGTATTCTGTATTTTGTGCGACTAAAAGATCAGGAATATCGGAAGATCTTGTATAGACTAAATCATAAGTATAAGTGATCTCTGCGTCTTCTCCCATATCGCTAAACTCGTAAGAGTCTATATTATCTAAGATTTTATTGTATAAGAGACCTGCTTTCTTATAATCTTCGGACTCATCTG
>QWCQ01000477.1_pt1 | contig 27847 bp, 30 predicted proteins | sample 1972701 | NCBI WGS metagenome assembly QWCQ01 (sample SAMN09866704, study PRJNA288562) | Human gut metagenome isolate pre4_stool, whole genome shotgun sequencing... | reverse complement strand
CAGAAGAAAACAAAATGGATGCCACCTACTTTGTTTAGGTTAGCATCCATGAATGTAAACTAAATATTAACGTGTCCAGTTTTCTGGGTACACATCACACACTGCTCTTACAAATACATCTATTCATTTGTTATGTTCTTGATCCACTTCTTCGAAATTACTCTCGGTAGTCCTATGGCTGCCTTGGCAAATTCTTCGCCGCACGCCATCAAGTACACGTAGTGAAGCGGTAATTTTAATACTACTGCGCCTAAGAAGGCTAGTGGCACACCTATAAGCCAAACGCAGCTCATCTCAAGAGCCATAGAGTATCTTGTATCTCCGCCGCCTCTAAATATGCCGACTATAAGAGTCGAGTTATGTGTCTTGACGAAGAGCGAAATACCCATGGTGATGAATAAATCTGCGGCTATGGCTTTTGATTCTGGCGTTATGTTCGGGAAGATAACAAAGAAGGACTCTCTAAATATGATCATCAAAGCACCGAGTACGATGCCTGTCAAGGCTGAGAGCTCTAGTAACCACGTTCCATATCTATACGCCTGATCCTCGTCGCCCGCGCCGATTGAGTTGCCGACTATAACTGTACAAGCGCCGGCTAGTCCCCTAGCTAAAACAAAGAAGATGTTTTGCACTGTCATACCTATCTGCAAGGCTGTAACGCTTCTTGTGCCAAGCTTTGCGTAGGCTATCTGATAAATTATTTGTCCTAAGGACCAGAATGTTTCGTTCAAAATTACTGGGCCCGCTGTCTTTAGATAAAGTTTTTTGAAATGGCTGTCGAATGTAATGAAGTCCTTAAGTTTTCCTGTAAGTGGACTTCTGTGCTTTTTAAGTGTTATATATAAAACGATAAATTCAAGTATACGAGCAAGGATAGTACCTAGCGCGCCACCCGCTACGCCCATAGCTGGAAAGCCAAGTTTACCAAAGATGAATACGTAGTTAAAGAAGGCGTTTCCAAAGAAGGCAAATGTCGATGCAACTAAAGGCGTCTTTGCATTGCCTATGCTTCTCATTGATACTGAATAAATGAAGTTCACTGCTGTAAGTATATATGAGAAGGAAACTACTCTAAGGTATGTAACGCCGTAAGGGATTACGTTTGCGTCATCTGTGAAGATCCTCATAAGCTGTTCTGGTATAGCTAGCGCCAGTATTGTGAATATACTTGCCACGATCACGGATAGCATCAATGCCATACCATGTGATTTTCTCACGCCTTCGTAGTCTTCCTTGCCATTGTATTGAGCAATCATAACTGAAGTACCTGTCGCTATACCGAAGCAGATAATTGTCATAAAGAAGAAGATTTGGTTTGCAAGACCAACTGCCGATATCGCATAGTCCCCTAGTGACGATATCATAGTCGTATCCAGTGTATTAAGTACACTTGCAAGTAAATTTTGAAGTGCAACTGGCACTGCAAGGCTATATACTAATTTTAAAAACTTTTTATCCTGAAACATTTCACGTAAATTTTTCATATAACTCATCCTTTCAATTCAATAATTTTATCATTTACAAGATGACTTGTCAAGACATTTCGCCTTACGAATGGAAAAGATATTCTATTATATATATATTTTTTTTGCAAAGAAAAAAGAGCCTGTCTAGAGGCTCATATTTCTAATAACTAATTAAAAATTACTACTTTTCTTCCATTACTAGTATTTCTTCATCAGCTTCGTTTTTTGCGTCTTCAACAGCTGCTTCGTAAGCTTTGTAAACTTTTTCTTCGATGTCAGCTCTTGCTTCTGTGTTGATTGGGTGGGCTACGTCTCTGTAAGTACCATTAGGTACCTTTCTTGAAGGCATTGCAATGAATAAACCTTCTCTTCCTTCGATAACCTTGATGTCGTGAACAACAAAAGCGTTATCAAAAGTAACTGAAGCTGTTGCCTTTAAGTTTAAACCTTCCTTGTCAACTAGTCTTACTCTTACGTCTGTGATTGTCATTTTCTCCATCCTCCTAATTCAGCTAAAATTTGCTTGATTTTTATCATAATATATATTATGATAGTTATATAAGCGAAATTATAAAATAGCTTATATATATATTATACTAAAGAGTTGAATTATTTTCAAGTACTTTTTATATATTTAGGAGGAAAAATGGGATTTTTTTTGAAAAAACACAATATTGATAATATATTTTTCATAGGCATAGGCGGAATAGGCATGAGTGGACTTGCTGAACTGCTTATCTCGGAGGGCTGCAAAGTTAAAGGCACTGACACAGGTGAATCACAAATCATAGAAAGACTTAAGAAGATGGGTGCCGTTGTATACAATAAGCACGATGCAAAAAACGTAGAGTCATCAAAGGTAGTTGTTTACACTGACGCAATACGCCCAGACAATCCAGAGCTGCTTAGAGCGAAGGAGCTTGGTCTTGAGATCTATGACAGAGCAAGCTTTTTAGGCGAAGTGATGAAGCTCTTCCCTAACTCAGTTTGCGTTTCAGGCACACACGGCAAAACTACTACAACATCGATGATTGCTTCAATCACAACACATACGCAAATGGATCCAACCATACTTTTAGGTGGCGAACTTGACGAAATTGGCGGCAATATCAGGATAGGTAAAGGAAACATCATTGTCAGCGAGGCCTGCGAGTACAAGGCAAACATCTTAAAATACAATCCTACCATGGCCATGATACTAAATATCGATGAAGACCACTTAGACTTTTATAAAAACATCGAAGACATCATCGCCACATTCAAGAAATACGCTGACGACGTGCCATCAACTGGCTACGTTCTATACAATAAAGACGACGAGCACGTTATTGAGGCCATCAAAGACGTTAAGGCTAAAACCATCAGCTTCGGCATAGACTCAGACGCTGACTATAAGGCTGAGAACATCACTTATGATGACAATGGCTGTGCGAACTTCGATTTAATTCACAACAACGAAAAAACTGAGATCAAGCTAAGCGTTTTAGGTAAACACAACGTTTATAATGCGCTTGCTGCCATCGCCATGGCGAATACTTATGGCGCTTCACTACAAGATATTAAGAAGTACATCCTTCTATACGCTGGCGTTCACAGAAGGATCGAGACAAAGGGCTATATAGGAAGCGTGCGCATCATAGATGACTACGCACATCACCCAACAGAGATCATGGCGACACTTGAAGCCGTGAAGAAGATGGCTAAAGGCAGGATCATCACCATCTTCCAGCCACATACCTTCACTAGAACGCAAAAGCTTCTAGAAGGCTTTGCCGAAGCGTTTAAGAGAAGCGATGTAACCATCATCACAGACATTTACGCTGCAAGAGAAAAGGATACGAAGCTTGTTCACTCCAAGGATTTAATCAAGTCGATGAAGGAGCACGGCTACGATGCGATGTATATCTCAAAATTCGAGGACATCGAAAATTATCTTCTTGACAATCTAAGGGAAAACGACATCATCTTAACAGTCGGCGCAGGCAATATCTACAAGCTTGGCGAGGACCTTTTAGAGATTAAGGAAAAATAATATAATAGAATAGTTTTACTAAGCACACAGGTTTTTGTGTGCTTTTTTTATGCTTATGGCCTTGCCATGATAATTATTTTGCCACGATTTTTATTTTTGCTATCTTTAGTAATTTTACTTTTGATAATGGTTTTGCTACGATTAACAATTTTGCTTTTGTCATGATAACGAAAAGTGATTTTATTGCAATTGATAACGAAAAGTGATTTCCTTCGCACATCGAAAAGATAGTTCCACGCAGCTTAGTTCACCAAATTGACAATTGCTAAGCTTGTCCGACTATAAATCCATATTCGTTACGCTGCGCTCCACTAGATGGATTTATGGCCGTCGTCCTACGCAAAGCAATTGGAACAATTTGTCTCAATGCGCTGCTTTTGGAACATATCTTTTCTCACTAAAACAGTTTTCTCCGAATGCTGCGCTCGTGAAAATCACTTTTCTGTCATTTGATAGTGAAAACAAAATATTGATCTTAAATATATCTTGAAAAAGAAAAATCACTTTTCTTAATTTTACTTGGTATACCCATTTTGCTTTTGCAAGCAATTTTACTTTTGAAAGTAATTTCTCCATATCAAACGCCCGTCATATGCCATTTGCGCGGCGGACTACAAGTGCTCGTCATTCGCCATTCGTAAAAATAATACTTAAGGCGTTAAGTATAAGTCTTTCTTATACTAGAGATAAATAATTACCATCACAGGATTGTTCTATTCCATTTACATGGTAAATAATTCTATGTTATAATAAAGAAAAGGAGGGAATAATATGATTAATACATATTTAGCATTTAAGCTAGAACCCATCGTCAAGGCGATCAACAGTGTTTTATGGTCAAAGTTTTTGATGTATGCACTTCTAGCTTTAGGTATATTCTACACTATATATCTAGGTTTTCCGCAGATCACTAAGCTTGGTCTTGCCTTTAAATACGCTTTCGGAGGACTATTTAAAAAGAAAGACAAAAAAGAGAAAAATGATGATGGCGAGGTCGAGGTAAACTCTTTCCAAGCGCTTGCTACGGCGATTGCCGCTCAAGTTGGTACTGGTAACATCGGCGGTGTTGCTACTGCTGTTGCATCTGGTGGACCGGGTGCGATTTTCTGGATGTGGGTTTCTGGTATACTTGGCATGTCAACTATATTTGCTGAGGCGGTTCTTGCTCAACTATATAAGGAAGAAAGAGACGGCGAGCCTGTAGGAGGACCATCGTACTACATTTCTAAGGGACTTAAGTCAAAGCCACTTGCAATAATATTCTCAATAGCAATTATCCTTGCTCTTGGCTTCGTCGGCAACATGGTTCAATCGAACTCCATAGCCCTAGCAATGTCGAACGCTCTAAATGTTAATGCGCTTTACATCGGTATCGGACTTGCGGTTCTTGTTGGCTTTGTCGTTATGGGCGGCGTCAAAAGAATCACGTCTATGGCTGAGCTTGTAGTGCCTTTCATGGCGCTTATCTACATCATCGGTTCATGCGCTATCCTTTATATATACAGAAATCATTTGGGGCTAGTTTTTTCTGGCGTATTCAGGGAAGCCTTCTCAACTCAAGCTGTTATCGGCGGTATGGCTGGTACTGTTATGAAGGAAGCGATTAAAAATGGTGTTGCGAGAGGACTTTTCTCGAACGAAGCTGGTATGGGCTCGACGCCTCATGCTCACGCGACTGCAAAGGTTAAGGACCCTTGTATACAAGGTTTCGTAGCGATGGCTGGCGTTGTTGTTGACACTATCGTTATCTGCTCAATCACTGCGCTTATAGTTCTAGCAACTGACGCTCATATGTCTGGTGCAAAGGCTGTTGCCATCACTCAATATGCATTCACAGCGGCTTTTGGTAAGGCTGGAACCATATTCCTAGCAGTATCACTAATGTTCTTCGCCTTCACAACCATAGTCGGTTGGTACATGTTTGGCGAGATGAACATCCGCTACTTATTCAAGGGCAAAGGGGCCATAAACGTATATAGAGTGCTTGTACTTATATGCATCGTTGTTGGCTCGGTATTCGGCTCAAATCTAATTTGGGACCTTGCCGACACATTCAACGGCTTCATGGTCATCCCGAACCTTATCGCTCTGTTCTTACTTGCGCCTCAAGTAAAAAAGGCGTACAAAAACTATTTGCGTAGAAAAAACATGGGCGAATTGGATTAATTTTGTATATTGAAAGGCTCTCACCATGAGGTGAGAGCCTTTTTTACGTGTATAGAGCTATAATATTATTATAAAACTATTTGTCAAAATTTGCTTTTAGTAGAGCTTCGATGCTGTCGTAGCCGGATGGATCAAGCTCAGTCATCTTAGCAGTGTATTCGCCTTTTGAATCGATGACAAGGACTTTATTTTCCTTATCAAGCTTGTATTTAAAAGCAAAGATGCTGCTTAAGTAGTCTATGTCCAAGTAAAGAGTCTCACCCATGACCTTTGCTTCTTCAGGCGCGTGCTCTTTGTAGGAAAAACTATCAATTCCATCGATGTCGCCTACAAATTTGTAGCTAATATTGTAGCTTTCGTTGTAAGTAAAGGAAAACTCCATGCTTCCAGGGTAAACGCCGTAGATAATTTCGTTGTCGTTAAGTAGTTTTGAGTAGTCAGTCACTTGATCTAGCGCCTTGTCGTCAGCATATTCGCCACTCTTCCAAGCGCGAACCATGATCTTGTTAATGCCAGATGCGTTAAATAACCTTCCGCCAATAGTCTCTACGTAGCCGTAGTCTTCGCCGTCAGCGCTTACAGCGTATTCGATTTCTGCATCTTCATCTATTTTTTCTTCTGTTTTTTCATTTTCCTCGTCAATAGGCTCCTCGCCCTCTCTGGTCTCAGGCACTGCCTCTTCATTTGCATCCGCCTCTTCTATAGCCTTCTCTATAGCTTCCTCCTTGCTTGGTCCGCCGCACGAGACCATAAACATGGATAGAGCGAGTAAAATTAATAATATTTTCTTCATATAATCACCTCTTATATTTCTTAATTAAATAATACCACGAAATGCACTAAATGTAAAGAAAAAGTGACCTAGTATAACTAAGTCACTTTGACTATGGTAATGAATGTCCGATTTTCTATTTCAGAAAAGTGCCATTATGGCAATAATTCTAAATAGAGACTAAATAATTGTATCCAAACTGTCTTTATTCAATAAAAAATCAAATAAATTTATAGTCACTATACCATTGTCATCTAAAAACGCTTTTACTCTGTCTTTAACTATGATTATCTTTTTGAATGAGTCATCAATATTTAATAAAGATTTCTTCTCTTGCTCTGCTTTTTCTGCCGATGGAAGTGAATACGCTGACTGGATATAGTACCTCTTAGTACCTAAATTAGCAATAAAATCGACTTCCCTTTGCTTTCTTACGTCCTTATCATTCTTGTCCTTTTCTCTAGTCATTACAACGCCAACGTCAACCATGTAGCCGCGGTGTCTAAGCTCATTATATATGATGTTCTCCATCAGATGCGTTGGCTCTATCTGCCTAAAGTTTAATCTTGCATTTCTAAGACCCACATCTTCAAAATAGATTTTATAAGGCGTTCCTATATATTTTCTGCCCTTCACATCATATCTATAAGCTCTTTTTAAGATGAATGAGTCTTCAAAGTATTCAATAAACTTGTCAATGGTATTCGCGCTAATTTTTGTCTGTTTACTTGATTCAAATGTTGCCTCTATCTTTGATGGATTTGTTAAACTTGACATGCCCGATGCTAATACATTTAAAAGCTCCGCTAATTCACTATCTGAGCGAATGTCGTACCTATTGACAATATCTCGTAAATAAACATTGTCAAGCTGAGTTTTTAAGTAATTTATCTTGTCTTCGTCACTATCCATAGAGCAAAGTGCTGGCAAGCCTCCAAAAACTTGATACTCAGCGAAAGCATCTTCCTTGTCTAGGCTAGTCGTTTGCATATACTCCGAAAAGCTAAAAGGCATAACATGAATTTCATCGCCGCGGCCTGCAAACTCAGTTATTATGTCCTTCGATAAAAATTTTGAATTGCTTCCAGTAACGTAAACATCAAAGTTGTCTTGACGCAAAAAACCATTTAAAACTTGCTCAAACGATGCGAGTAGCTGCACTTCATCAAGAAGTATATAGTACTTGTCCTTAGTTTGTGCCTTGTCCTTGATATAATCTAAAAACTTCTTTGGATCAACAAGCCTCTCTCCACTCAAAATATCTAAATCTAAAAGATCTTCACCAATCTTAAGAAGGTCATCACCCGAATCAAAAGCGAATTTAATTATATGCTCCTCATCTACACCGCTTTCAATTAAGTAATTGTAGAAGATAGTGTTTAATAAATATGACTTGCCACTCCTTCTAATTCCCGTAATAACCTTAATAAAGCCGTTGTTCATTTTGCGAATTAATTTATCTAGGTAAAAATCACGTTTAATTTCCATTCTTTCACCGCCATTCTATTTCAGAAAAATGCCATTATGGCAATAATTCTAAATAGATTATATCACATTGCATAAATAATAGCAATCCTATTTCAGAAAAATGCCATTATGGCAATAATTCTAAATAGGATTTATTTAAAGCTAATTAATTCTTCTTCTTTTAATTCGTAGTAAACAATAGATTGCTTCTCTCCAAGCTGATTCGTCCACGAATCATAATCTACACGAATTTTCTTAAAGCCAAGCTTTTCGTAAACATGCTGAGCTCTTTTATTATTTAGATTTGTCGTTAGGAATATGGTCTTCGCGCCCATTTTGAAGAGCTCTTCTATAAGCAAAGTAAGTATTACTCGTCCAAGTCCCTTCTCTTGATAAGTGCTATCGCATATCTTTATACCTATCTCGCATCTATCATCATCAGAAAACTCATAATTCATCTCGCCGATGGCCTTGCCTTTGTACTCAATCATCAAAACTCTGTGCTGATCAGTGTAATTTTTGATCTGCTTCTTAATCCTCTCTTCGTTAGTGTTCACTCCATTCGGGAAGCCCGCGTGAGCCATGACAGAGCCGTCGTTCCACCAAGATGCGAGCTGAGATGCATCAGACTCTTCTGCGTTTCTAATTAATATGTCTTTGTAAATTATATTCATTTGTAAGTTTCCTCCTTGATTTATATATTCTTCTTGTAATATATAAATAATACCACGAAACGCGCTTAAAGTAAAGAAAAAGTGACCTAGAGTTAACTAAGTCACCGTGATTATGGTTTTGAATGTCCGATTTTTTGTCTCCAATGTCCAATTTTTTATCTCCAATGTCCGATTTTTTATCTCCAATGTCCGATTTTCTATTTCAGAAAAATGCCATTATGGAAGTATTTCTAAATAGCTTTTTTAAAATTAATCCAAATACTTAAGAATTACTCTCCACTCGCTCACCAAGTCATCCAGGCTATACCTCGCATTTGCTGGACTTGTCGATGGCAGCTTCACTCCCTCGAGTCCCAAGTCCTTCTCATGATACTTTTTGTAATATTTATACGAAGTTGACCCATTGAGAAAAACTTCCTTAATGTCAGCACCTTTAATAATGCGGCTTAAGTCCGATGGAACCACATTTTTTATGCTCGCATCACTTGATCCAACTATGTCACACTGGTAAATGGAGTCGTAGAGAGCAATTTTCTTTCTCGATAAAAAGTCTTTGCGCGTGGCAATGCCATTATCAAAGTCTTCTTTAAACAAAATCTCCATAACGCGCCAAAATCTATTCTGCGGATGGCCGTAAAAAAAGCCATATTCACGAGTCTTGACCGATGGAAATGAGCCAAGGATCAGAATTTTCGAATCCTTTGTAAAGCATGGCTCAAGCGGATGGACTATGGTTTTGTAATTATTATCTGTCATAAAATTATCACCTCTATATTAAAAGAAGGCAAATATATTTACTTAGCCATCTCATAATTTATTTTATTCAGCACTTAAGGCTTCTACTGGGTCTTTCTTAGCTGCTATGCTTGACGGTATAAGTCCTGCTATCAAGCTAAGCACAACTGATATTGCAATCAAGATAAGCGCCGCTTCTTTTGGAAGCACTGAGCCAATAGTAGCTATGCCCGTTGCCTTAACCATGATCTTTGTTATGAATATATTTAAAAATGAGCTTATGCCAACACCTATGAGTCCTGATAGCAAGCCTATAATTAAAGTTTCTGACATAAAAACTTTGTAGATATCGCCCTTGCTTGCGCCAATCGCCCTTAGTATACCAATCTCTTTTGTTCTTTCGAAGACGGATATATATGTGATGATCCCTATCATTATCGACGAAACGATAAGCGAGACGCCTACAAAGGCTATCAAAACGTATGATATGGCTGCAAGTATGTCTGTGATGGATTTTGAAATGGAGCCGATAAAGTCGTTAAAGTTAAGTTTTTGTGCGCTTTTCTTGCCTTCATTGTACTCGTTAATAAGCTTTTTGACTTTATCTCTATTTTCAAATTCGTCCACATATATCGATATCTTCGATGGATTATTCTCATCGATATAGCCGAGATTTTCAAGGTTTTTCTTATAAGAATAGTCTTTTAAAAATTCATCATAAACGTCCATGTAGTCTTTGTCTTTGCCTTTATTAAGCATATAGTCTAGCATGGCTCTGTCATTTGACTCTCTTGTCTTAGGTGCAGCTGGAGCTTTGGCGCGCATCTGCATATTAAGTGCTTGCATCTCTGCTAGCATCTCTTTCTTGTTTTGCAGCATCCACGCATTAAAGCTAGTAAGGCTCTCGTCTGGCAAATTCTTTAGATAGTCTTTTGCCTGATCTATCTTTTCTTTTTCAGTATCTGCCTTGAACTTAAGTCCATTTAAAACATTTATGTCCTTCTTTTCTAATTGCTCCTTAATAATTTCTTGCTCTGAAACATATTTAATCATCGCATCAGTAAATTTACTGCTATAGGCAAGCGGCGTTTGACTTACATTGGAGTCGTTGTCAGCCTTTTTCCTTGCAATGCCAGCTATATGCATGCTGATGGCGGAGTATATAAGCTTTTCTTTCTTCTCTTCATCATCCTTAATGCTAATGTAGCTAGCATCCTTTTTTTCGTAATAGTCCGACGGAGTGACTACCTTGTACTCATGACCGATGATTTCCTTTGGATCAATCTCAACTTTTTTTATATCTACCTTTTTATTATTGTCCATATCAGACAATATTTTCTTGTATTCTTCTGAGTCTAAAAAGCCTAGCTCGTAAAAATTACTTCTTAAAATCTGATTATTATAATCAGTAAATAATACTAATTCATCCTCTTTTTCAGGCCACTTACCATCGATCAGCTCATATTCATCTAAGACCATTGGCGAGATATTGCCGTCTTTGTCGCTAATAATTTGAGAAAAATTGTCATTGCTCTTTGATGCTGACATGCTGAAAAATTGATTAAAGCCAAAACCGCTTTTCTTTTCAAAATCAGAGCCATTAGTATTAATCACTTTGCCTTTAGCATCCTTTGTGTAAATGTCAAAGCCGCCATCATAAGCGTAAGAAATAAAGTGCTTGCCAACCTTTTCGTCTAGCTCCGCTTCATTCTTGTCTAAGTAGTCTTTGAACGAAGCAAGGTCATTCTCATAGCCGCTGCCTGATATCTTTGACCTATTTGTAAGACCGATGTCATTTGAGCTAAGTTTAGATCTATCTGTAGTCTTTGAAACGTTGTTATCAAGCTTTGTAAGACTAGATAGGTCGATGGATTTGCTCTCAATATCGATTGGGAAAGACTTCAAAGCATTCCTTTGATTGTCAGCAATGTAGTCACTTGCACCATTTGATATAGATATGATGAGAGCAATGCCGATGATGCCGATGGATCCAGCAAAAGCTGTTAGAAGCGTTCTTGCTTTTTTACTCAAAAGATTGTTAAAAGATAGTCCCAGAGCCGTTCTTAGCTTAAGAGCTATCTTTGAAATTTTAAAGCTGTCGCCCCTTTCTTCCGCTTCATAAGGATCCGTATCAGAAATTATCCTGCCGTCCTTTATACCGATTATCCTTGTCGAGTACTCTTCCGCCAATCTTTTATTGTGCGTAACCATGATGACAAGCTTATCCTTAGCTAGCTCCTTTAGTAAGTCCATGATTTGTATGGATGTCTCGCTGTCAAGAGCACCCGTTGGCTCGTCCGCAAGTATGATTTGTGGATCATTAACCAAAGCCCTAGCTATGGCAACCCTTTGCATTTGACCGCCAGATAAGGCACTCGGCCTTTTGTGTATGTGCTCCTTAAGGCCGACCCTTTCAAGAGCTTTGATAGCCCTTTCTTCAGCATCGCCAGTATTTTTATTCGATAAAGTCAAAGACAGCTTTACATTGTCAAGTATACTTTGATGATTGATTAAGTTGTATGATTGAAAGATAAAGCCTATCCTAACGTTTCTGTAGTAGTCCCAGTCCTTGTCCGAAAACTGCTTCGTAGATCTGCCATCGATTATAAGGTCGCCCTCGTCATAGCGCATAAGACCTCCGACTATATTTAAAAGAGTAGTCTTGCCTCCACCCGATTCACCAAGTATAGAAACAAACTCACTCTCTCTAAACGAAATCGATACATTGTCCAAAGCCCTTTGCGAAAAGCCTTCAGTGTGATATATTTTTGAAATATTTTTAAGTTCTAACATATTTGCTCCTTTCTTATACTTATTACCCAATAGCCACCTTTGATAAATATATGTTTTCATAAGTACAGATAAAAGGTAAACGAGATAAGTAAAAAAAGAAGACTCTTAACCTTCTTCAGATTGATTTATGTTTATTATAACTAGTTCCGGCCTATTAAAAATCCGTGGAATACGTGTAGACTCTCTTGCCAAGCCCCTACTGACTATCATCTCACTGCCATTGTCAAAGCTATATCTTCCTCCCGCATATTTCGGTAACCAGCCCTCGTCGGGCGCGAAAGTACCGTTCAAAATGCCTGGGATGCGCCACTGACCACCATGTGCATGGCCCGCGAGTACTAGGTCAAAGCCGGCATCCTTATACAAATTCACAAAAGACGGGCGATGGGTCAATAGCATCGTAAAAGCTGTATCGTCTCTTTCATCTTTAGCGCGTTCAAGCTCAGTCACCATGCCATCCCCTTTGCCTGTGTAGCGTGCCTCGTCTGGATCGTTCAGCCCAGAAAGACTGATCTCATTGCCATTAACAGCTGTGCGAATGGTCTTGCCACCGATGTCCTCAATGCCATTTGCTTCAAGCCACGCAAGCATCTCGTCCACACGGCGGCTCCAGTACTCGTGATTACCAGTAACATAGTAACACGGGTAACGCTTAGCCATAGCTGTGAGAAAGGTCTTCGTGTTATCATCAGGAATTTCGTCGTCAAAGATGTCGCCGCCCAAAAGAATCATGTCCGGCTTTTCTTTATCCACAGCATCAATCAGCGTTTTTTGATTCGCGCCATATTTGCACGAGTGAAGATCCGTGATTAAGGCTATGCGCATAGGAGTATTGATTTTATCTGAAGTGATAGTGTAGTGAACTATTTTTAGGCGCACGTCAAAAACTAGTAGCGCGAGAGCTATTAGCATGATGAAGATGATGTATTTAATGTGTTTTTTCTGTATTTTCATTTATTGCTCCTTTGCTTAATTATACCACAACGGCTAACATTTGCATATAAAAAAGCACCTACACCGTAGATGCTTTGTGTAAATATTTAATTGTTCTTTAGCTCTTCTAAGTTATTGTTGATCTTGTTTAATATCTTAATGATAATAAAATTTTGCTGCATAAGTCCTGAAACAAAGCTAAAGTCAGATGTTCTGTAAATGTCGTATAGCTCCTTGATATCGTCCTCGTCGAGCTCTTCTAATTGATAGCGATCGATAAACTTTTGTAAATCCTCCACTTTCTTCTCTTCCTTTGCTCTCTTATCTCCAAACATTGATTAACCCCTTTCTATATATTATTTACTATTATAAATCTCGTCATACGCCTTGTGAAGTAGGTACGAAAACTTCTTTGACTTCGACTCCATAAGACCATGCGATGTATTCTTCATTATGTAAGTGGCTTTGTAGGGCGCATTTACATCATCGTAGTAATCTTGTGCGAGCTTATAATTTACCTGGTAATCCATATCACCGTTGATGTTTATGTATGGCACTTGATAATCATATCTACCCTTGAGTGAAAATGCCTTAAATTCATCCGACTTATAAAAATCAAGATAGCTTTGTCTATCTCTATGGAAATAAGAAAGCCAGTCTTTTATGCTGTAATTTGGATTGAACAAGATGGTGGCGAGAAGAGAATAGTCCGATCCATCTTTCATCATACTGAGCCCGTACTTATTTAAAATCTTGTTCTTCGCTTCAATCGACTCCAAGCTGATTTTTTCTGGGTTTATCTTTTCAATGAGCTCGAGCGTTTCTTCATCGCCCTTCGCCCATTTAAGCGCTTGTGTCTTAAAGGCTTTTTCATTTTCCACTATATCCACAAGCTGTCCAGACCCGATAAGTGCCTCATAAAGCTCTGGGTAGTCTAAGACGAGATTTGCTCCATATATAGATCCCCACGAGTGCCCTAAAATACTTATCTTCTCTACTCCAAGGTGCTCGATTAAAAACTCAGTAAGTTCCTTAGCGTCCTTCATAAGCATCGCTTTTGTGAGCTTATCAGCATTTTGACTTTTATCATAGCTTTTACCGCAGTTCCTTTGATCCCATGTCACTACAGTGTAGATGTCAGCCCATTGGCGTGTGAAAGCGTAGTCAATCTCACTTGTTGATGAGCCAGGTCCGCCGTGCAGGTAAAGTAGAACCGGATTGTTTTTACTCTCGCCATAGATATTAATCCACTGCTTTGTGCCGTTGATGTCGATGTACATGGACTCGTTGATGCCGCCCTTAGGAGTGCGATTGTTTATAAAGTAGCCTATGGCGTGCGCCGCGAGTATTAGTAGCACAAGCGCAAATAAACTTAGCAGCAATACTTTTATAATTTTAATAGCTTTTTTCATTTTTATAGCATCCAAAATTTATACATGTCGAAGCTCACCATGACCAAGACTTGTGTTATAGCAAGTAGCGAAGACATTGTAAATTTGCGCTTTTCATCTTTTAATGCGTCTTCGTAATTATTCTTATATCCAAAAAATACAGTTGCTGCCAAAAGTATTATCAAGACTAAAAAGATTATGCTTTGCACTTTATAAGATGCTGCACTCCCGATGTCGCCTGTTCTATAGCCTTTGCTTAATCTAATAAATTCCACTAGTAAATTAATTAGCGCAAGTGCCATCATAGACGAAGTAAGGTACGAATATTTACGAAGTGGTTCAAACATTATTTTGCCCTTTCTCTTTTTTATTGGGTCAATTATGACTCCCCCGATAAAGATTTTTAATAGTCCATATACCCCAGCTATTATAAAGAAAAGCATGCATAAGACATTGCAGATGGCTTTAGGAGTAGAGACGACAAAGTCTGAGAATTGTGTCTCAACAACGCCATCTTCCTCATACCACCAAGTCTCTAAATCCTCTTCACTGTATGAGCTCACGCCCAGCGCGCCCAAAAAGGACAGTGGCCCTTCTATAATCCCACGAGTATTGAGAATTAGCCCTTTAGGTACAGTTCTTTTAGTCTGAGCAAGCTTTGAGTCAGTGAACTTGCCATAGACAAGCTCGTACATATCGTAATTGTATGTGCTCTCGTGAGCTTGGTTAGTCATCACAAGCATGCCAATCCCGCTTATTGGGTCAAATTGCAGCATAGACGAGCACCCAAAAGTGTTTCCTCCGTGGCCAATGGTCTCGAGCGCATATTGACTTGAGAAAAAACCGTGATAATTCTTGGGAATATTTGTCGATCCGTAAAAGCTAGTCGCTGTATACATCTCATCGAGCGTACTTTGCTTTTTAAAAAGCGGCGATGGATGCGCCTCGTCAGGTGTAATCGCACGCGCAAATGTCTTTAAGTCAGCAATAGTTCCGCACGCACTTCCCGCTGGGTAGAGATGAATGTAGCAGATGCTAGGTCCGATAATCGCCTCACCAGCAGCATCGTAGCACTTTAGCTTCAGTCTTTCGTCAAGCATCCATGGCCTGTCATCATAAGTCGGACTTATCGAAGTATGCTCCATATTTAAAGGATCAAATATCGCCTTGTGAACATAGTCCACATAATCCAAGCCAGAAGCCCTCTCTACAATGTAGGCAGCAAGCGCAGCAGACCAGTTTGAGTAGGCAGTGTGCTCACCTGGCTCATAAATTTGCTTAGGCTGCCTAATCGAAAGCGCCTCCTCAAGCGTCCCTATCTCACTAGACTTAGTAGTTTGAATGAAGTATGTATCTTGAAAACCAGCCTTGTGATTCATCAAATCAATCATAGTGATGGGCTTGTCAAAACTTAAATTCTTAAGAAAATTATCAGGCAAATAGTTTTTGATGTCCGCATTTAAATCAATAAGACCGTCCTCATAAAGCTGCATCACACTCACCCATATCAATAGTTTTGATATAGAGCCCCAGTCATAAACAGTATCCATCTGAGACTTAATTTTTTGCTCTTTATCCATGTATCCAAAAGCGTTTTGATATAAAACTTCGTCCCTGTCGTAAACAATCACATTCATCCCACAATTAGTTTTTTCATGTTCATTAAAATAATTTTCGATAGCTTCAGAAATTTCATCGTAGTTCAGCCCAGACGGCAAAGACTTCTCCGCAGCCTTTAAAGTACCGCCTTGCATAATTATCAGATTGATAAATATTGATAAAAGCAAAAGCTTTGATACAAATTTACAAATACCCTTCATAATACACCTCCACCTTATAATTAATTTAATTGTATCAATGAAATGTATGTGAAGTGTGAAGGAAGTGTTAAATATCTTAGTGGATTTGCATAAAAAAGAGATAAGCGTAAAACCTATCTCTACGTAAATTATTTATTCACTTTAAATACTATAGTGTACTTCACTAGCTGAGCAGAGCTCCACTTCTCATTAAGTACAGGAACAATCTGAACTAGCTCCCAACCTTCACTTGCCTTTTCATTTATGATCTTTTTCACTTCATCAAAAGCATCAGTTTTGCCAGCCTTAAGGCCGCCTTCAATTTCTACGTCAATAAATTCGTACATAATATCCCCCTTCGTATATATCCTTAAGATAAATTCTAATTAATATTGCCTATAATTCATTGCTTTCTATTTCAAGCAAAAGATCTACTAGCTCATACATATTGCTGCCACAAACTTCACTTTCTATTATATCGCCAAAGCTCGATAGCTTTTTCGCTCTATTACTAGCATCTATAATTTCCTCTTTAGATATATCACGCCTTAATTTTTTATCGTAATCTGGCCAAATCTTTCGTAAGGAATTCATTATCTCGCTTGTGCTTTTGCATTTTGGATTATCTGTAAAGTGGCATAGTAGCCAAAATTCAAAACACTTACTATTGACAATTAAAAGCCTCTTTCCATGTCCTTCATCTCTCCACTTAATAAGAGGTTCAAATTCATCTAAGCTTCTGTTGTTATGCTCTTCCCTGTCTAATATTATTACTTCTATATCATTAGGCAAATAATTTTTCTTTGGTCCAGCTTTTATTATATTCTCCTCATGATATTTTAAAATATTTAAAGGGTTCGACTTATTTCTATTCTGACCTATAATCCTTATGCTATAAGTATCAAGTGGGAACTTATCTTTTAATATATTTAAATAATCTTCCTCAGTATGTGCACCTTCGCATGAAATATGAATCTTGGGCCTTAAGGTCTTTTCTCTTCCCTTTCTTCTTTGTTTCGCCATATATACCTCTAAATATTTATTCTTGGTGTGCCACCTAGGCGTCCTTGAATATATAAATTATCTAATCTGTTGTTCTTCTTAACATCTTTAAAATCGCCAATTGAATATATATTTGATTCGCTAAACTTATTTCTTTCAACAAGCCATAGCTCATCTCTTCTAAACAGTTCTTGTGTTAATAGATTTGTGTCATGGCATGTAAATATTAGCTGCGATCTAGAGTTTTTGTCGTAATTACCCAAGTAGTACTCAATAAGCCCTCTAGTCATTTTAGTGTGAAGGCTTCTGTCTACTTCATCAATTACCACAACGGAAGCCCCTTTACTTAGCTCAAAGAACAATGGTATCAGCTCTATAGCTCTAAGTGTTCCCATCGACTCCATTGATAAGTTAAAGTCTTTTGTACCTTTCTTAGTCATATGTCTTGTAATAAGTTCTGATGTTTTAAGTTTATTACTTTCATCTTTTTTAAATCTTAAAACTAAACCTTGACTATTCGATAAAATTGCGTGTTCCGCAATGTTATTATCAAAGCTTGACAAAATTTGATTCATTATAAGTTCAGGTACATGTGCATTGTTTATGTCTATATCTTTAAAGTCAACTTCTGTAATACCAGTATCTAGTCTAGGTAAATACTCATTTAGGGCATCTATATACTCATCAATATCTAATTTATCTTGCAATAAGTATGATCTAGTATCTATAACTTTTATCTTCTTAAACCAATTAAAAACATCTTGAAAATCTTTTGCTTGCTGATCTATAGTGTTAGATAAAAAAAGCCTGTTTGATCTTGTACCAGCAGCAATTACACTTAATACACTACTGTTCTTTAATTTTTTGCCTAGAACAATATTGTCCTCTTGTCTATCGTATAAGGTATATTTTCTGCTGCTATTCTCAAATTCGAGCTTTTCACTTAGAATTCTCTTCTCATTTAAGCTTATAGAATAATGATAGATGTTATCATCAATCAAAATTTCTATATAAAAATCCGAATTGCCTTTTGAGTATTCATCATCTAATAAGTATCTTTTTACAGGAATTGATGTTTGAATATCTTGATAATTAACAACAAGTTCCTTAATAAATTTTAGAGCATCTATAAAATTTGATTTACCAGATGCATTGCCCCCAAATATTCCAAGTGCAGGTAATACATTCATGGAGAATTTAGGGATATATGCTCTTCTTTTTGTATGTTGCTCTTCTCTACTTGCTATAGATGTTATAAAATTTTTATCTTTAAAAGATTTCCAATTACTTATTTCAAAATCTAAAAGCATACTATCACCTCTGAGTTAATTATACTATAAAGTGAATATTTTTTCAAGCTTTTAGAAAGATTTTCTTTCTTTCAACAAGAAATTTTCACAATTGTTTATACTTGTTTTACAAAATTATTACTTGATTTGCACTATAAAAGCACCTACATTGTAGATGCTTTTATAGTATATGCTCACTTATTTCTTTTTTATGCTCATACCGACACTCATGCCAAGCATCATGCCGACCGACAATCCGATGGCTATATTGTCAGCATCCATTGCTATGGATACAGCAATTCCTAAGCACATGCCAATAGCCATGCCCTCAGACATGTAGGTTTCTTCTGTTTTTTCGCCCTTTTCATCGCCTTGCCTCTTCTTAGCTGTTTGTATGATGTATACCACTACTACACAAACTAGGAGTAGGGGTAGTATAATTCTTAAAATTTCCATATTTTCACCTCCTATATAACAGTAATACTTTTATTTTATCATTTTATCGAAACAATAGCAAGGGTATCAGACCAACACCCCACCTATTCCTCTCTCGTCATATAATACTCATCGCAGAACTTATCCCACTTCTCTACATATTCCTCATGCTCAAGCAAAATTAAGTCTTTTGCTGAGTATATATTTCTTTTTCTTGCTTCATCAAAGAAGTAGTCGAAGCCATCGAAGTCTTCGCTAAAATAAGCGTAGACGTGCTTAAAACCAAGGGTATATGCAAGGTAGAGGCGTGTATGGCCGTCTAGGGACGCGTAGGCGCCGTCGTGCATCGCAACAGGGATGATCACGTCTTCTTCGCCACCCACAAAGCTCTTTACTGCTTCTAATTTATCTTTATCGACAAAGAACTGTATTGGCTGGATTTTATCTATGTCAAGCTTAAATAGCTCTATGTCTTTGAATTTCTTGACAAGCTCACCGCTCTCGTCGTAAAATTTTGTGATATGCTCTGCGTTAAAGCGAAACTCGTCTATGACTTCGTCGAAATAAGTTTCATCGCCTATTATAATAGCCTCGCTCTGTGATATGATTTTAATCTCTATGGGCGCATCGCCATCTGCAAGGTAGCAGCCGTGCTGATTGAGCGCTTCTTGACTGAAGCGTTTGTCGTCGTATGTGTTGATTCTAGTTATGCTCATTAACTCACCACCTAATTTACTTGTTAAGTCTATTTTCTAAGTATATAATTTATTTTATCATTTTATCGGAACAATAGCAAGGGTATCGCAGCAATATATATTTTTTTTTTCGGAAAAATTGACATGAATATGGTAAAGTAGTATAATAACATAAAGAATATCATAGTATTTATAGGAGGCGTTTTATGTATAGATCTAAACGAATAATTGCTTTTCTTCTTTCTTTGATGCTTATAGTTTTAACATCTGCTGCTTGTGCAAATAAGGATGAAGAGCGTTACACAAAGGCTGAGCTTGAAGCGATGGATGCGCATGACTTGTATGAATTGTTAAAAAAGAATGGTTTAGAATCTGGCGCTGACATTAAGGAAATTCTTTCTGATAAGAAATTGGAAGAGTACATCAAAGAAGATTTTGATTTGCTTATCGAGGGTGCTTGCTCAAGAAGTGATATGGCGTACAAAAATCTGGCTGATAAAGTGGAGAAAGTTTGCAAAAAATTGATTAAGGAGTAGCTTTACTTAGAAAGCGATATAAAAATGGCGATAGATTTTGCTTCTATCGCCTCAAAATTTATTATTCAATATTTATTCTGGGAAATCAGATGTTAATACATCTACTATTTTGAATTTCAAAACTTGTTCTAAATCAAAGTTTTTTATCTATACTAAATTCATCACTTAAGCTCTCTTCTGCTTCTAGTATGATGAACTGTTCATCCCACATGCCTGAGAATAGCTTCTCCAATAAATAGGTGCCGCCATCTACAAAGCCAAGCTTCGCATCAAGCCAAGCTGCATCTTCCTTGACGCTTTGAACGTAATCCGCTCTTCTGCAGTCATTAATTTTTGTATCGATGATATCTATCTCGTGGTAATACCTCTTCCAGTCCTCGTGGTAGCGCTTTTTCGTATCTTCGTCTAAATTTTTAGTGAGCTTATCAAAAATCGAATGAAAATTTTCTTTCTTCGGATCTTTTTCGCGTACATATAGGTGGCCTGGCTCTTTTAAATCACTTTTTACTTCATCTGTGTTTTGCAAAAGAAGCGAAACGCACTCGTCTATCTTTGGCATAACAAGCCTACATGGAGCCTTGATGTCCTTCCACGATCCGCCGCAGTAACCCATCGCAACCAAAATCGTGTCTACGTCCTTGTCCATTGTCATAAGCTTGTGGGCGATGTGCTCACGCATCTCTTTTGGATCTCTATGATAAAGACGATTTAAATAAAATACCGGGTAATTCGTTTTAACTTTTCTTTGAGCCTCATCGATATAGTCTTTTAATGATGAACACCCTAAAATTACTGTTTTGGACATAGTGTCACTTCCCTTTAATCTAAGTACTTTACATATATTTGACAAGGGTTCCATTCGTCCCATAAATCCGGAAAGACTTCTAATTCTTTATATCCGACTGCTTTATAAAATTTATTCGTTATGTCGTACTCATTGTAATGGCCGGACTGAACGGTTTTTACCTGTGTGTATGTGTAGCCTAAACCCTTGGCTAAGTCTTCATAGGCTTTGTTTAGCTCTCTTCCAGCGCCATGATGATGAAATTTTTTCTTCACGCCCATGACAAAAATCTCTGCACAGTCTGGGCTGCTTGTGCCAAGGACGATGAAGCCTACTAGTTCGTCTTTATAAAAGCTTGCTAGAAATGGCTTTTCTTGTGACTCTTGAATGTAATTTTCTGTGCTCTCTGGCAAACCGAACCATTCTGGCAGGTCCAAAAGCACTTCTCTTGCGATGCTTTCTTTTTCTTTTTTATCAATAATTTCTTTTACAATAAATTTCATGCTATATTTAGTCCATTAAATCCTTTCATCTATAATTATATGCTCTACGCCATTTTATAAACTTGCCTATTTATAGAATATTACCACTTATGAATTTCTCCACTCATCTTAGATGCAAATAGAATATCGTAGATATAAAGCTGGATAGTCAGCATAATCAATATAGTAATAGTCCACAGAATTACTGGCTCATATAGGCTATATTTGCCTTTTGTCTGAAATTTTCCAAGCAATGAATCGGAAAATGATCTACTAAGTAATTCATATACTCCATAACCTAGTACTGCTCCAAAAGTATTCGTAATCAAGTCGTTAATATCTGTAGTTCCAAATCCAAACATTTGAATGATTTCTATAGACAATGAAAATAGAAATCCAAGTAATAAAACTTTGGATAAGCTATTATATTGCTCATAGAGTAGTGGCAGAAAAATTCCTAATGGAAGAAACAAAATTACGTTTAAAATTGTATCTTTAGGTCCTCTAATCATATCTATAAAAGGTAGTAATGAAAATCTCGGTGAAAAATTTGCTTTTAAACAAACACCTGTTGCAGACAAAACTCCTACAAGATAAAAAGAAAATATAAATGTCAAAATTATATGTCCTTTGCTTGGCCTATTGCCAAATGATTTTAATATTATAAAGTATAATATTAATAAGACCATAATAGGCAGACATCCACTTATTGCGTGATTGAAAATAAATTCTAAATCCATAAAAATTCCTCCCACTTTATTGTAAACACATTGTATCATGTTTACTTTAATTATATTTTCCCTATATTTCTTTTAATAATTTCAATGCCAAATACAATTTCCCAAGATCGTGGTTGGCGCTATTAAGTCCCTCTACCTCATAAGAGCTCTCGTTTAAGACATCTCCTGCTTCAAGAAAGTTATAAAGCTCAAAGCCATAAAAATCACAAGCTGCTTGTACGCCTGCAAGCTCCATCTCTACTGCTATGCAGCCTTCTGACTTTCTCTTTGCGACAAGCCCACGCGTCTCACGGAGCATAACGTCTGTAGTCCAGACCTTTCCCTTGGTATATGGAGCTTTTTCCTTGATAAAAAATTCTTCAAGCTTATCGTGGTTTTTAATGGCAATGTAATCTGAAGGAGCGGCATAATAATAAGATGCGCCCTCGCCCCTGTAAGCCTCTGTGGGTACGATGTACTTGCCAAGAGTCTTTTCCTTGTCAAGGCTGCCGCAAGAGCCAAACATAATAAATTTATTCGCACCCGTAAGCCAATTGACTTCAGCGCAGCTCGATGAAGCAAGTGCCGAGCCCATCATGCTAAGGTAGAAGGCAAATTCTTGACCTTCAAAATGGCTTTTATATATTGGCATTGAGCCATTCGCTGAGCCTACTTTAGCAATTTCTTGGCACTCAAAATTATCGAGTAAATATTCTACTATGCTTTTTGAAAATATTACCAAGCATTTATCTATTAAATTTTTCTTCTCGCCATAAAAGTGTTCTAGACTTATAAGTGGCTCTGTGTCTATATCGTAACTGTCTATTATCATAATTTACCCCTTTCGTTTACACTATACCATTTGTGAGTAAAGCAATAATTATATTAAATGGTGTTTTTATAATATTTATTAAATTATTGATATCAAATACTGTAATTATTAAAAGAATTAAAACAGGATATAAGTAGTAGAATAAATCTATAGCTTTCAATTGTTTTTTTAAAGCTATTTTCAATAAAACCACAAGATTGATTACAATTAATATAAAGTGAGCTAAAAGCAATAAGGCAAATATTAAATCTATAAGTCTACTTTGAGTGTTTTTCGCAAGATGTATATCATAGATATAATTAAATTTTCCTTCAAATTCAAGAAAAAATAATATAAACGATATTATAAGTAAATGTGAAATTAAAGTAATTATTCTAAGTTTTTTATAATTTTTCATTTAATACCTCAATTTTTTAATTATTACTTTAAATTCCAAAACTTTTTGGAGATATTTCAATTCCTAGAATTTTTGCAAATTGTATTCCAAACTTTACAAAATTATAAGATACTGAAGTGATAATTTTATCTTCTAAAATATAACCCTCCTCAATTGAATTTTCTATACATTCATCCCAATCTTTCATTAGAGTTAAATCAGATTCTAAAAATCCTTCTTCTAAGAGTTCTTCTTTGTTTACACCTGTCATAAATGGCTTACCATTAAGAATTCCTGCTTTTAGTAGCAAAACTGGAGCAATTGATATGGCACCTATTACTTTATCGCTAAATTTTTTTACAAACTCTATAATTTCTGGATCTTTGACTGCAGATTCTATATCTACTGCTCCCGGCAATAATAAGCTGTCATATTCATTAATATCTAATTCAAATATGGTTTTATCAGGTACGATTTTTAATCTTTCTTCACTTAATATAACTTCTTTACTTTTTGCAAACACATCAATTTCTTTATTTTTAAGTGCCAAAATTTCAAGAGCAACACTAATTTCAAAATGACAAAAAGAATCATAAAGTAACACAGCAGTTTTTTTCATAATTTTTCCTCCTATTATCTTATAAAGTTTTTTCAAGCATTATTAGTATTTTTAAATCATTTCGCAATGGGATTAAGTGGTCAATATGGATAAAACTTGGTATTTTCCAAAAGCCTCCTCGTATGTGGAAATATATTTATTATCAACTATTTCTAAATTCTTCTAACATTTTATTGAGAACTAATGCATTTTCATATTCTTAAACAAATGCCCCCCCTCTTTGTACTGAGAAAAATTCGTAATATTTGGCACATGTGCATTTTTTAAATATTCTTTTCTATTATACCAATTATTCATAATAAATTCTTTAAACTACATACGCTCTTCTTCCGATTCAAATAATAGTACTACTTCAAAAAATTCCTGTATAGAGAATTTATTACTGTGGGATTCTTGAAAAATGAAAAACTGATTTAATTTATAAAAAAATTCCTATCGTAAATCATATATTCAAAAAATCCAAACTAAAACTTTAAATTTTTAAAACCAATATATCTTTTTAGTCTTCCTCAAAGTCAATAATAAATTCAGATATCACTGGTTGTATTTTATATAATGAACTTATTGCGTATGACATTTGATTATATAAGACCTCATAACTATTTTTTTTAGAAAAAAATATATTTTTTAATTCATTTTCAATTTTTTCATTCATATAATTTATTCTGTCATCATCAGTAGTTAACACATTTTCCTCTAGCTTGTTTGTTTCTAAAATTATATTTTGGCAAATTTTAGTATCACGTATTATATCATCTATTAATTCTTCAAATTTTGGAAGTTCAATTGATATCTTAACTTTGTTGAACTCAATAGTATTTTCTAACAATTTAAATCTATGTTTTTTTATATTTATTTTTTTAATAAGGTAGTTGTATTTATTTATAGTATTTAATCTATAATCATCGATAAATTCACGAAATAAATCATACCTTTTAATCTTAGTTGGAATTTTTGAAATGTCCTCTAATAAACAAAAAAGTTTATTTGACAACTTTAAACTTTCAATTTCATTCAAATAATCAATTATCTCAAAAGATATTTCTATCAAATTATCTATTTGTCTTATTGCTAACGTATTATTATAATTTCTTACTTGCTGTAAAATCTCAGCATTTTTCAATTCAAGTTCTAATTTTCGATTTTCTTTCAATTCTTTTTTTAGTATATTTTTAGCTACAACTGCTGAAACAATTATTGCCAGCACTGATATACATGTGGATACAACAAATTCAATATTATTGATTACATATTTAATGGAAATCACCTCAATAAAATTATACTTACTAACTAACTATGAACTTTTCCTTCAATAATATATTTTTTAATAATATATTTTTAAATATCACCTAATTTTTTATTACTAGAATTATAATTCAAAATTGCAAAAATAGTATTATAGCACTTTTTCATTTATTCTCTTTCGATCATTGACATCAATACAACGCTCTCCAAATGAAACGAGTGAACACTAGGTATGTCAAGTAGCTACGTTAGTATGTAGGAACATATCCATGAACTTTTTAGATAGCTTAAGATTATCGTTAAAAGGTATTGCCTCGACAAACTGGGAGTCGTCAGCTTATAAGCTTACTCGCTAATTTGTATACTTGATTTATTTCTTTGCTTTCTAACTTCCAGTTGCAGAGTTCAGCTTTAATTAACTCTGGAAATTTTTTACTAATATCTCTTAAAGCATTCCCTACCGATTTTCTAACATATTCACTCGTATCTTCTTTTAATGCAGCAATTCGTCTGATAGCTTCATTTGGATTATCTTTGAAATATGGTCTGCTCGTCCATATTCTTAATCCCTCTGTTACTGCTCTCCTTGTATTAGGATTATTATTTTTTAACCATTCATCAATTACTGGAAGTGCTTTTTCATATCCTATTTTCTTACAAAATTCATCAAACGCCTTCGCCAATACTTCCTGAACTCTCCAATTATCATCTTTGGAAACTTCATCTCTCATAAATGCTAAAATATCATCTTGTTCTGATAAGTATCCAAAAAGAAATACACCATACATTCTAACTTGATAGGCATCAGATTTATATGCTAAAAATGCTAATTTTCTTATATATTCATTATCATTAGATTTGTAATCTGCAAAGGCTCTTTTTTCCTCCTCTTTGAAGCCATTTTCTATCAACGAAAATTCTTTTTCTAAACTCACGATATATTCTTTCATGCAGCTTCATCTCCTCCTAACTTCCAATTTCTTACTTTGCCACCTTTTCAAATTTTATTAATCAACTTTCTTTTGAATACACTGCAGCCATCACTTTCTCCAATAAATTCAAAATTATTTTTCATCGCAATTCGTTTGGAATTTTCCTGGTTCGGGGCACACTCAATAATCAAGTTTTTCCCTATCTCTGAACTACGGTTTATAAAGGCTTTTGTTAATTCATTGGCATATCCCTTCCCCCAGTATCTCTTATTGAGTATCCAACCAAGTTCGAAGGAGTCATTGTCATACTCATGAAATATTACATATCCGATAAACTTCTGATTAAAATCCTCTACCGCATAAATCAAAGGAGGGTCAATCAGTGCGACGCTATTTAAAAAATTTGCTGTTTTTTTCCATGAAAAGGCGGTTCTATAAATTTCATGACATCTTAATCTGAAAGTAGATTATATAATTCCGTTAGATCCTTATTAGTAAATTTTCTTATCTTTAATCGTTCGGTAATCATGCAGTCCCTCCTTCCTTTATAAAATTATTCTATCACAACTCGTCCCATTAAAGCCTTTCATCTGTAATTATACGCTCTACGCCTCTATGCTCTGAGCTAAGATATTCTTTCATAAATGTCGGGTATGCTTTGCATTTACCGAGCTCATCTATCGGCACCCAATGCATTGTCTCTTTAGCGCCTGACTCTGTAGTGCTTTGGCTTGTAAAGTCTCTTTTGCCCATGGGTTTCATCATATAGTAGAATGTAAGCTCATGAAAGTCTACACCTTTTAAGCCAGAGCTTCCGATGAAGAAGTTCTCATGTATCACGGCAAGTTGATCGACTTCGTAATTAAAACCTGTCTCTTCAAATACTTCTCTCTTCACGGCTTCTTCTGATGTCTCGCCCATGTGAACCGCTCCGCCGACCGAGTAATAATAGTCGTCCTCATCATTTCTTGCAAGTAGCACGCATCCCTCTTCTACTATGATGGCTGCTGCTCTATATCTAAATGCTTTTTTATCGTTAATAATAGCGCAATTATGCTCCATGGTTTTCTCCTTTATATACTTTCTCATCTAAGAACCGTAACTTATGGTTCAAATGCAAACAGGTTTCCAAGCTGAATTGAAAATCCAAGTGATTTATACATTTGTATATCGCATTGTGCACAAGCAACAGTCATTGAACTTATAGCACTTGACCTATATGCAAATTGGACTAGCTGGCGTGCTATTCCTTTATGACGAAAGTCAGGACATATGAAAAAATCTTCAAATATTCCACTTGACATATAGTCAAAAGTTGAAAAACCAACTGTTATTGAACAGCAGCCTACCAATGTATCACCTTCCCATGCTCCGAAAAATAATATTTCCCCTTTGCTGATTGCATCTTTCAGACGTTTCTTGGATATATCATTCGGTATATCCTCTCCTATTTCTGCTTTATATTGTTTTTGAAGTTCCCACAAAAGATCTATGTGTGAAGCATCTATTTCCTTATAATCCATTCATAACCTCCAGATAAACTCCTATTTGTTTAATAATTAAAAGAGATTGTTTGTTTACTTACATTTACTTCTGCTTCTACCCCAAAAGGAATTATACATCTTGGAGTTGAGTGTCCAATATTTATATTATAGACAATAGGTAAATCT
>QWCQ01001053.1_pt1 | contig 27903 bp, 15 predicted proteins | sample 1972701 | NCBI WGS metagenome assembly QWCQ01 (sample SAMN09866704, study PRJNA288562) | Human gut metagenome isolate pre4_stool, whole genome shotgun sequencing... | reverse complement strand
AGACGCACTTTTGTTCAGGAAATGACAGGAAGAGACACCTAGAGACTCTGAGAGACAACTCCTCCCGGTGGGGGTGCTATATTTGCACTGTTGGAGCGAACCCAAGGGGCGCTCGCTTTTTAGCTGTAAGTTTGTCACATGATCGTCGAGGGGCGTAACACCGAAGACCCGTGGATTAGGCGAAGCAAGCGATCGCGACCCTGCCAGGGTGTCGCACTATCAGCCTACTCATCCAGTGCGACGCCCTGGCGGGGTCGTATATCTTAAATACGTCGTTCTTTCCCGGGGTCTTCGGCACCTCGTGCCTCGACACCCGGTCTAAAAAACGATGATCCCTCCGGGGCTTCGCCCCTGCGGGATCGGCAGGCAGTAGCAGCAGGGCGGGGATCAGTCGACAGGATTGCACAGCGACAGAGATTATCACTTCTGTGCTTTAAGGCTCAAATGCGTCACCCCTGTTATTCTCTCGGAGCAGGGCGAGGGGTGTGGGTGATTATTAGTACCTTTGACCTTAGGAAAATTGAATCGCATTCATATCGACTTATGACTCATACGGCTAAAGGTTCTGCTCATAGAGAGCAGGAGAAGGAAGAGGAGGTGGTGCTCGACTTCAGCACCCTCAAGTGGCAGGGCGCTCGTCTCGATCCGATCAAGGAGCACTTGGTCAATCAGATCGACTTGATCTCCAAGGCTCCCGGCGACAGCAGCGCACGGATCGCACGGCTGCTCTCGCGTCGGCTGGAGATCGACGAGGACGAGCTTCTCATCACCGACGGTGGTGATGGTGCGGTTCGGCTGATCGCCGATGCACATCGCGGGGCACGCTCACTGATCCTTCCGCCTACCGGGATGGAGTTTCGCCAAGCGCTTCACCACGCCGGACACGAAGTGACGGAGGCACCTGAGGGGACGCAGCTCTCGGATCTGGTGACAGACGGGATCGACTTCGTCTGGCTCTCCGTGCCTAACAATCCGGACGGCAAGGTCTACCGCCACAGAGATCTCCTCTCGCTCCTCAAGAAGCATCCCGACACCACGATCATTGTCGACCTCTCTATGCGGAAGTATGTCCTCGAGGAGACGCTGAAGGAGTCGGACATACAGAAGTACCCCAATCTCGTGGTACTCTCGTCCTTCTCCCGCGCCTACAACCTCGCCGGGCTCTGCGTCGGTTATATCTGCGCCCGACCCGACTTCATCAACGGTCTCAGGGAGGACTACGTCCCGACGGGGATCAGTTCGCTCGCGCTGGAGGCGGTCCACTACGTGCTTGTCCACCCCGCATCCTTCACTATCCCTATCCGCAAGTGGCTCAGGGACGCACGACTGCTCGCCAAGGAGATCGACAAGATCGAGGGCTTCGAGAGCAGGCTCAGTGATGCGCCCTTCTTCATCGTCGAGTGCAGCAGTCCCGCTCAGCAGGTAGCAGAATACCTGCTCAAGGAGCACCACATCCTCGTCGGCACGGCAGCCAAGGGTATCGACATCCACGGCAACGAAATTCGCATCGCCCCCCTCCCCCATCAGGCGGAGAACGACGCCCTCATCGAGGGACTCAGAGGCTGGGCAGAGGCAGACCACGCCACACTCTAAGTCGACGATATTGATTTCATCATGAGTGTGCACCCCGATCGTAAGGCTAGACCTTAGGCGGAAGAGGGTGCACACTCTTTTTTACCCCCATACCACAGAGCCCATGAGACACTCAGCGATCGCCTTTACCCTACTTCTCCTCATCCTATCGGGCTGTCGGCTCGGAGGTAAGTCGTCCGACTACCCCACCCTGCTCCCGATGCCCGAGGAGGTGGTCTCGTCGAGGGACTCAATGCGGACCTCAGCAGGGCGGGGCTGCCCACGCTGGAGCTGACGCCGGAGTACACCTACGGGTCAGTCGTCTGCACGATAGACGCCAAGGAGCTGACCACGCCGGGAGCCTACACCCTCTCCGTCAAGCGAGGCGGCATCCGGATCACTGCTGCCGATGAGGATGGGATCGGTTACGCCCTTCAGACGCTTCGGCAGCTGATCCTGCCGACAGGGATCCCTACGGTGGAGATTAAGGACAAGCCACGGCTCGAGTACCGCGGACTGATGCTCGACGAGAGCCGGCACTTCTTCGGCGTGGAGGAGGTGAAAAAGTTGCTCGACGAGATGCAGCGGTACAAGCTCAATCGGCTCCACTGGCACCTCACTGATGCCGGCGGCTGGCGCTTGGAGATCAAGAGCCGCCCCCGGCTCACTGAGCGGACCGCCTATCGCACAGAGAGTGACTGGGTGAAGTGGTGGATAGAGGGCGACCGGCGCTATGCGAAGGAGGAGACGCCAGGTGCCTACGGAGGGTACTACACCCAGGAGCAGGCACGGGAGATCGTTGACTATGCTGCCGCCCGAGGCATCACGGTGATCCCGGAGATCGAGATGCCGGGCCACAGTGAGGAGGTGCTGCACGCCTATCCGATGCTGAGCTGCAGCGGGAGAGCTCGGCGGGGAGAGAGTGACTTTTGCATCGGAAATCCGATGAGCTACCAGTTCTTCCGCGATGTCCTAAGCGAGGTGTACGACATTTTCCCCTCCGCTTACATCCACCTCGGCGGGGACGAGGCGGGCAAGCAGGCGTGGAAGAGCTGCCCCAAGTGCCGCGAGGTAATGCGCCGTGCTAAGCTCAAGGACGTGGATGAGCTGCAGAGCTACTTCATCCACCGCATGGGGGAGATGATCGAGCAGGACGGTCGCCACTTCATCGGCTGGGACGAGATCCTCGAGGGAGGCTTGGCACCCGGTGCGATCGTAATGTCATGGAGGGGTATGGAGGGCGGACTCCGTGCTGTCCGCAGCGGGCACCAGGTAATCATGACCCCCAGCCCGCAGTGCTACCTCGACTACTATCAGGAGGACCCGCTCTCAGTCGACTACGAGAGCAACGAGGGCTACTGCGACCTCGCCCAGACCTACGCCCTCGACCCGGTGCCGGAGGAGCTCTCCCTCGAGGAGCGTGAGCTGGTGCTGGGAGTGCAGGGAAATATGTGGACCGAGTATGTCAAGACGAATGATGCACTGGAGTATAAGATATTCCCACGCCTACTCGCCATCGCCGAGATCGGCTGGACACCACAGCAGAAGCGGTCGTGGGAGGACTTCCGCATACGGGTCAATCGGCACATCCCACTGCTCCACGAGCGGGGCATACAGTCATATGATCTGACCAATGGACTTCGGTCCGAGATCGAGGTCGACCAGGATGCCGGTCTAACCCGCGTCCGCTGGACCACGGAGCTAGATCCCTGCGAGATGAGGTACCGAGTCGATGGCAAGGTCCCCGAGATGAGTGACCCGCAGATCCGGGAGGACGAGACGATCGAGGTGCGTGACAGCGCCGACATCGTGGTCCGGCAGTTCCGCGACGGTGAGCCGGTAGGCGACCCCGTCACGCTTCGAGTCGATCACCACCGCGCCATAGGCAAACCGATAAAGTGGGAAACGCCCGTGGAGGGCAAGTATGACGGTGGCGGCTTTGAGACCGTCCTGACGGACGGCTACCGCGGGTCAGTCTCCTTTGGCGACGGACGCTGGTACGGCAACATCGTCACCCCATCCAATATCGGTATACTTGATATGGGCGAGGAGACACTGATCGATAAGGTCTCCACCCGCTGCATGCACAATACCATCCCCGGGATCTACGCCCCCGAGTGGGTAGAGCTCTCCGTCAGCAGCGATGGCGAGGAGTGGACGGTGGTGGATCGCATCGAGTCCACACTCGACCCGACGGACCGCAAGCTACGCTTCGAGACCTTCACCTTCTACCCCCGCACCACCTGCCGCTACCTCAGGATCCAGTACGAGGAGGCGCAGCGGGGGAGGTTCCTATTCGCTGATGAGCTGATTGTCTGGTAAGAGAATTGTGCAAAGTGAGTACCTTAGCACTTGAGACTACCAACTTTTTCCTCTAAATTTGCCACAGAATAAAACTACAAAACTTATATACAAAATCAATCAACACATGAGCAACCACTTTCTTACCCTCCTCTCCGGAGTGATGAGTCTCGCCGCAGTAGCGATACTCCCCGGTAGAGCGCAGGATGCATCGCAGCAGACCCCTCCGCTGCCGATCGACAAGGACGTGCGAATGGGCAAGCTCGACAACGGGCTCACCTACATCATCCGTCACAACGAGAAGCCCAAGGATAGAGCCCACTTCTACATCTCACAGCGCGTCGGTAGCGTCCTCGAGGAGGATACCCAGCGCGGTCTCGCTCACTTCCTTGAGCACATGGCCTTCCAGGGTAGCAAGAACTTCCCCGGCAAGGGCATGATCGACTATCTAGAGAAGAATGGTGTAAAATTTGGCTCCAACCTCAATGCCTACACCGCCATCGATGAGACAGTCTACCAGATCATGAACGCCCCGACGACGAATCAGAACTTCGTCGACTCCTGCCTCCTGATCCTCCACGACTGGAGTGGCTACCTCGACCTCACCGATGAGGAGATCGACAACGAGCGCGGTGTGATCCAAGAGGAGTGGCGCACGAGAGACAACGGCTCCATGCGCGCCCTCGAGCAGTTGCTTGCCTCAGCCTTCCCCGAGGGACACCGCTACGGCAATCGTCTACCGATCGGCACGATGGACGTCGTGATGCACTTCCCCTACGATGCCCTCCGCAAGTATTATCACAAGTGGTACCGCCCAGACCTCCAGGCAATCATCGTCGTCGGAGACATCGACGTGGACCACGTAGAGGCGCAGATCAAGAAGACCTTCTCCTCCATCCCTATGCCGGAGAATCCCGCTGAGCGCGTCTACTTCGACGTACCGGATAATCCCCAGCCAAAGGCGGCTGTGATCACCAATCCCGAGGTCACCGGCACCCAGATCTCTATCGCACAAACCTACGATGCGATGCCTAAGGAGCTCAAGGCTACCGCCGTTGGCTTCCTCAATGACTTCATGTCCAACGTCATCAGTCAGCTCTTCGCCAACCGCTTCGATGAGATCCTCGAGCAGCCCAATGCGCCCTTCCTACAGGCCTCTGTCGGCACCGGATCCTTCATCGTCGCACAGACGGAGGACGCCTTCCAAGCCGATGTGGTCGCCGAGGAGGGCAAGTACGCCCGTGCCCTCGAGGCTCTGACCGCCGAGCTGGCTCGCGCCCGCAAGTACGGCTTCACCGAGGGAGAGTACAGTCGCGTGATCAAGAAGGTCCTCGCTGACTACGACAATGGAGTCAAGGAGAAAAAGAATAGGACCAACGAGCAGTACGCTGTCGAGTACTCCGCTTACTTCACCCAGGGAGGATACATCCCCGGTATCGAGACCGAGTCTATGCTCGCTCAGCAGATGGCTCAGATGATCAACGTACAGGCAATCAATCAGCAGCTGGCACAGATGATCCCCGAGCAGGCAGGGCAGAATTTCTTCATCTCCATCATGGCGGTGCAGAAGGACGGCCTCACCTACCCGACCCCCGAGGAGCTGCTCGCAGAGTTTGACAAGGGGATGCAGCAGGAGGTGGAGCCCTATAAGGAGACAGTCTCCTCCGAGAGCCTGATGGAGCAGCTGCCCCAGCCCGGCTCTGTCGTAGCCACTAAGGGTGACCAGGCATTCAAGTCCACCAAGTGGGAGCTCTCCAACGGCATCAGCGTCTACCTCCTCCCTACCGACTATGCCGACAATGAGATCAACATCCGTGCCGTCAGCCCCGGCGGTATCGTCCGTGAGGATCCGAGGGACATCAACGTCCGCGCCGTCAATGACTTCGCCGGCGTAGGTGGCTATGGCGGTCACACGCCCAATCAGATCGAGAAGATCCTTACCGGGCGCAAGGTCTCCGTCTCCGCCTCTATCGGTCGCACCAGCGAGTCGATCTCAGGTTACGCTGCCAAGAGCGATGCTGAGCAACTCTTCCAGGCGATCCACCTCATCACTACTGACCTCCGTAAGGACACCGCACTCTACAGTGCTGCCCGCGACCGTCAGGTAGCGATGATGGAGGCTGCTAAGAGCAACCCCACCCAGACCGTACTCCGCGACTCACTCCCCTCCATGATCTATGGAGGCAATCCTGAGGCGCTCCCTCTCACCATCGACCAGATCAAGTCTCTCGACTACGACAAGATCCTGGAGACCTACAAGAGCCGCTTCGCTGATATGGGCGACTTCACCTTCTTCATCGTCGGTGACTTCGAGCTCGACTCCATCAAGCCCCTTGTAGAGCGCTACATCGCCACCCTGCCCAATACCGCCCGCGGTGAGACCTGGCAGCGTGAGCTCGCCCTCCCGACGGCTAAGCAGTCAAGCAACCACCACTTCACCTACGAGGTGAGCACTCCCTCTGTCTTTGTCATCGACATGCTGATCAAGGACAACCCCACCTACGACCTCAAGAACGCCATCATGGCAGACCTCCTCAGCTCGATCCTCGACCAGCAGTACCTCGTCTCCATCCGTGAGGAGGAGGGCGGCACCTACGGCGTCTCCGCCATCGGCTCCGAGGACGAGTTCCCCACCCCCACCTCTCAGATGATGATCGTCTTCCAGACCAATAAAGAGCAGGCCGAGCACCTCAATCAGAGGGTCAAGGACGAGATGAAGGAGATGGTCGAGAATGGCATGAATCAGGAGTTCTTCGACAAGGCTGTCCTCAATATGAAGAAGCAATTCGACGAGAACCAGCACAAGAACAACTACTGGATGAGCCAGCTGCAGATGCAGGTGCTTCGTGATCGGAATACCGATGAGAAGTTCCTTGAGACGCTCAACAGCATCACCATCGAGGATGTCCGCCAGTACCTCAAGGGTCTCCTGACCGATAACACCTACCTCGAGATGATCGCCATCGGCGAGCCCGCAGCCACGGAGGCTGATGCCGCCGCCAAGCCCGCCGCCTGATCCCACGAGGATACACACACCTAATCACAGAGCCGCAGTGGAGCACACGCCCCACTGCGGCTCTCTTTTTACCCCCTTCACCTAGCTCATATCTGTTACCATTAATAGTTTTTCGCCTGTACCGTAACGGTATCGACACAAGTCCTTCATAGGATCTACACAGACTCTTATCCGGAATGTCACAGGAGATTAATCGGTAGGTAATAACGCTTTGCCACCTTTGCGGTGGAAAATAATCAAGAAGATATACTCTTACAGTAATGAAGGCTTACCGTATCATACTCCTGGCGATCATGACCTGCAGCACGACTGTAGCGACAGCGATCTCAACTCTCGGAAGCAACCATCTCATCTACACCCTTACTGAGCCCGAGGGCGAGATCGCCGGAGGTATACTCCACGGCGTCATCACAGACGGCACTACCAAGGAGCCGCTTATGGGCGCCACGATTCGTCTCGAGGGCACCTCCTTCGGCGGCTACACCGATATGGACGGGAAGTTCACCATCACCGGGATCCCCAAGGGGGTCTACACCGTGGTCATCTCCTACGTCTCTTACAAGACTGAGCGGATCCCCAATGCCGTGATCGAGCCGGGCCAGCGCGCTACGCTCGACTATACCCTCCACCCCGATGATGAGGTACTGGAGGAGGTGGTGGTGACGGCGAAGGCCAACCGTGAGTCGGAGAATATGCTGCTCCTCGAGCAGAAGCGAGCCCTCATTGCGATCGAGGCGATCGGCGCCATGGAGCTCGATCGTAAGGGCATCTCCAATGCGGAGGCGGCCGTACAGCAGGTCTCCGGCATCTCCAAGCAGGACGGCGTCAAGAACGTCTTCGTCCGTGGTCTCGCCGACCGATACAATAGCACCTACCTCAATGGCTTCCCCATCCCCTCCGATGACCCGGAGTACAAGAATATCTCCCTCGACATCTTCGACACCGATATGATCCAGAATATCGGGGTGAATAAGGCCTTCAGCTCCAGCCGCGGAGGTGACGTCGGAGGTGCAGCGATCGACATCAAGTCGAAGCAGCTACAGGGCGACCACCTCCTCTCCATCGGCGCCGGCATTGGGAGCAATGCGACCCTCCTCGGGCTGGACAATTTCTACCGCCAGGATGGAGTCAATTACTTCGGCGTCGCCAATAGGACGGAGCCCAGTCGCGACCTCTTCCCCGGCTACGGCTCCGAGATCAACGAGGTGAGCGAGTACCCCTTCGTCAATCAGCTCCAGCCGATCAAGGTGAAGGCGCCCATCGACCACAACTTTAATATCTCCCTCGGCAAGCGCTTCGAGATGGATCACGTAGACCTCGACCTGCTCCTCGTAGGGCGGCATGAGGTGGGCTATTCCTACTCCAATCGTATCTCCAGGAGCTTCTCCACCGTCTTTAATGGCGGCACCACCGGCCTCTGGTACACCAATCAGGAGGGACCGATGTACGACACCGATGTCCGCCAGCTGATCCTCGGCGACGCGACGATGCGCCTCTACGACAAGCACACCCTCCGCTACACCGGCCTCTGGATCCACTCGTCGAAGCAATTCGTCACCACCCTCATCGGTCAGCACTCAGATCACAATCAGGATGGGTCCATCAACCGCACCCCCGAGGGGGACCTCCTCCCGGACGGAGAGGAGATGGAGCTCAATCACATTAGCCTCACTCGTCAGCAGAATAACGACAATCGCCTCCTCGTCAATCAGCTCGACACCGACTGGGAGCTCACCGATGGACTGACGCTCAACGTCGGCGGCGCCGTCAATATCCTCCAGGCCTACGAGCCGGACCGTCGCCGCCTCTACATGGTCCTCACCAATCAGGGCTGGATCCCCGACTGGTCGATCAATAACGACCGCTTCTTCTCCAACCTAAGGGAGAACGACTACAACGTCAAGGCCGCCCTGGAGTGGAAGTTTGCCCCCGAGTCCTTCCTCACCGTCGGCTATAAGGGTCGCTTCATTGATCATAAGTTCAATGCGATCGCCTACAACCTCCTCGCCTCCGTCCCCACGGGGCTCGATGCGCAGGGCTTCAGGGATCTCAATTGGGACAGTCTCTACAATATCGAAACGCTCAGCAATCGAGGAACGGACAAGATGCCGGTGACCAACGTCAAGCTCAATAACGACGAGTGGTACCGGGCCAAGAAGAATATCCACGTCGGCTACCTCGACGCCGTCTGGAAGGTGACCGAAGCCCTCACCCTGCAGGGCGGACTGCGCGTCGACTTCCTCTCGCAGGAGGTCTCCACGGGGATCAATTCGGACACCCCCACCTCCACCGTCCTAGCCGGTAAGGACTCCGAGAGCCCCCGCATGAAGCCTTTCATCCTCCCGAGCTTCAACGTCCGGTACGACATCAATGACCAGCACACTCTCCGCCTGAGTGCATCGAAGAGCTACTCCATGCCGCGCTTCAAGGAGGTCTCCACCTACAGCTACGTCAATATCGACTTCACCAGCCGAGGCTGGTCGCAGGTGCGCCACTCCGAGCTCTACAATGTGGACCTGAAGTACGACTGGTACTTCTCCCCGAGCGAGCTCTTCTCCGTCACCGCTTACTACAAGCACATCAAGGATCCGCTCTCCCGCGTCTTCCTCGCCGGCACCGCAGGCGTCCTTCAGTACGCCAATCCGTCCGACAAGGCAGAGGTGGCCGGTATCGAGCTCGAGCTCCGCAAGGACCTCCTCAATACCTACAGCATTGCCACCGAGCAGCGTCACAAGCTCAGCATGGGCATCCGCGGCTCCTACCTCTACTCCGATATGATGCTCGACCTGGAGCCCTTCGGCGTGATCAAGAGCGAGCGCACTCAGCTCGAGGGCGCCTCTCCCTGGCTCGCCAATGCCGACCTCACCTACACCTACTCCACCGCACGCAATAGCTACAATGCGACAGTCCTCTTCGACTACTTCAGCGACCGCCTCTACACCTACGGTACCGTGGGACAGAATGAGAATGGCGTGATCGAGCAGGGCGTCGCCAAGCTCAATCTCGTCGGAGAGGCCAATCTCGGCAAGCACTTCTCCATCAAGCTCAAGGCGAATAACCTCCTTGACAGCCCGATCCGCAAGGTGGAGGTCCCGGGAGGAATGCTCCAGAAGACCTTCGACCAATACTACACCGCTCATCCGGAGCTACAGGCCCCTCACGCAGCGGACGCTCCCCAGATGATCTCCGAGTACCGCAAAGGTATCAGCTTCAGCGTCAGCCTGGGATATAAGTTCTAATAGACTACAGTAACTACAAACCAAGAATAGAAGACAGACATGAAAGCACTTACCAAGGGTCTAGCGCTCCTCCTCATGGGGATAGCCACCCTGAGCCTCTCTACGTCTTGTAAGGAGGACGACAACAAAAAGCCCAAGCCCACCCCGACCGAGCAGGCCGCGCTGAAGGGCAACATCACCAAAGATCGCACGCTTGACGCCAAGACTGCCTACTCTCTCCAGGGCGCTCTGATCGTCAAGAAGGGTGCTACCCTCACCATCCCCGCAGGGACCACCATCACCTCCAAGACCGGCTTCGACAAGTACATCCTCGTCGAGCAGGGCGCCAAGATCATCGTCAAGGGTACCGCTAGCGCCCCTGTCACCTTCACCGCTGAGGAGAAGAAGCCCGGCGCATGGGGCGGCCTCATCATCAACGGCTACGCTCCCCTCACCTCGAGTCAGAAGAGCGCCAAGACGGAGATCAACTCTGAGTACCCCTACGGCGGCGACCAGCCGGGCGACAACTCAGGCTCCATCGAGTACCTCAAGCTGGAGTACTGCGGTGCCTCTCAGAATGACGACGTAGAGCACAATTCCCTCACCCTCAATGGTGTCGGCAATGGCACGAAGCTCTCCAACATCTTCACCTACATGGGTGCTGATGACGGCGTAGAGTTCTTCGGTGGTACGGTCAATCTGGACGGCTTCCTCGCTGTCAATATGGATGACGATATGTTTGACGTCACCCAGGGTTGGAGCGGTAAGCTCTCCAACGCCTACGGCATCTGGGAGGAGGGCCACGTCAGCACCGAGAAGGATCCCCGCGGTGTAGAGGCCGATGGTAATCATGATGGCAACTACGCCAATGATGCCAATCAGTCCAACTTCACCATCGAGAACGTTACCATCGTCCTCAATCAGACCCCCTCTCAGGAGAAGGGGTCCTTCCTCAACGACGTCTTCAAGATCCGTCGTGGTGCCACTGCCAAGATTACCAACGCCCTCGTCAAGGGTCAGGGTCAGGCAGAGAACTTCATCAACACCACCGACAAGAAGGGCAACGGTAAGCTCACCATCACCTTCAATAATCAGCTCACCACTCCCCTCACAGGCAAGCTGATCAAGTCTGACAATAAGGATGAGGTCTCCTACACCGAGGATCCCAACCTCACCGGATGCGACGCATCCATCTTCGGCTGGACCGGTTACAGCTTCACTGAGACCAAGACTCAGAACCTGAGCGGCAATATCACCAAGGACATGACCCTCGATGCCGCTGTCCCCTACTCTCTCACCGGTGCACTCTTCGTCAAGAGCGGTGCCACCCTCACCATCCCCGCAGGTACCACCATCACCGCAAAGACCGGCTTCGACAAGTACATCCTCGTCGAGCAGGGCGGTAAGATCATGGTACAGGGTACCGCAGAGGCCCCTGTCACCTTCACTGCTGAGAAGAAGGAGGCCGGTGCATGGGGCGGACTCATCATCAATGGCTTCGCACCCCTCACCTCCAGCCAGAAGACCGCCAAGACGGAGATCAACTCTGAGTACCCCTACGGTGGCGACAAGGCAGACGACAACTCAGGCTCCATCGAATACCTCAAGCTCGAGTACTGCGGTGCCTCTCAGAATGACGACGTAGAGCACAATTCGCTCACTCTCAATGGCGTCGGCTCCGGCACCAAGATCGAGAACGTCTTCGCCTTCAAGGGTGCAGACGATGGTGTAGAGTTCTTCGGTGGCTCTGTCAGCGTCAAGAACTTCCTCGCTGTCGACATGGACGACGACATGTTTGACGTCAGCCAGGGCTGGAATGGTACCCTCACCAACGCCTACGGCGTATGGCAGGACGGCCACGTCAGCACCGAGAAGGACCCCCGCGGCGTAGAGGCCGACGGTAATCACGACGGCAACTACCCCGGCGACACCCATCAGTCCAATTTCAAGATGGAGAATATCACCATCCTCCTCGCTCAGACCCCCTCACAGACCAAGGGTCAGTACGCCAACGACGTCTTCAAGATCCGTCGTGGTGCTACGGCTACCATCACCAATGCTCTCGTGCTGGGTCAGGGTCAGGCAGAGAACTTCATCAACACCACCGACAAGAAGGGTAATGGTAAGCTCACCATCACCTACAATAACCAGCTCACCACACCGGTCATGGGCTCTGAGTTCAAGACAGGTGACAAGAGCGAGCTCAATGCGAAGGAGGACAAGAGTCTCAAGGGCTGCGACGCCGGCCTCTTCGGCTGGACCGGCTACCTCTTCCCCGAGGTGAAGACCCCGGAGGCCAAGAGTGAGAGTCTCAAGGGTGACATCACCGGCGACAAGACCCTCAGCGCCGCTGTCAGCTACACCATCGATGGCCCCGTCTTCGTCAAGAAGGGGGCCTCCCTCACCATCCCCGCAGGTACGATCCTCACCGCCGGTCAGGGCTTCGACAAGTACATCCTCGTCGAGCAGGGCGGTAAGATCTTCGTCAAGGGTACCGCCAATAAGCCTGTCATCATGACCTCCACCAAGCAGGAGGCCGGTGCGTGGGGCGGTCTGATCATCAATGGCTACGCTCCTCTCACCTCCAGTCAGAAGAGCGCTAAGACGGAGATCAATAATGAGTACCCCTACGGTGGCGACAAGGCGGACGACAACTCCGGCTCCATCGAGTACCTCGTCCTCGAGTACTGCGGTGCCTCTCAGAATGACGACGTAGAGCACAATACTCTTACCCTCAATGGCGTCGGCTCCGGCACCAAGATCGAGAATGTCTTCGCCTACATGGGAGCAGACGATGGTGTAGAGTTCTTCGGTGGCGCTGTCAGCGTCAAGAACTTCCTCGCTGTCGACATGGACGACGATATGTTTGACGTCACTCAGGGCTGGAGCGGTACCCTCACCAATGCCTACGGCATCTGGAGAGACGGTCACGTCAGCACCGAGAAGGATCCCCGCGGCGTAGAGGCCGATGGCAATCACGATGGCAACTACCCCGGCGACAGCCACCAGTCCAATTTCGTGATGGAGAACATCACCATTGAGCTGGCTCAGGCTCCCTCTCAGGATAAGGGGAAGTTTGTCAACGACGTCTTTAAGATCCGTCGCGGTGCCACCGCCAAGATCATCAACGCCCTCGTCAAGGGTCAGGGTCAGGCTGAGAACTTCATCAACACTACCGACAAGAAGGGAGACGGCAAGGTGACCATCACCTACAATAATGCCCTCGAGACCCCGGTCTCTGGCAAGCTGATCAAGACCAATAACGACGCTGATGTCAAGGCGACACAGGATATCAAGCTCAAGGGCTGCGAGAGCAGTGTCTTCGGCTGGACCAAGTATGACTTTGAGAAACACACATACAATCGTAAGTAAGAGAAAAAGGAAAGCAGAAGAATAGGCTTAGATCCATTCATACTGTAAGATAAAAGGAGTCCGGAGGTCGTGTCTCGTGAGAGATACGGCCTCCATTTTTACGGCTCCCACATCCCCGCCGAGCGGCTAATCTATCCGAAAGCTTCAGCGGTGCAAATATACAACCTCCGTCAGACGAGGTTGTCTCTCTGTGTCTCCTTCTGTCTCCTCCCTACCAAAAATGCAGACTATGAGACTCTCCACCAGATTAGCCTTGACTCAGCAAGAGCCCTGAAATGCCTGATCCCCGGGTCGTCGGGGCTACGCCCCTTGACCCGGGTCTAAAAAGCGGGCACCCCTGTCGGGGTGCATCGTTCACCACTCTTCACAATGAGTTGAATGGTTTCTGTACCACTCAAATGCGTCACCCCTGAACACCACGGGGGAGGCGTCCGGGCAGTCGGCGAAAAGTGGTACCTTTGTGACCTATATAATATAAGGTATACAGATCATGAGTCAGGATAATAGTCACTTCAAGCGAACCCTCATCACCGCCGCGCTGCCCTACGCCAATGGGCCGGTGCACATCGGTCACCTCGCTGGCGTCTACGTGCCGGCAGACATCTACGCCCGCTACTTGAGACTGCGCGGACGGGAGGTGCTCTTTGTCTGTGGCTCCGATGAGCACGGTGTGCCGATCACCCTCCAGGCGAAGAAGCGCGGGATTACCCCGCAGGAGGTGGTCGACCAGTTCCACGGAATCATCAAGAAGTCCTTTGAGGACTTCGGGATCTCCTTCGACATCTACTCCCGCACCTCGTCCAAGATCCACGAGGAGACCGCATCCGCCTTTTTCCGCAAGCTCTATGATGACGGGAAGTTTATCGAGCAGACGACCGAGCAGTACTACGATGAGGAGGCGGGAGAGTTCCTCGCCGACCGATACATCGTCGGCACCTGCCCCCGCTGTGGCAATGAGGAGGCGTATGGCGATCAGTGCGAGAAGTGCGGCTCTGAGCTGAGCCCGGACGAGCTGATCAGTCCCCACTCCAAGCTGAGCGGCGCCACCCCGGTGAAGCGCCCGACGACCCACTGGTACCTCCCGCTCAATGACTATCAGGACTGGCTCTCCAAGTGGATCCTCGAGGAGCACAAGGAGTGGCGCCCCAACGTCTACGGTCAGTGCAAGAGCTGGCTCGATATGGGGCTGAAGCCTCGCGCCGTGAGCCGCGACCTCTCGTGGGGCATCCCGGTGCCGGTCGAGGGGGCTGAGGGGAAAGTGCTGTACGTGTGGTTTGACGCCCCGATCGGCTACATCTCCAACACCCGTGAGCTACTTCCCGACAGCTGGGAGACATGGTGGAAGGACTCCTCGACGAGGCTGATCCACTTCATCGGGAAAGACAATATCGTCTTCCACTGCATCGTTTTCCCAGCCATGCTCAAGGCTGAGGGCTCCTTTATCCTCCCCGACAACGTGCCCTCCAATGAGTTCCTCAATCTCGAGGGAGACAAGATCTCGACGTCAAAGAACTGGGCCGTCTGGCTCAATGAGTACCTCGAGGACTTCCCCGGCAAGCAGGATGTCCTGCGCTATGTATTGACTGCCAACGCTCCTGAGACTAAGGACAACGACTTCACGTGGGAAGACTTCAAGTCCCGCAACAACAGCGAGCTGGTGGCCATCCTCGGCAACTTCGTCAATCGCGCGATGGTGCTCACGGGGAAGCACTTTGACGGTAAGGTACCCGCTGCCGATCTGACGGATGAGGACAGGGAGGTACTCGCCAAGATGAGGGAGATCCGCGAGGAGACCGCCCGACTCATCGAGGACTTCCACCTCCGCGATGCTCAGCGCACCGCCATGGAGCTGCCCCGATTGGGCAATAAGTACCTCGCCGACCTCGAGCCGTGGAAGGTGATCAAGACAGATCCCGATCGTACCGGGACGATCCTCAACGTTGCCCTCCAGATCGCAGCTAATAGTGCGCTTCTCCTCGAGCCCTTCCTCCCCTTCTCGATGGCGAAGCTCCGCCGTATGCTCGCTATGGACGAGCAGGTCGACTGGGAGGCGATCGGTGAGACTGATCTCCTCAAGGCGGGTCACCAGCTGGGGAAGACGGAGCTGCTTTTCGAGAAGATCGAGGACGATCAGGTCGAGACGCAGAAGCAGAAGCTCCTCGCTGCTAAGGAGGCCACACTGGCAGCCAAGGAGGCAGAGGCAGCGGCTCATCTCTCTGTGGACCCGATTGATGAGGAGATCCCCTTCGATGACTTTGAGAAGATCGATATCCGTGTCGCCACCGTGCTGGAGTGCGAGAGGGTGCCGAAGTCCAAGAAGCTCCTTCGCTTCAAGCTCGATGATGGTCTCGGCGGTCGACAGATCCTCTCCGGACTTGCCGGCTACTACGAGCATCCGGAGGAGCTGGTAGGTAAGCAGGTACTCTTCCTTGCCAATATCGCCGGCCGCAAGATGATGGGGCTGGAGAGCAATGGTATGATCCTGAGTGCGATAGAACCTGACGGCACACTCTCTGTAGCGACCACCTCCAAGGAGGTCCGCCCGGGTAGCCGACTCTCGTAATCATGTCCTCGACAGCCCTTCTCCTCTCCGGCGGTGTCGACAGCTCCGTCGCAATGGTTCGTCTCCTCGAGCAGGGGATACGGCCTGACCTCTTCTACATCCGCATCGGGGCGAAGGAGGAGGGCTATGCCGGTTGTCCGGCGGAGGATGATGAGGTGATCGTCCAGATCTTAGCGCGGAAGTACGATCTCCCACTCGAGATGATCGATCTCCACCGGGAGTACTGGGACCATGTGGTCGGCTACCTGCTGGAGTCGGTGCAGAGGGGTCTGACGCCCAATCCGGACATGATGTGCAATAGGTGGATCAAGTTTGGCGCCTTTGACAGCTACACCGGATCCACCTACGACCATATCGCGACGGGACACTATGCCCGCAAGGAGACGATCGACGGGCGAGACTACCTCGCCACAGCGGTGGATCCGGTAAAGGATCAGACCGACTTCCTTGCCCAGATCACCTACCCGCAGCTCCATAAGGCGCTCTTCCCGATCGGGGATCTCCCCAAGGAGCGGCTCCGGGCCATCGCCGAGGAGCATCACTTGGTCACTGCCCACCGGGACGACAGCCAGGGGATCTGCTTCCTCGGCAGGATCGACTACGACGACTTCCTCCGGGAGCATCTGGGAGAGAGGGTCGGCCCGATCGTGGAGCTGGAGACGGGTCGCGTGCTGGGCGAGCATAAGGGCTTCTGGTACCACACCATCGGGCAGCGGAAGGGTCTCGGTCTGAGTGGCGGTCCCTGGTACGTGATCCGGAAGGATGTGGAGTCAAATACGATCTTCGTCAGCCGAGGCTTCGACACTGCGATGCAGTACAGCGACCTGATCCGGCTGGGGGCGATGAACTATATCTCCGGCGATCCGATGCCCAAGGGGGCGAGCGAGATGCCGGTGACCCTTAAGGTACGCCATACGCCCGACTTCACTCGTGGACTGCTCCGTCGCCACGCCGACGGTAGCCACAGCGTGCTCGCCGAAGAGCCGATCCAAGGGGTGGCAGCGGGGCAATTCTGCACCCTCTACGACACCGAGGAGCACCTCTGCTACGGAAGCGGAGTGATCGCCGAGGGGCTGCAGAGAGACACTCAGGATAAGATTCCGCAGGAAAAACCTTAATTTTTATCAGAAAAGGAGTACCTTAGTACACAGAATAAGAATATATCACTCATATAGTATCAAAAACCGGATATGAAACGTATCAATACCATTCTGGCTATCGCAATGACGCTGGTGCTCTCCCTCGGACTCACCGGATGCGGCAAGTCTTCGCCCAAGGACGTGGCCAAGGAGGCTGTCGAGGCGCAGCTCAAGGGCGATCTACAAGCCTTCTACAACCTCCTCTGCGAGGCGGACCAGACCACGATGACGTACGACAACTTCATCACCAAGTATGTTATGCCTAAGGATGCGCAGGCGCTCTTTGATCTCGTGCCGGAGACGCGCGATGTGTTCAAGGCAGGCAGCTTTAAGGAGATCGTAAATGGCGAGACCGCCACCGTCACCTACGTCCTCACGGTACCGGACATGGACAAGATCATCAAGGAGAATATCAGCCTCGAGATCCTACAGCAGATGATGGCGAAGGGCAATCGCATGAGCTCGCTCTCCGACCTACCCGATGAGATGAAGGAGAATATCAAGCAGTACATCGCTAAGAACAATATCCCCACCCTTGAGGTCCCTCAGACGATGAATCTCGTGCGGGAGAATGACAACTGGCGGGTCAATCTGAATCTCCGCGACGCTATCAACCTCGGTCGCATGCCGGCTCCTTTCGTCCTCAAGTGACCTCCGGGCCCGAGCCGGGACAACTATCCGTGCGGGGAGGGGATGACAATCTCTCACCACAAACTATTTAGGAACCAAACCATGGCAAATAAACCAACTATTGAGTCCAAGCCCTACGTCATAGGGATCGACCTCGGTGGCACCAATACAGCCTTCGGGATCGTGGACGCACGAGGAAATATCCTGCGTACCAGCTCCATCAAGACCGGTAAGCACCCTGACGATGGACAAGATCTTCGGTATCGGCATCGGAGCTCCCAACGGAAATTACTTCAATGGCTCGATCGAATTTGCCCCCAATCTCCCCTGGAAGGATAAGATCCCACTCGCAGGGCTGCTCGAGAAGGAGCTGCAGATACCGGTCGTCCTCACCAATGACGCCAATGCGGCTGCCATCGGAGAGATGACCTATGGTGCGGCTCGAGGTATGAAGGACTTCATCGAGATCACTCTCGGCACCGGTGTCGGTAGCGGCATTGTCGTCGGGGGCGAGCTGGTCTACGGGCACGATGGCTTTGCCGGCGAGGTGGGTCACACCGTGATCCGTCGCAATGGTCGCACCTGCGGCTGTGGTCGCCAGGGATGTCTCGAGACCTACACCTCTGCCACCGGTGTGGCGCGCACGGCACGCGAGTACCTCTCTATCCGAGAGGATGACTCCCTGCTCCGTGACCTCGACCCGGCGGAGATCACCTCCAAGGATGTCTTTGATGCCGCCATGAAGGGCGACAAGCTGGCGATCCACCTCAAGCCGACACAGCGCGCCATGGAGGAGAACCTCCTCAATATCTATAAGGGCAAGGTGAAGATCGTCTTCAGTGAGCTGAAGGAGAATGACGCCGCCATCCTCGGTGCCGCAGCCATGGGCTGGGAGGCAACACACCTCCACCCGGACAGCGTCTATATGGCCAACGCCGAGGTGTAACCGCGGCAGCGTCCCCAAGTACTACAGCGGTGGAGCAGGGTTATGACCTTGCTCCACCGCTTTTTTTATTCCCATAAAAATCAGAGCGGATGAGCCCTCACACTAAACCCGGTATTAGAGATCACTAAACCCGATATTAGGGATCACTAATATCGGGTTTAGATAATTCCCATGAAGGGCCGGGATGCCGCTTCCCGGGATCAGCGCCGTGGAGAGCTTAAATAATCGTACATTTGAGGTATGAAGAAGAATAAGAAAGATGCTATAATCGTCCTCTCCGGCGGTCTCGACAGTGTCACGCTACTGCATGACAAGCAGGATGAGATCGCCCTGGCCGTAACCTTTGACTACGGCAGCAATCACAACGCTCGCGAGATCGCCTGTGCGAGGCGCCACTGTGCCGCGCTCGGTATCGAGCACCTGGTGATCCCCCTTCACTTCATCAAGGAGTACTTCCACTCCTCCCTCATCGAGGGAGCGGAGGCGATCCCGGAGGGCTCCTACGACGAGGAGAATATGAAGTCCACCGTCGTCCCCTTCCGCAACGGAATCATGCTCTCCGTCGCCTGCGGGCTGGCAGAGAGCCGGGAGCTGAGCCGAGTCATGCTCGCCAATCACTCCGGTGACCATACGATCTACCCCGACTGCAGACCAGACTTCATCCGAGAGATGAGCGGGGCCATGCGTGCCGGGACCTTCAATGGCGTCACCATCGACGCGCCCTATACGCTGATCACCAAGTCAGACATTGTCCGTCGTGGTGCAGAGCTGGGCGTGGACTACAGTGACACCTACTCCTGCTATAAGGGGGGAGAGAAGCACTGCGGCAAGTGCGGCACCTGCGAGGAGCGACGAGAGGCCTTCCGTGAGGCCGGCATCACCGACCCGACCACCTACGAGACTGAGTAGATGAAGAAATCCAGTACGACAGAGCAGCGCATACTGCTGACTCTGGTTCTCCCCTATCAGACCTCCTACGAGAGACAGACCCTTGTCTGTATAATGGGGGACGAAAGGCTCCCGATGGAGGAGCGATCAGCAGGGCTCTGGACCCTCGACCTGCCCCTTTCCATCCGCAGCCACAAGGAACTGCGCTACAGCTACAGAGTGGAGGAGGAAGGGGATATCGTCGCTGTGGAGGCTCCTATGCCCCATACCATTCGCCTGAGAGCAACGGAACCGAAGACGACACCTCTCAACGTGGTGATCCGCGACCGGTGGATCGCCCCCTCGCCCGCACATCGGCTAATGAGTCCTCCCCTCTGTGGGCTGCTCGGACTGCCTGACAGGACAAGGGAGCCGATAGCTGCCCTTGACTGTCACCGCGGTGAGGCGATCGCCTTCCTGAGGCAGGAGATCTATGACGGGGAGCTCTTCCTCGTGGGATCGACCTCAGAGGCGGGAGCATGGGACCCGATGCACGGCATCCCTCTCCGCGCCTGTCGCCACTGCTACACGCTATCCATGGAGGGACTCCCGGCAATGGAGTACAAGGTGGTTCTCCGCAGGCGGGATGGATCAATACTCTGGGAGGAGGGACCCAATAGAGTCTACCGACCGGAGGAGAGACGCTCCCTCACGCTCACCTTTATCGACGAGCCGAATCTTCAGCCCACCTGGGAGCGAAGGAGTATCGAGGGGACGGTGGCACCACTCTTTGCCCTCCGCACGGAGCGGTCCTACGGTATCGGCGACTTTGGCGATGCGGTGGACTTCGTTCGCTACCTTGCCGAGCTTGGACAGCATCTCTACCAGATGCTCCCGTTCTACGACACCACCTTTACACGGACCCCGCTCGACTCCTACCCCTACAACGCCATCACCACCTACGGCCTAGATCCACTTTACCTCGATGTGCGCCGGCTACCCGGGTACGACGATGCACCCCTCAGACGGAGCTGGGAGAGTCGAGCCACCGAGCTCAATGTCCTGCCTAAGGTCGACTACCTATCCGTCCGGGAGCTCAAGCGCGAGGTGATCGACTACTGCTACGATCGGGCTGATGATCAAACAATGGAGAGGGTGAGGGACTTCATGTCCCGTGAGGGGGACGATCTGCTCGCTTACTGTCTCTTCTGCGTCCTCAGGGATCGGCAGCCGGGGACACCTGTCACCGAGTATGCGACCTACACCTCAGTGCGGGATGAGTACCTCCGGGCGAAGATGATCGAGGGGGCTCAGGCGGAGCGGGAGGTGCTTCGGTACGCCTTCATCCAGTGCTTCTTGTACGACCAATTGGGCAGGCTGACGGAGACCGCCCACCGGCATGACGTCCTGATCAAGGGCGACTTGCCGATTGGCGTGGGACGGAATAGCGTCGACGTCTGGGTCGCCCCGCATCTCTTCCACCTGGACAAGGAGGCAGGCGCACCGCCCGACTTCTTCTCCGCCGATGGGCAGGACTGGGGCTTCCCCACCTACGACTGGGAGGCGATGTCAGCGGAGGACTTCCGCTGGTGGCGTCACCGCTTTGCCGTGATGGAGCGTCACCTCGATGCGATCCGGATAGACCACATACTCGGATTCTTCCGCATATGGAGCATCCCGGAGAGTAGCTCCGACCAGCGTCAGGCACACTATGTCCCGGCACTCGGCTACCGACCGGATGAGGTGCAGGGGGTGGAGAAGCTCTGTGCTAAGGACGAGCAAGGGCTCTATCACCCATCGCCCTCACCGGAGCTCTACCCGGACTTTGGTCCCCTGAGCGCCGAAGCGAAGCAGCTGATCCTCTATCTCCGAGAGGAGTACCACCACCACCGCAACGAGGAGCTCTGGCGCCGAACCGCCATCAAGCGTCTCCTCGGGGCCACCTCAGAGACCGACATGCTCCTCTGCGCCGAGGATCTGGGGAGTCTCCCGGGGAGCATGAGGGAGGTGATGGACACCTTCGAGCTGCTCTCCCTCGAGGTGGTGCGGATGGCGAAGAAGCCCTGGTGCCCCTTTGCCCACCCTCATGACCTCCCCTACCTCAGCGTCGGCTCCACGTCGACCCACGACACCAGCACGCTGCGCGCCTGGTGGCACTCGCTCGATCACTACATGAGGTGTGAGATCGCTGCCGCTTACGGTTGTGCGGACGACCCCACACCGGCAGGTCTGATCCGCGCCCTGAGACGACTTGCCCCGTCGGTTCTGCTGGTTCTGCCGATGCAGGACTGGTGGACGCTGACCGGATACGGTTCGGAATTGGCACCGGAGGAGGAGCAGATCAATCATCCCGAGGACCCGAAGCAGATCTGGGACTATCGGATGCCCGGTAGGATTGCGGACCTGCCGCGCTCCTTAGAATAAAGAAAGGTATGAGTACAAAGAGACTTCTATCCACCGCAGCACTCGGAGCACTATCCCTCTCAGCGGCTGCCCAGATGCGACCCAACGTCATATTCTTCATGGTGGACGACCTCGGTATAGGTGACATCGGCGCCTATGGTCAGAGATACATCCCGACACCTGGCCTGGACAGCCTCGCCCGGGCAGGCATGACCTTTACGCAGGCCTACGCCGGCTGCTCCGTCAGTGCCCCCTCCCGCGGATCACTCCTCACCGGACGCCATACCGGGCACGCCTTTATCCGAGGGAATAAGGACACGCCCAATCCCGACGGACACACCTACGACCACCCACTCACAGATGGAGAGGTGACTATCGCCGAGATGCTGAGAGATGCCGGCTACGACACCGCCTGTATCGGGAAGTGGGGTCTGGGCGGACCCGGCACCGAGGGCGCACCGACGCGACAGGGCTTTGACTACTTCTATGGCTACCTCGGGCAGCTCAACGCCCACCGCCACAGACCGGAGTTTCTCCATGAGGGAGAGACGCTGGTCCCGCTGGACGGGAAGACCTACGCACAGGATCTGCTGATGGACCACGCGATCAACTTCCTTAGAGATCGAGAGCGGAAAGAGCGTCCTTTCTTCCTCTACTTCACCCCTGCCCTACCGCATGCGGACCTGGACGCGGAGGAGGATGATCGGAAGCCCTTTGAGGGAAAGTTCTGCGAGCGCCCCTTCGAAGGCAATTGGTACCGCGCTGAAGCGCAGCCTAAGGCAACCTATGCCGGTATGGTTCGCCGGATCGACAACGATGTACGGCGGATGATGGAGGTACTTCAGGAGGAGGGACTGGCGGAGAATACCCTCTTCATCTTCACCTCCGACAATGGGCCGCACGAGGAGGGCGGGCACGATCCCTACTTCTTTGACGGCAATGGTCCCTACCGCGGCCTCAAGCGTGCCCTCTACGAGGGGGGTGTCCGTACACCCTTCATCGCTGTGTGGCCCGAGGTGATCAAGCCCGGTAGTACGTCCTACCACATGCTCGCCTTCTGGGACATAATGCCGACCCTGCAGGAACTCTCCGGCGCGGCTCCTCAGACTCAGTCTGATGGGATCTCCTTCCTTCCCACCCTTACCGGTCGAGGCGAACAGCCGGAGCACCCGTATCTCTACTGGGAGTTTCATGAGGAGGGCGGACGTCAGGCGGTCCGCATGGGGCAGTGGAAGCTGATCCGACAGCAGGTCAAGGACGCCACCCGGACGCACGACGAGCTCTTCAATCTCTCTGCCGATCCCGGTGAACTGCGCGATGTCTCCGCTGATTACCCGGAGGTAGTCCGGCAGTTGGGAGAATTGATCGACCGGTCGCACCGACCCAGCCGTGACTTCCCGCTGCTCCCATCAGAGAGACAGTAATAGAGAAAGATCCCCCCGCAAGAGACTTGCGAGGGGATCTTTTTTTGTGCTTAGTCAGGGGAGGTTACTTGCCCTGAAGAGTCAGCGTCTGGAGGTACTTCTCAGCATTAGCAGCAGAGGGCGAGGTCGGATAGCTCTCCTTAACCTTAGCATAAGCCTCCTTAGCCTTATCCGTCTTGCCGAGAGCCTCATAGGCAAGTCCCGCCTTGATCAGGTAGATCGGTGAGAGGAGCATATTGTCTGCCTTCTTGGCAGCGTCCTCGAAGTAGCCCACAGCCTTGTCGTACTGGTCTCCCTCGACGTAGCAGTCGCCGATCAGACCGATGACACTCGGCTGGAGCATCATGTCCTTGGAGCTAAACTTATCCAGCTGCTTGATAGCGCTCTGGTAGTCGCCCAGCTGGTAGTAGCATACACCGGCGTAGGCATGAGCGACATTACCTGCAGGAGTATTCCCGTAGTCGCTGATGATATCGAGGAAACCCTTCACATCAGCGCCGTTACCCTTGAGAGCTGTCTCGAATGAGTCTCTCTCGAAGAGCTGCTCTGCACGGAAGATCTGCTCCTCAGCCTTAGCCTTATGAGGCATCATATAGGCATTACGATAGAGGATGATGCCACCGATGACGACGATGGCAGCTACCAGGCAGATGATAAGCGTCCGCCTATTTTTCTTCATGTAATCCTCTGCCTTACTTCCGGTCTCGGCTGAGGTTGCCTCCTTATTGAGGTCTTGGGTATTGCTTTGCTTACTCATGAGTTAGCTTCTTATATATAGACTACGGACTAACTGCGCAAAGGTAGTAAAAACAATCCGATAAAGCGATAGATCCGTCTGCCATTCGCTCCGGATGCGAGGATAAAAGAGAGTTAGGACGACACTGACAAACACAAATTATTGTCAAATATGGGGTGAATTGTCATCTTGAGTAGGCAAAGGCTTGCATTATTCCGAGAAAGTCCCTACCTTTGCATCGTGGTTTTTTCATAATAGTATTAGATTAAAGGTTAAGGTAAGAACAGAGCTGTCGTGAGACAGCTTTTTCTTGAAAGGTCACGAGTCACCTCACTTATGGAGGCGACTCGTTTCTTTTTGTCTGCTGTCAGAGCGAAATCAGGGAGAGAAAAAAAACGAGACCCTATCCACCTGACAAAGAGCGCAATCTGTAGCAGTCGCAATTATTTTTCAAAAATCTTTAGGTACACCCCTTGCATACGTGAGATAAAGTCCCTACCTTTGCATCGTGGTTTTTTCATAATAGTATTAGATTAAAGGTTAAGGTAAGAGCTGAGCTGTCGGGAGACAGTTTTCTCTTGAAAGATCACGAGTCGCTTCGTACACTTCGTACGACAGTGGGCTCGTTTCTTTTTTTTTCATAGACAACATGTAGTCTGACATAAGACTGCACGTTATACACAAGCTAGGGGCCCCGAGCGAAGTGATTCGACTCGGGGCCTTTTTTTGCGTGATTATCTGATGCGGAGAGCGGAGAGGTGGGCCGGCGAGGCGATGAGGAAGCGATGAGGTCGCTTCAGCGTCACGATGTCTGAGGGCGGGAGCGCCATCCGCTGCAGCTCGTACCGATCTACGACCCTAAGGCGGGCGTAGGGACGAGGGCCGAAGCCGTTGTACAGCTTGAGCTGCAGCCTGTGCTGTCCCGGCGTCAGCCAGAGGAGTAGCGGGATCGTCTCCGCACCCTCTCGCACAAATCCCCCATCGATATACTCTCCATCGAGGTAAAGGAGGAAGCCGCCACTATAGCTGAGATCCACCCACAGGTCGCCCGACTGATCGCAAGTCAGCTCCTGCTCGTAGAGCAACCCTCTGTGCTGATCGGGAGAGCCGAGTAGCGAGTCTCCCAGGATCGCCCCCTCCACAGGCTGATGGATCACGCCGTCATCCGAGGGCATCCGCCCCAGCTGACCGCCCACCGATCGGCAGGAGAGAGCCCCTACGAGCCGCAACTCCGGAGACATCGCACCGCTGCTCCGCCCCCGGAGCGTCACCACCTCCCCATTCATCTCCACCTCACGACCCTCATACTCTCGGGGAAAGGAGATCTCTCTCAGCCCCTTCCCCACGACCCTGTAGCCGACCACACTCCGCAGCCCGGAGTAATAGTCCGCAAGGGAGTAGGCAAAGATCGTCTCCGACTGAGGCTGCAGTGAGACCGGCTCCGTAAAGGTGAGACGTATCGCCCGATAGGGTACCCCCGCAAGAGGAGTGCAGCGAACCGCCGGACGACCTCCGACCGAGACAAGCTCCACTCCCGCCTCACCATCGAGAGCGGCAGCAGTGAGGGGCAAAGAGGTGAGCGCCGGCAGCTCGACCAGCGTCCGATCATCGGGGACAAAGAGGTAGGCCGCCCGCCCATCCGCACGGCGAGTCAGGAGCTGCCCCTGAGCCGACAGCCCGTCCGTCCCATAGACCGCCTCGCCGTAGACGCGCAGCCACGCCCCCATACGCTCCAGCACCTGCCGCTCGAAGGGGACCACCCCGCCCTCGCCATCGGGACCTATATTAAGGAGATACTTTCCCCCGCCGCAGACGACCCGGAGCAGATCCGAGAGTTTCTCCCGCACCTTTTCTTCCACACTGCCCCTCCGCTGCCAGGAGCGATAGCCCCAGGTCTCGGGGAAAAAGCTCGCCGCCGTCTGCCACGGGATATCCATCGCGTAGTCCGGCGTCTCATTGTCGGGGAAGACGGCGAAGTCTGCGCAGTCATTCCCCAGCCGCCCGCTCACCATACACTTCGGCTGCAGGCTCTTCACCAGGCGATACAGCTCCCTACTCTGATCGGGCGTCAGCGAGCCCATGTCAAACCAGAGCTCATCCACCGGCCCGTACTTCGTCAGTAACTCACGCACCTGTCGCTTATTGTACTCATGGTGAGCCGCCGTCACCGTATCGGCATTGTGCGACGAGTAAGGCACCGCCCCGGGGAAGTGCCAGTCGATGAGGGAGAAATAAAGCCCAAAGCGCAAGCCCGCCCTCCGGCACGCCTCCGCCATCTCCCTCACCAGATCACGCCCACAACGGGGCACCCGAGCAGCGGAGAAGTCGGCCGTAGCCGTCTCCCAGAGACAGAACCCCTCGTGATGCTTCGCCGTCAGCACGACGCTACGCATCCCCGCCCTCTTAGCCAGCGCGGCTATCGAGTCCGCATCGAAGCGCTCTGCGGTGAAGTCCCTCGCCGACGCCTCGTAGATATCCATGTAGTGGACACCGAAGGAGAAGATCTGCTCCGAGTACCCATCCCGCACCGGCACGCCGTCATAGACCCCACCGTACGTGGAGTAGAGACCGTAGTGGATAAAGAGCGAATACTTATCCCCAAGCCAGTCCCCCGCCGAGATGCGAGGGAGCAGCAAGGTAAGGAGACCGAGGGAGAGTAAGGCACGCCTTAGGACTGTCATAATCATCTGGTGTAGTAAAGTGGTGGGGCCGCGACCTCTGCAGAGGTCGGGCGACACAAAGTTAATCTTTTCCCTCCACCACCTCACCACCCCCGCAGGGGTGACGCATTTGAACTCATCGCGAAGAGTAAGGACCGATGCATCCCCTGTGGGTGCCATCATGCCATCTACTTACTTGCGCCCCACCATAACCCCAAGGATGAGGATCGCCCAGCCGCGTGGAACCCCGGTAGGGGTGCCCGTTTTTTAGCCCGGATGTCGAGGGGCGCAGCCCCGAAGACTCCGGGTTACCAACGGATCCCCCTAACCCCGCGACCCCGCTAGGGTGTCGCACTGATTGACAAACTGGTAAGTGCGACACCCTAGCGGGGTCGTATATCTCTCTCGGGATCCTCTTTCCCGGGGTCTTCGGCACTTCGTGCCTCGACACCCGGTCTAAAAAGCGATGATCCCTCCGGGGCTACGCCCCTACGGGATCGACAGACGGAATGGCACCCCGTCAAGAGTGCTTTCCTCCTAGCTGTAATGCTCAAATGCACCACCCCAGGCATCGGGGAAGCAGAGGATCATCCATGCCTATTGATCGGACTTATCGATCACATTCGAGCGCCACGACAGGGAAAATCACACCACACTGATTACCAACAGGTAGATAGGCGTCGTTTCTTTTACCGGTATTAGTTTGATCTATTATCGGTATTAGTCGGAACTAGTAGGGGAACTATTAAGGGGAAGGGCATTAGGGAGAGAATTGCGGGTAAGTGAATGGAAATGAGAGGGATTCGCACGATATCTCAGTGGTTTGCACTGCGAGGTAAAGTGCAGAAAGCGTGGATTTGAGCAGAAGTTCCGTTACCAAATCGTTAGCCCATTCTCCGGATGGTAACGAAGAGGTAGGAGTAGGTAACTGACGGAAGTGTATTCGGTAAGTGAACTCTCTGTATTTCTGGTGCTGTTGCTCTGATATACAACGCTTTGCATAGCTGAGAACGCTTCGGTAACGGGTAACTTTGCCCATAAAAACAGAAGCGTATG
>QWCQ01000598.1_pt1 | contig 27966 bp, 38 predicted proteins | sample 1972701 | NCBI WGS metagenome assembly QWCQ01 (sample SAMN09866704, study PRJNA288562) | Human gut metagenome isolate pre4_stool, whole genome shotgun sequencing... | reverse complement strand
AATTGTAAAAAATCACTTGTCTTTAGAAAGTCTTGTGGAAGCTTTAAGGGCTGCAAGTTTAGACAGGTGTAGAAAGATATATTTGTTGCATTTATCAGACGGAAACTCAGATGAAAAGCTGATAAAAAGAACTATACAAGAAAGAACAGGAGTTGAGGTGGTGGTGTGCTAAATGGCAGGAATAAGCTGGATTAAATTATCGGTAAATATTTTTGATGATGAAAAAATAAAACTTATAAAGTCCATGCCAGAGGGCGATGCAATAATTTTAATATGGATCCAACTCCTTTGTTTGGCTGGAAAAACCAATGACAACGGGGCAGTCTATATAGGTCAACACATGAACTACACAGATGAGATGATTTCAACTATTTGCAATCAGCCTTTGAATACCGTTAGGATTGCCCTTAAAGCATTTGAGGAATTTGAAATGATTAATCTTGGCGAAGATGGACTGATAAGCATATCAAATTGGGAGAAACATCAAAACATTGAGGGAATGGAAAGAGTAAAGACAGGAAATGCAGAAAGGCAGCAGCTTTACTATTGGAGAAAAAAGCTTGTAAGCATTGGTCTTGACCCATATCAAGATGGATTTACACAAGACATCGAGGAGCTTAAACGTATCTATGAAAGCAAAAACCTAACGTTAGGTCTAACATCATCTCACAGACCAGATATAGATAAGAATAGAATAGATAAGAATAAGAATAGATTAGATATAGATAAGAATACTAATAATAGTCATGTTGATGTTGAGGATTTCCAAACACAAATATTAAGTGCTTGGAACTCTCTTGATAAAAATATCCCCAGAATACAAACATTAAATGCAAGTACACAAAGATATAACATGTTAAAGGCAAGGATAAATGAACATGGTTTGGACACTGTAATTAAAGCTATTAAAAGTATTGATAATAGTAAATTTCTTAAAGGATATGTAAGTGATTTTAGGATAACAATTGATTGGTTTATAAAGCCTAATAATTTTATAAAGGTTTTGGAGGGCAATTACAACGACAAGAAACAAAGCTCTAGGCTTATAGATGAATACAAAAGTTATGCAGAAGAGGCAAGGGCAAAGAGATTTGAAAGAATAATGAATGAAAGGTAAGTGAATGGAATATTTAGTTAAATTTAAAGACGGAAGAAAAACAACTATATTTTACGAAGGCAGTTTAAATGATATGTATTTTGATGATATGGGATATTTAAGAGGAGAAAATTTTATTATTAATCTAAATGACATTATTTATATTATCCCTTTTACAGGAGAAGAGGAGTAAATGATGATTGCAAAATTAGTTGATATAGGGCTTTATAAGGGATATTTATATTTGATAAAACATATTTATACAGATATTAATGAGACAAATTATTTTAGAGAAATTTTTGAAGGAACGGATATATCTAATGATTGGTATAACGGGTATGTAATTTTACCAAAAGAACACGAGTTGGTGGATAAGTTTTATGGAGATTTTGAAGAAGATTATGATTTAAAAGTGCATGGGGGGAATAACTTTTTCGGATTATTTAAGCAAGATTATCGATTTAGAAGAAATAGGATTGGAAAACAGATATACACTTGGTTTTGATTGTAACCATGTAGGAGATAGCCCTATTAATTGTAATAGAAATTATGTAGAAAATGAATGTCTAGCACTTATAAGACAATTAATAAACCTTGATGATTGCAGAAAAAACAATAAAAACAAAGCGATTGATGTTATTAGGAATATTGACGACAAGTCTAGGCTTGTTGTCAAGCATGTATTGAGTGATAAAGCCTTCTGGGTAATTGAGGAAAACCACGAGGGCGAATGGATTGAAGTATTAAAGATTTGCGAAAATCAGGCAGAGGCTGATTCTGTTGTTAAATTTTATTTGGAAAATAGGAAAAGGAGTTTGTATGAATAAGGTTGTATTAATCGGCAGGCTTACAAAAGATCCTGATTTAAGATATACACAATCGGGAATGGCAGTTTGCCAATTTACTTTGGCTGTAAATAAGAATTTATCCAAGGACAAAAAAGAGGAGTTGGAGGCACAAAACAAGCCGACTGCTGACTTTCCTAGAATTATTATTTGGGGAAAGATGGGCGAAAATGCTAGCAGGTATTTGAAAAAGGGCAGTCAGTGTGCAGTTGACGGGTCAATTCAGACTGGATCTTATGAAGATAATAACGGTAATAGGATTTACACCACAGACATTGTTGCTCAACACGTCGAATTTCTTACTAGATTAACGCAAAATGATACGGATTATAATTCGGATACAAATACTAGAGAGGGTTATCAAAATCAATCTAGGAGCAATTGCGGAATAAATAACGATAATTTCTTTGATGATGATTTTGAAGATGTGCAAGATGATAATCGAATCCCGTTTTAAATGAGTTATTAAACACGATAATTTATGTTAAAAGCAATTAAATATAATCTTGTAGCTTGCTTGATTTTACTTATTATAGCAGGATATGGGATTTATAAAGATAAAAAATATAAAGATTTAACAATGGGAACTCTTATTGGATTTTTTGGAGCTACATTGTTGATTTATGCGAATGTGTGTGAGTGAAGGAGGGAAGAATGAAAATTAATGAATTGAAGAAAATAGCAGAAAAGAATGAGTATGAACTAACAGAATGTTTAGAACAATACGAATTTGTAAGAAGAAGTGAAATTCTCTACCACCGTATTACTATTAGTAAAGTACGTGCAAATGGGTTGTGGATATCTATTAAAGTTTGGTGTGATGATAAAGATTTTAACATGATTAAAGCAGCGGTTGAATTTGCAGAAACACCTATCAAGGATAGGGAGGAAGAGAAGAAGTTTTATTTGAGACATAGGTGGCTTAAACCAATATATAAAAATTATTTAAATTATTGTATGACAACTAAGGATTATTGGCTAGATTGTAAGAATGAAGAAATATATGTACAGACACAATTCACAGAAAAAGAAATTGATGAAATCAAAGAAAAAATTAATACGGATTTAGGTGATTTTAAAAAGATTGAGGTGGAAGAATGAAAATAATATTGCTCAACCCTTATTATGAAGAAGAAATAGAAGTATTAGAAGATTTAGATTATTTTAATAAATCTTATAAAAATATTTTAAATGGAAGTGAAGAGAGTATAAGATTGACACAGACAATGAAAAGTAAACCTAGATGTAAATATATGAATCTTCATGAAAGAGTGATATTTATAAACCCTAGGCATTGGGCGAAAGTGGAAGTGGAAGAATGACCCTAAAACCAACTAAAGATATTAAGGAATATGAAAAATACGGATTTAAAAAATGCAAGGGTAGCTATGGCAGAAATGGTTGCTATTACTTATGTGTAGCTAAAGGTTGTAAAATGATTTTTCTGAGTAAAGCAATGATTGATATTATAGATTGGTCTGATAGCGACCCGAGAATCCACAAAAGACCGAATTGTAGATATAGCGATACAAGAACAGCTTTGGATATTGTTACAGGTCTTGCAATTAACGGAATGATTAAGACAGAATAACCGATTATAGAATGGAAGGTAGAAAAATGATTTATAAAGTATTAAAACCAGAATTATTTATAAAAGATACTGAACTATTAGGAAAATATAAGTTATGGGAAAATAATGCAATGAATCCAACTCATATTTGCCACAATAAAACGTTTGGCACAAAAGAAGATTTTGAATATATGTCTTTTAATTCTTTTTGGTGTGGATTTAACGTTGAAAATTATGAATTAAGGATTGAATGTAGTTCTTATGGTGGAATGTGTGGTTTTGAATTTGATAGAAAACATTTGGAAAATCCTGATTTATCGAAAATAGATAGGGATTGTATGGAATATTATTTTAATTTTATTGATGATTTAAAGGAAAATGGAGTTATAGGAGAATGAAAGTTAAAGAATTAATTAAACTTTTAGAACAAGTTGACGAGGAAAGTCTAATTGAAATATATAACATAAATTATACTGATTGTCGATTTGATCAATATTTTAGCATCGATAGGTTATATTTTGAAGAAAGAAATATAAATGATGCTGTTGTAATAGAAATTAAACATACAGGAGAGTGTATTATATGACTTTTGAACAATTACAAGAAAAAGTACTAGATTTGGCAGATGATAAGGATTTGCTCTATGAAGAGAATGCTGATAAACAGTTTATGAAATTTATTGAAGAAGTTTTTGAGTTTAAAACTGAGTTTGATTATTTGTGTAGGATAGGGAAAGACCCGTCAGAGGTTTATTCTGATTATGAGCAAATAGAAACTCAGGAAAATATGGAACTTGAAATGGGAGATATTTTTGTAACTTTGATTATTTTATGTGAGGATTTGGGAATTGACCCTGTTGTATGTTTGGAGATGGCTTATAATAAGATTAGTAAAAGAAAGGGAAAGACTATCAATGGGACTTTTGTTAAAAGTGAGGATTTATAATCTTAGGAGATGTGTATGTTGAACGTTGAGAAGTTAAGGCAAGACCGCGAGAAAGCTTTTGATATATGGTTTGAAAAATGGTGGGAAAAAGAGAAATTAGAATCCAAAATAAAAAAAGCTAATCTGACGGGATACAGAGTCTATGTGGTAACAATGAGCGATTATGAAGCAAACGAACAGATATGGATGCGTAAAGAAGAATTTTTGCTAAAATTACAAGATATGCTACCAGATTTTCGTGTGGAATATAAATATTCAAAAAACATATTCACTAAAAACGACTTTCTATACGGGATAAGGATTGAGTGGTAATAAGGAGGATTTGAATAATGACTGAAATTAGACCAGCCTTATTATAAGGCTAATGGTTTAGAAGCTTTTGATGTTATTGATTCTTTTGAATTAAATTTCAATCTTGGTAATGCTTTTAAATACATAGCTAGGGCTGGAAAGAAAGATGATAAGGTAGAAGATTTAAGAAAAGCTATAACATATTTAAATATGGAAATTAGGCAGTGTAAAAATAAGGAAAATGAATTATAAGAATGAGAAAAAATGAAATTAAGAATTAAATTTAATTATGAAGTTAAAACACAATTAAGTTCAAGAAATAAAGGATTAGGAAGTAGTGGCACGAAATAAAATATATAAACCTTATATTAAAAAAAATAAATTTAATGCAAAAAAACGTACTATTGATGGGCATAAATTTCCCAGTATAAAAGAAGCACAAAGATATCGAGAATTAAAGCTTTTAGAAAAGGCGGATAAAATTAAAAATTTAGAATTACAGCCGAAATTTGAGATTATACCTAAGCAAAAATATAGGGGTAAAACTTTAAGAAAGGCAGAATATACACCAGATTTCAAATATTATGATGTAGATAATAATGAGTGGGTTATCGAGGAAGTAAAGGGAAAGCCCACGGTAGATTATGTATTAAGAAAAAAATTATTTATTTTAAAATATGGTGATGAGTATAAATTTTTGGAAACATAAGGAGAAATGATGGTTTATAAGAAAAGAAAAAGCAGGCTAGAAGTAGAGAATGAAATTGAAAGGGAGAGAGTAAAGAAAATATTAAAAAAATACAAATATGACCTTGATTATATCGATATGAAAATGGATAAGAGGGATAATCTAAGGGCGAGTATTGATGGTATTAAGGCTTGTATGTCTGATAGTGAAGCAGTCCAAGGTGGTGGCTCTACACAGGAAGAAAAAATAATAAAAGTTATTGATAAAATAAATGAAATTGACAAGGAAATTAAAGAAATAAGGTTTGAAAATGCTGATATAAGATATGCTATTAAAAATTTAAAAGATGATGATTATAGGTCTATTGTTTATCATATTTGGATTAATGATGACATGACTATGGAACAAATGGGAAATAAGTTACATTTAAGTAAATCTGCTATTTGGAAGAAGTCCGACCATGCTTTAAAAGCTATTAGTAAAATACTTAAAAAATATTAATTATATTTTATGGTAAACAAAAAGTGAATGAAAATCTTATCTTTAGATGATATAATATTAAGTCCAAAACCTCCTTTCTATAAAATATTATATTATTATCGTTTTTTAAATTGAGTTTGAGTTTTCTTTTTGTTAGTCTTGGCAGCCTAGTTGATGGATTTATTTAAATTTAATATTTAATATAAACAAAAGTGAGGTGGTAGTTTTGTTTATTATTTTTGGAAATTTAATACATGCTATTGCTGAGCTTTTATGTGGATTTATGGTGATTTTCCTTAGGGGGTTAATTTTATGACCACTAAGAGAGAAAAGGTTGCAAAGCTAATGGTTTACACAGACTTAACTCAAAAAGAAATCGGAAGGCAAATCAACGTTTCGGAAAACACCATTACAAGGTGGAAAAAGCAAGAAGATTTTCAGAAGCTTTTAAAAGAAAATGAGAAAAGTTATATGAAAGATTTAGTAGCTCCAGCAATGCGTGGATTAAAAGATTTAATTAATGCTACTAGTGAATTTGTGAAACTAGAAGCTGTAAAAACTATATTAGATAGGGCAGGTTATGATTCTATAGATGATAGATTAAGAGAATTAGATATAGAAAAACAACAAACTCAAATCAAGAAAACTAAGACAGAAATTGAAATCATGAAGGGTATATCTGAAGAAGTTGAAGATCTTGATGATATAGATGGGATGATTTATGGAAAAGATTAAGAAAAGAAAAACAATTCCTTTCAACTTTTCTGATAAACATATTGATTATATAAGAAAGTGTGCTGATAATACCTATAACATTGCTGAAGGTGCAGTAAGGGCAGGTAAAACTGTTGATAATATTTATGCTTTTGCTCACGAGTTGAAAACTACAAGGGACAGGATTCATCTTGCTACTGGTTCTACTGCTGCAAATGCCAAGTTAAATATTGGAGATGCCAATGGTTTTGGTCTTGAATATATTTTTCGTGGTCAATGTAGATGGGGAAAACATAAAGGAAACGAAGCTTTAATTATTAAAGGTCCTTATACGAAATTTAGAGAAAGAATAGTTATATTTGCAGGTGCAGCTAAGGCTGATTCATATAAAAAAATACGTGGTAACTCATACGGTATGTGGATAGCTACAGAGATAAACCTTCATCACAAAGACACAATCAAGGAAGCTTTTAACCGTACTGCAGCAGCTAAGAGAAGAAAATTCTTTTGGGATTTAAACCCTTCTAGTCCTAATCATTTTATTTATTCAGATCATATAGATAAATATCAAGATATGCTTGATGAGGGAATAGATTTTGGTGGATATAATTATAAACACTTTACTATTGATGATAATATCAATATTTCCGATCAAAGAAAAAAGGAGATAAAACTCCAGTATGACCCTAATTCAGTTTGGTATAAAAGAGATATAGAAGGACTTAGGGTAGTAGCTGAAGGGCTTATATATAAGCAATTTGCTGATGGCCCGGAAAACTATCTAATTAAAGAAAAACCTCACGAACTACAGATGATACAAATTGGAGTGGACTTTGGTGGTAATAATTCAAAGCACGCTTTTGTTTGTTGTGGTATAAGCCGAGGGTTTAAAAAGGTGTATGCTTTAAGGTCTGAAAGGTTAGAGCCTGATAAACCAACTGATTTATATAAACAATTAATCGACTTTGTAAGGGTTATTCAATCTACTTATGGCAATGTAGACCTTATATATGCTGATAGTGCTGAACAAGTATTAATCAAGGGCATGCAAAAAGCCTTATTAGATGCAAATTTGAATATAAAGATTAAGAATTCTATCAAAAACCCAATTAATGACAGGATAAGACTTGTCAATACATTAATTGCTTCTGATAGATTTTTTTATACTAAAGATTGTGAAAGCTTAGTAGATGCTTTATCTACTGCAGTATGGAAGGAAGAGGAAATGGAAGATATAAGGCTTGATGATGGTACAAGTGATATAGATACACTTGATGCCTTTGAATATTCTATTGAGAAATTTATAAAAGTATTGATGAATACATAGGAGTTTATATGTTAGATAGAGAAATTAGAGAAAGGCTGGGCAGTATTGCCAATAACATTGATAATAATTATAAGATTTGGTTGGATTGTTATCATGGCGAGCCTTATTGGTTAAAAAATGATTATGATATTGATAAGTCCCAATCTTTAAATTTGTGTGCAGCTATATCAAGCGAACTTGCAAGGCTTGTAACAATGGAGCTTGAAACAAAAGTTGATGATGAAAGTCTTGATTTGATTTATCAAAGATTTATAAGGCATATTAGAAAGTTTACTGAATATGGATTAGCTTTAGGTGGAATTGTTATAAAACCTTATGTAGAAGACTATTCAAGAAAGCTTATTGATATTGATATAGTTCCAGCTAATAAGTTTATAATATTAGGGTTTACAAGCTTTGGAGATATTAATCATATTGTTTTTATAGATAGGATTAAGAAAAAAGATAAGAAAGATAAGGATATATATTTTACAAGATTAGAAGAACACGAGATAGGCGATAAATATTTGATAAGTAATACTGCTTATATGTCTAATAATGCTGAAACTTTGGGTGATAAAGTAAATTTGAACCTAATAGATGAGTGGGCAGATATGGCAGATGAAATGATTGTAGAATCGGATAGACCTTTATTCTCATATTTCAAAAATCCTCAGGCTAATAATTTAGATCTAGATTCTAACGAGGGTATATCTTGCTTTGCTAGGGCTATATCATTAATCCAAGACGCAGACGAGCAATATCAAAGGATAATGTGGGAGTATGAGGGAAGTGAGCTTGCAATAGATGCAGATATAACAGCCTTAAAGAATACTGACACACTACCAGCTGGAAAAGAAAGATTATTTAGAAACTTAGGTCTAGATATGGGTTCAGGTAATAAGGATTTCTATAATGTGTTTAGTCCTGCAATTAGGGATTCATCTCTTTTTAATGGTTTAAATGGAATTATAAGAAAGATTGAATTTATTTGTGGACTTGCCTATGGAACTTTATCTGACGTAGAATTTACAGCTAAAACTGCAACTGAAATTAATACAAGTCAGCAAAGATCATATTCTACAGTAAAAGATATACAGAATGAATTGGCAAGGTGTCTTGAAGATTTTGTGGAGATATTAAAATATTGGTTTAAGGAATTATCAATTCCATTTAATGATAATTGCCAGGTATCTTTTGATTTTGACGATAGTCTTGTAGTTGATTCTGAAACTGAACAAAAGATAAGACTCCAAGAAGTGGCTGCAGGTATCCTAAAGCCAGAAGCTTATTTAAAATGGAGATACGGTGTAACTGATGATGAGTTAGGAGAAATTCAGGCAAATATTTCTGAAAATAGAGAAGATGTAGCCGAGGAAGAATAATGCTTAGTCCAGAATATATGGAAAGAGTAACGGACAATCTAATAGAGTTATACCAAGACTTAGAAGATGCCATACTTGAAGATATAGCAAAAAGGATAAATAAGAACGGATATTTAACCGCAACAGCAGAAAGGCAAGCAGAAGTTTTAATAGAAAATGGATATACAAGCGAGGAAATAGGAAGTCTTTTAAATCCATATTTAGATGATATAGACGAAGAAATTCACGACATAATAAATAGGTCTAGCCTAAAACATTATGAAGATGAAATGAAAGCATATAGGTCTGTTAATAAAAGCTTAGTTGATTTAAGTAAAAACAATCATGTAAACAATACGATTGCTAGTGCTATGGATAGGCTTATAGAGGGAAATGGAAATATAACAAAATCTCTTGGAGTAGTTTATAATGGCGAGAATATAAAATTAAATGATTTTTATAAGAAGTCTCTCAATCAAGCAGTTTTTCAAGTTGCAAGCGGGGCTTTTTCTAGGCAACAAGTTGTTAGAAATTTAGTAAATAATCTATCTGATTCTGGAATAAGAGTAATTAATTATCAAAATTCAGGAAGAAATTATACAGTAGAATCAGCATCAAAAATGCTTGTAAGGACAACTCTTAATCAAATGACTGGAGATATATCTTTGATGAATGCTGAGGATATGGGACAAGATTTAATGGAAATATCAGCACATGCTGGTGCAAGACCATCTCACGCAGAATGGCAAGGACAAATTGTTTCCTTGTCTGGAGATAATGATAAGTATTTGAGTCTTGATGATATCGGCTACGGAGATGTAACTGGATTTATGGGTGCAAACTGCAGGCACAACTGGTATCCATTCTTTGAAGGGATATCAGAAAAAGCCTGGACTAAAGAAATGTTAGATAATATAGATCCTGAACCTTTTGAATTTGAGGGCAAAGAATATACTTTCTACGAAGCAACTCAAAAGCAAAGACAAATAGAAAGAACTATAAGAAAGTACAAGCATAGGGTCATGATGTATGACAAGGTAGGAGATGAAGAAAGTAAGCTAATAGCCCAGGTAAGATTACAAAGGCAAAGACAGCTTTATAAAGACTTCAATAAAGTTGGAAAACTTCGCCCTACTAGTGTTAATACTCACGTTTATGGGTATAATAAGAGTAAAGCAAGCAAGGAAGTTTGGGCTACTAAAAAAGCACAAAAGAAAGCAAACACTATTTATAATCTAGGGTCTGATAAAAGGAATTTAGATATATACTTAAAAGATAGACCTCTTAGAAAATATATAAAAGAGAATAAAGACTTTGATAAATTAAAAGTCGGAAAACAAGAGAACCATTTAAATAATATGGAAAACATCAAGAAGAAGTCTCAATTTAAAAATACTATTGAAGAAATAGAATTAGTCTATAAAGAAAACAGGGGCAGTGGAGAATTTATTAGAAGAGATAAATCTCAATTGACTGAATTAATTGAGGATAATAGACTTGATGGATACTGTATTAATAGAGAAGGTAATGTAGTTACTACAAAGAGGGCAATAGTACATTATTCTAAAAATGGATATCATATAGTCCCAACATTAAGAGAATTCAAGGAATTAAGAAGATGAACAAATATACAGGATTAGAAAATCTTAAAAAATATTCTAATAAAAAAATAAGAGTTACTACTAAAAATCAAAATGTATTTACTGGAGTTTATTCTATATACACACCAGCAGGTGATAATGATCCCGAAATAGAAAGTATAAGCTTAGAAACTCCAGAAAGATATTACGATATCAATACACCAGATATTATTAAAATAGAAATATTAGACTAAGCACACTAGCGATTGTTAGATGTGCTTTTTAATTACAAAAAATGAAATTAACAATTAAATATTATCCAAAACTACCAAAAAGAAAACGGATACTAATTAGAGAGGGCGGAGCTTATGAACAGCACGCTCATTTTTTATGTAAAAAAGATGCTGAAAATGTTAGAAGATTAATAGATGGAAATAAGTATCCTTACAATAAAAAATATAAATTAGCAATGCAGAGGATACTGACAGAAGAAGAATTTAAAAAGCTTGATAAGAAGCAAAGATATTACAATATCAATAAAGGTTTAAGACGGTGATGAGCCGTCTTTTTTTTATGGGAAGATACCGAAGTGGAAAACGGGACGGTCTGTAAAACCGTTGGCTTAGCCTCCGTGGGTTCGAATCCCACTCTTCCCACCATGGTCAAGGCGGACCTAAAATGCAAAATAAACACATATCTAAAGTCAAAGCAACGACTTAAAAAGCTTAAAAGGAGATGTTTTATGAAGACGGAAGAGTTAAAAGAAATAGGTTTAAATGATGAACAGATAGCTGCAGTTTTTAAGTTAAGAGGAAAAGAAGTTGAAGATTATAACCAACTTAAAAATAACTTTGAAACTTTAAAAACTGAAAATGAAAATTACAAGTCCCAAGTTGCAAGTGCTAATGAGCAAATAGAAGCCTTTAAAGATATGGATATTGAATCAATTAAGGCAAGTGCTGAAGAATACAAAAATAAGTATGAACAGGCACAAATAAAAGCTAAAGAAGATATGGACAATATAACTTTAAATAATGCTATTGATTTAGGCTTGGTTAATGCTGGAAGTAGAAACTTAAAGGCAGCTAAGGTTTTACTTGATATTGATAGTCTAAAGGATTCTAAAAACTTAAATGATGATTTAAAGGCACAAATTGAAGGACTAAAAGAATCTGATTCTTACCTATTTAAAGGACAAGAAGAACCAAAGCAAAGAAGCATGGGTAAGTCTGGATCTTTAGGAGAAAAGGAACTAAAAGATATGACTTATGAGGAAATGCTTGAAGCTAACAAGAAAGGTATTTTATAGGAGGATATAGATGCCAAAATTATTTGATAAGACATATTTTAATGCAGAAGTATTTGAAAAATACGTTGATACAATCGAAAGAGAAAGAACAAATGAACTACTTAATTCATCTGCAATTGTAGAAAGAGCAGATTTAAAAACTAGAATGGACGAACAAGTTGGGGGAAATATTATTGTTACTCCAATTGCTGGAATTCTTTCTGGAGATGCTGACAATTATGATGGACAAACAGATATTAAGTCTGATTCTACAAATACTTTTTATCAAAAAAGAGTTGTAATTGGTAGAGCTCACAGCTGGACTGAAAAAGACTTTGTATTTGATATTACAGGTGGACATGATCCAATGAGAATTGTAGCTAATCAACTTCTTGATTGGTGGGCAGATTTAAAACAAGATTCACTACTTGCAATACTTGAAGGAATTTTCTCAATGACAAAGGCTGAAGATAAGAAGTTCGTAGATGGACATACTTACAAAGATGAAGTATTTGGGCAAGTAACTTTAAACAATGCTTTACAACAAGCATTTGGAGCAAGAAAGAAAAACTTTGCAGCTGCTATTATAAATTCTGCCGTTGCAACTCAATTAGAAAACTTAAATTTAATTCAATATGCAAAATACACAGATAGCAGAGGAATAGAAAGACCACTTGCTTTGGCAAACCTTAACGGTAGACCAATCATTATTGATGACTCCCTACCAGTAAGCAAAGAAGGAGAATATACAACATATATCTTTGGTCAAGGTGCTTTTGAATATACAAAAGCAGGTGCTAAAGTTCCTTATGAAACTGACAGAAATCCAATGAAAAACGGTGGCGAAGATACCCTATACACTAGAGATAGGTACTGCTTTGCCCCAAGAGGTATTTCATTTACTGAGGCTTCTATGGCTTCATTGTCTCCAACAGATGATGAATTAAGAAAGGGAACTAACTGGGAGGTAGTTAAAAATGAAGATGGAACATTCCCACTTAACCAAATTCCTATAGCAAGAGTTATTACAAAATTAAAAGTTGAAAAGCCAGCAGGAGAAGCTACTAATCCAGCAGCTTAAAAGAAAGGGGTTAATTTATGTTAACCTATCAAGAATTTAAAGAAAAATGCCCAAAGCTAGATTTGTCTGAGGGCGTTTTTTTATTCCTACAAAGAAGAATAAAAAGGCGTATAGATTTTCTGACTTTTGAAAGAATTGATGATAATGATTTAAGTCTACAAAAAAGAGTTGATGAAGTGATAATTGATATTTTAAATGAGCTTTATTTTTCCGATATAGGCTTTTTAAAAGACAATGATGGCGATTCATCATCTAATATAAAATCAGAGTCTGTAGGCGAATATAAGATTGAATATGCTAGTGCTAATACCCTTTCTAGTGACAGAAAAGATGGACTTATGGCAAGTCTCATTGATGAAAGAATTCGTGAGGCTTTTGTCCATACTGGTCTTATGTATAGGGGGATATATGAAAACTAATGCACAGGTAACAATCATTAAAAGATATATTGAAAGTAGACAAGATGTTTATGCTGAATATGGAACATACCCTTGTCATTGGGAAAAAACAAGAGGGATAAATACAAATCGTACTGGCAGAAGTAGAGACGATATTGATAAGATAACTTGTTATATTCCCAATCATTTATTAAAGGCAGTTGATGTTGAAGATTTAATAATAAGAAATGACGACTTAAAAGAGATAAAACAGTTATCTAGTGCCAAGGAGTTTAGAAAGTTGTATGGGGCTAGAACTGTAACGGTCTGTGATGTTTTTGATTTTGGGTCTAAAAAAATGCAACATACAAGAATAGGTGCAAAATGATTAATTTTAATAGATTTGAATTTGACCAGGTTAAGGCTTTGAAAAAAAGAGACCTTGAAACTGGTGGCAAGGTTCAAAAGTTTATTGATAATGAGTGTATAAGGAGAATGGATCCATACACTCCAAAAGATGTAGGAACTTTAATAGGTGCAGCTACCAGTCAAACATCTATAGGATCAGGAAAAATAATTCAACAAACGCCTTATGCCAAAAGGTGGTATTATGAACCAGCTAATTTTCAAGGAGCACCTATGAGAGGAAATAGATGGTTTGAGAGAATGAAATCAAGCCACAAAGATTCTATTTTAAGAGGTGCTGCAAGTATAGCAGGAGCAAAAGCAAAATGAAGTCAATTATTGAAAGTATAAGGGAATATTTTTTGGATTGCCCTTATTTAGAAGATGATGTAAGGCTTAATATAGATTTTTTGGGCGATAAACCGTTAGAATATGGAATCTATTCAGAGCCTATCAGTCCAATTATTAAAAAATATGTAGATGGAGACGAATTAAAACAATTTGCTTTTATATTTACAACAAGAAATCACATGAGCGGAGATCTAGTTACACAACTAGAAAACTCCGCTTTTTTTGATGATTTGATTGAGTGGATACAAGAGCAAAACTATATGAAAGTTTTCCCAAAATTAGAAGGGGATAGACATCCTACGAAATTAGAAATAGTTACGAACGGATATTTGTCTAGTGCTGATACTGGCTCTAGTCAATATCAAATACAAATGAGGTTAGTTTATATGGAGGTAAACAATGGCTGAAACAAAAGATATACAAAGTTTAAAAGAATTTAGAGGTTTAGTACTTAGAGCTGATGTTGTTTCTTTTATGGAAGTAGATGGAAAATATTACAGAATGAAAGGTTTTACAGACCTACCAACATCAAAAGAAACTGAGGAATATTCAAGAAAGTATGTAGATGAAAAGTCTGAAAGAACTGCTGTTACTGGTATGACATCAACTACTGATTTTACCTTGGATAGATACAAAGATAATCCAGTACACAATAGAATACAAGAAGTTTTCGACAAAGAACAACTAGCAGATGATGCAACTGTAAATATTGTAGTAGTTGATTTTGCACAAGAAATTGAAGACCAAAAAGGCAAATATTTTGCTATTAAGAGAAATCACACTATAGTTCCAGATTCTGCGGGAGATGGTACAGATGCTTACCAATATTCTGGATCATTTAAAGCAAATGGTGCACCAATTGAGGGATTTGCAGAACTTGGAGATGGAGATACTGAATGGCTAACAATTAAGTTTACTGAAAGTGCTGGAGCTAGTGCATCTGAGGAAACTTCAGGAAGAACTGCTTAATTAAAATATTATGGGGGGGCTTTATGCTCCCTTTTTCATTTAGAAAAAATTAATAACGAAGGAGATTTTTATGGCATTTAAAAGACAAAAAAGACAAATAATTAAATTTGAATTTGAATATCAAGGCGAAAATAAAGAAACCAAATATCTAAGATATGAGGTCGAACATGATAATGATTTAGCAAATAAGCTTATAGAAATAGGGAAACTAGATTTTGAAAAATCAACTAATGATGAAGCTAAAAAAGCATTAAGAAAAGCCTTTGAAACAATTTTAGGATATGGATCTATGGATGATATTCAAGCAAAAGTATTCGAAGGTGATGAGTTATTATTGACTGATTATATAAGCATAGGTAATTATTTAATTTCAGAAGTTGATAAAGCTAATAAAGAATTAGAAAAAATGTTTCAAACAATAAAATCAAATAATACTAATAATGAAGTTGTAGACGGGATTGTTATTGATGAAAAATGATTTATTTAACTGAGGGCTTACCGACTTACGTGGAAGTAAATCATGAAAAAATAGAACTCAATACAGACTATAGGGCTTGGATTGAATATGAACAATTGATGTTAGATGAAAATAAAACTGACAATGAGCAGCTTGAAAAGATATTAAAAGTTTGCCTTAAAGATAAAATTATTCTGGAATCTCTTGAACAATTAGAAGAATTGTTTGAGGGATTTCTTTGGTTTTACGCATTAGGGAAAGACTTTAAAGAAAAAAATAACAAAAAAGAGGAAGAATCTGATTATGAAAAACCAAGTCTTGTTTATTCGTTTGAGCATGACTGGTCTTATATATATTCAGCTTTTATTGAATGTTATAATATTAATCTTTTTACAGCCAAGCTTCATTGGTGGGAGTTTAAAGCTTTATTTGAAAGTTTGAATGAAAAATGTTTATTTTCAAAAATTTTGTCTTATAGGTCTATGGAAATATCCTCAAAAATGAGCAAAGATGAAAAGAAATTTTATAGAAATATGAAAAAAATATATGCCTTGCCTGATCAAAGAACAGCTGAGGAAAAAGAAAGGTCTTTTGCTAAATCTATGATGGCAAGCATGCAAATATAAAAAGAAAGTGAGGTGAAATATGGCAAGTGATGGTAAATTGCTATTTGATACCAAGCTAGACACCTCAGGTTTTAAAAGTGGATTGACTTCTTTATCTGCTATGGCAAGTGCTGCTGGTAAAGGCTTTAAAAGTATTACTGATAAGGCTGTAGGCGGAATTAAAACAGGCTTTAAGGCAGCAGGAGTTGCCGTTGGTGCTTTTGCTGGATACTCTGTTAAGGCTGGAGCTGATTTTGATGCAGCTATGAGTGAAGTTGAAGCTATCTCTGGTGCTAGTGGCAAGCAATTAGAAGCTTTGAGAAATAAGGCAAAAGAAATGGGAGCTACCACAAAGTTTTCTGCTACTCAATCGGCTGAGGCTTTAAAATACATGGGTATGGCTGGTTGGTCTAGTCAAGAAATGCTTGATGGTTTACCAGGAGTTATGAATCTTGCGGCAGCAAGTGGAGAGGACTTAGGTCTTGTATCTGATATAGTTACAGATTCATTGACCGCTTTTGGACTGAAAGCAAAAGATACAAGTAAGTTTGTAGATGTTTTAGCTGCAACTTCAACAGCATCTAATACAAATGTATCAATGCTTGGAGAATCTTTTAAGTATGTAGCACCAGTTGCAGGAGCCTTGGGATATAAGGTAGAAGATGTATCAGTAGCTTTGGGATTAATGGCTAATGCTGGTATTAAAGGCAGTCAAGCAGGAACTAGCTTAAAATCTGCTTTATCAAGACTTTCAGCACCAACAAAACAAGTCCAAGAACAAATGAACGCCTTGGGTATTTCCATAACTGATTCTAAAGGACAAATTAAGCCTTTTAATCAACTTATGGGAGAGATGAGAGAATCTTTTAAGGGCTTAAGTGAAGATCAAAAGGTTCAAGCGGCAACAACTCTTTTTGGAAAAGAATCCATGGCAGGTATGCTTGCAATTTTAAATGCAAGTGATGAAGATTTTAATAAGCTTACTAATTCAATCAATAATTCTACTGGTGCTGCTAAGAAAATGGCAGATACCATGAATGATAACTTAAAAGGCGATATTAAAATTCTTATATCCGCCCTTGAAGGACTAGGTATATCTCTTTTTGAACATGTTGACAATCCATTTAGAGAGGTTGTCCAATCTGTAACAAAACAGGTAGATAAACTTAATCAAGTTGTAATAAAAGATATAGGACAATTACCTACAGTGTTGGGAAATATGATTGCCCAAGGTGCAGTATATATTGCCCAAAAAGCACCTAAATTTATTGATGCAGGAAAAACAATAATATTAGCTTTTCTAGATGGACTTCAAAAAAATTCTTCTAAAATTGGAGATAGTGCAGCAAAAATAATAACTAGTCTTGTATCTGCTTTTATGGAAGTCGGAGCAAAACTTTTTGATGTAGGTGGAGATATACTTGTTAATCTTGCAAAAGGATTGACAGAAAATACCCATATATTAGTTCCTAAAGCTATTGAGATTATAGTAAAACTTGCTGAATCTTTTAATCGTAATGCGATAAGATTATTAAAAGTTGGTCTTGATTTATTAAAAGCCATAGCAAGAGGAATTGCTGAAAATCCCGATGTAGTTATTAAAGCAGTTCCACAAATATTAATGGCTTTATCCATAGCCTTTGCAGCATTTAAAGGTCCTGCAGTTGCTAAAAAAATGATGGCTTCTTTAGCAAAAGGACTGCTTGGAGAAAAGACTGCTGTAAGTAAGTCAGCTCAGGGGATTATTTCTAATTTAGTACAGTCTTTTAATAGTAAGGGTTTAGAACTAAATAAAACTGGTGGAGAATTAATTTCTAAATTGGTTAAAGGTATATCTAGTAAAAAGAACTCTGTCTTAAACTCTGGTGCTAAAATTATAAGTCCATTAATAGATGGAATAAAAACTGGATCTGGGAAATTGACTGGTGCTGGTAGCAAGATTGTAAGCATATTATCTAACGGAGTAAGTAAAGTTGGTGCAAGCAAACTAGGAACTGTTGGCGGCGGACTTATAAAATCTTTGGGAGGAGGTCTATCAAAAGGCTTTGGATTTTTAACTGCTATTGCAGGAAAAATTATTCCCCTTATAGCCGGTGTTTTATCAAATCCTCTTGGATTGATAGTAGTCGGAGGATTGTTAATAGCAGCTATTGTTAAAGGTTTTAACCTAGATTTAAATAAGATTGCAAATTCTGCTGGAAAAGTTGTAGGATCTATTGCCAACAAAATAAAACAAGGAGCATCTAAACTATTAGATGTTGGTAAATCACTTGTAAATAAAATAGGCGATGGAATAAATGCTGCTAAAGGTTTGTTTGCAGAAATCCAATCAAAAGGTCTTATATCTGTATTAGGAAGTAAATTAAAATCTGGAGTAGGAAAACTTAAAGATATAGGAAAATCTTTTATAGATGGTATCAAAGATGGTTGGAATGAAAATGAAAATAAGGTAGCTGACAAAGCAAAAGAATTGCCTGACAAAGTAAATAGTTCTGTTAATGGTTCTAAAACAAAACCTACTGGAGAAAATATGGTAGGTGGAGTTATTGAAGGATTAAGAGATGGTTCTACTGATGTTTCTACTGCATATAAAGATTTAATAAAAGCTGGAGTATCTGATTCTGATGCAAGAGCAATTGTAAGACAAGAAGGTAAATCTAGTGTTGAGGAATATGCCCAAGCAATCTATGAAGGCTCTGGAAATGTAAAAAGTGCTTATACTGCCTTAAGAACTTCTGGTCTTCAAACCATGGAAGCTGCTGAAAAGTTTTTTGAAATTGCTGGTCTTAACCTTGACGGTTTTGTAAATGGAACCGAAGAAGGTGGACAAACATACAGGCAAAAGCTACAAGAAATGATGGACTCTGGAATGACAGAGATTGAAGCAGTTGAAAGACTTACTGAAATAGCTCTAAACAATATGCGTGGCTACAAAGACGGTACAAGCGAGGGAGCCGATGGGATCATAGATGAGTTTAACACTATGATGGATATGGGACTAACTGAACTTGACGCCTTTGATGAAATGTATTCAAAAGGTCAAATAAATGTTGATGCCTTTGGGCAAGGTTCTGCAGCAGGAAAAGAAGCTGCTCTTAATATTTATAGGCAATTAAAAGAATCTGGATTAACATCAGTTGAAGCTATGCAAGCTATGTATAATATGGGTCTTTTAAATACAAATGGTTTTGCCGAAGGAACAAACGCTGGAAAAGTTAATGTTGATGCAGCATATCAAGCATTAAAACAGGCAGGTCTAAGTGAAGCTGATATTTCAGAAATATTAAGATGTATAGGTTCTAAAAACGCAAGTGCTTTTTCTGAAGGAGTAGGTTCTGGTCAAGAAAGTGTATCTTCGGCATACAACAATACATTTTCAAATCCATTAGAAACTAGAGCATCAATGCTTTTTGGTACTGCCAATGAAAAAGGACTTAACACGGGAACAAACTTTGCTGATGGTATAGAATCATCAACCATGGACGTTACTAATCGTTCAAAAGCCCTGGGAGATAGTGCGGTTAATAGTCTTGAAAGTGGAAAAGAAGTAGCAAATTCAAAAGGTCAAGAACTTGGTAGTCAGTATGCTGGAGGCATTGATCAATCTAAAGCAAGAGTTGATACATCTTCCCAAAACGTAGGTCAAAGTGCGGCAAACTCTTTGAATAATCAAGCGAAAGCATTTTCACAAGCTGGTAAAGCCTCTATGGATAATTACAATACCGCTATTAGCACAGGTGCAAATAAAGTAACTACAACCGTAAGTAGAATGGGAAATAATGTTAATACTACTCTTAATTCTATGACACAAAAAGTCAAAAGTAGCGGTAGTACAATGATGAATGGATTTACGTCTACTGTTATCAGTGGTTCCAATAAGGTTCAAAATGCTTTTACAACTCTACAAAATAGAATTAGTTCAACTTTTACTAATATTAACTCAAAGGTAACAAGTCAGGCAAAAAGTATGATGAATAGTTTTGCTAGTGCTGTTACAAGTGGGACAGGCAAAGTAAAAAATCAGTTTGATTCTATGACTAACAGTATTAACTCTAAGATGTCCTCTACTTCTAACAAGGTTAAAAGCTTAGCAAATTCGATGATGAATGGGCTTGTTTCATCAATCAAAAGTGGTTCTTCTAGATCAAGATCAACAATTGCTTCTATGTGTTCTGGAATGGTTGGAACTATAAATGGATACAGAGGTTCTTTTTCATCTGCAGGTTACAATCTTATGGCTGGTCTTTCTGGAGGAATTTACGGTGGTAGGTCTAGAGTTATATCTGCTGCTGTATCTGTTATGAGGTCAGCGGTTGCTGCTGCGAAATCAGCTGCTGGAATACATTCTCCATCTAGAGTTTTTAGAAAAGAAGTAGGACAAATGCTTACTAAAGGTTTAGGCATTGGTATTGAAGATGAAGAAGGTTTTGTAGTAAATAAGATCAAATCCACTATGGAAGCTATAAGAAATAAGGCTAAAAATGCTGTTTTATTTGATAATAATAAAATGGGAGCAAATTTAGCTTATAGTTTTGCTGGTGGATCTATACAAAATAAACAAGAAGTTGAAGTACAAGTTACCAATGGAGCTGTAACAAGTGTTATTAACCTAGATTCCAGAGAAATTGGAAAGGCTGTAGCTCCTATTGTTAGCCAAGAAATAAGCAAGGAAAGGAGGCGTAGAGGATGATTGAAACTATAAATTTAATTAAGGATTTAAAAATCTATAACGCTCATGTGTTAGCCTATCCAGAAATTGGAAATACTGAGGTTATAAGAGATGAATTTATTTCAGATACAGGTCTTATATTTTATAGCAAAAAGAGGTCGGCTCTTACGCCCATCTCTTTTTCTATTGAATTTAAAGGAGATAAAAAAGAAATCAGAAAAAATAGGAATGAATTATCAAAAAAATTAGAATTGTGTGTTATAACATTTGATAATGAAGTTTTTTATCGAGGAAGATTTTTATCTAAAGATGTAGATACAAGATATTTTTATCAAAATGTGACTTATGAAGGTAAAGCCACAGCTATACTAAATACACAATATAATGAAATTCCACTAGGTAAACAAGTAACTATCTATAATAATGGCAATTTACCTACACCTTGCAGGGTTATTTTTAAAGGAAAAGGTAGCAATATAAGTCTAAAAGGCTTTGAAGATCCTATAAATATTAATAACTTAAATGGCGAATTAATTATAGATGCGGAAAAAGGGATTAATAAGCTTGGAAATATTGAGTTTGTATCTTTACCATATATAGATAATGTCTTAGAACTAAATCTTACAGGAAGTGGAGATTTCAAGTGTTTTGTAGAATTTGAAGGTAGGGTATTATGCTAGTTTATGGATTAGACAATGAAACTTTTGATAGATTTTATTTTTTCAAAAATTTAGAAATAAAAAGAGAAATTAATAAATTAGATATTTCATGTTTTGAAATACCAAAAGACTATAGAAATATTTTTGAAACTGAATGTAAAGTTATTGAAAATAAGCAAAGTTATACTATTAAAAACATTGAACCATTTTATGATGGTTATAAAATAGAATGCAAGCAAAATATTGATGAATGGTTATCTTTTTTTCATAAAAGTTTAAATTTCCCATACAAAGATATAGAAACTATGATTAAAGGGATTATCCCATCTGGTTGGTCTTATAAAATTAGTGGCGAAATTAAGAAATACAGAACAATAACAGCTGATCACAAATCAAGTTGGGAAGTTTTGGAAGAAATAGTAAAGAAATTTGATGTTGAATTTAGGATAGATAACAATGAGAAAATACTATTTATATCTGAAAAAATAGGGGAAGATAAAGGAGTGTTTTTCTCTGATAATTTTAATGTTGTAGACAAAGATATAAGTGTAGAAAGCTTTGAATTCGCAACAAGAATTATACCTGAAGGAATGAATGGTCTTAAAATAAACCAAATAAATGATGGGAAAGATTATCTAGAAAATAAAAAATATTCTGGAAAAACTATAAATTATTATTGGAAAGATGAAAGATACACTAATATTCAAAGCCTTAAAGATGATGCGGCAAAAAAACTTGAAGCATTATCTATACCAAGAATAACTATTAAAGTTAAAGTAAAAGATTTGTCAAAAGCTATTGGAGTATATGAGCAAGAATATAGCGTTGGAGATTATGTTTATTTAATAGATAAGGACAGAAAAACAAAAGAAAGATTTAGAATATTAGCACAAACAACCTATCCTAACAGACCATTTAATAATGAAATTACCCTTGCTAATAAACCACTAGATTTAGCAAGTGATGTTGACGAAAACATTGAACTTACAAAAGAAATGTGGGAAGAAACAAGGGGTAGGTTTGAAGCTACAGAAAATTTAATAAAAGGTTATTTAGAAAATTCTAAAAAATATACTGATGACAGTTTTAAAACCTATAAAAGTGAAAGAGAACAAACAGATAGCAAGATATATGAAACAATAACTGAATCGACTACTTATGTTGATCCCAATACAGGACAAACACAACCGATAGTTGACAAGCAGTTAGAAATTATTAAGACTGTAAATGGAATTAAAATATCTGTTAAAAACAATGCGGACAATCTAGACAAAAAAATATCCAAAGAAGATATTTTAGAAGACAAGGAAATCCAAGAAGCTTTAAAAGGTAAAGATGGTCTTCCTGGAGAAAAAGGAAAAGACGGTAAGTCTGGAAGACTTGGTAAAAATTTATTGTTAGATTCCTTTAGAGAAGCTGAGGGCATAAAAGAATTTTTGATTAATTATGATTATGCAGAAAAAATCGAAGAGGGAGAAGAATTAACTCTAACAATTAAAATAGACAAAGAATTAGAAAATAGTGCAAGTATAAGTGCATACAACGGAAAAGATACTTTATTGGGGGAATTAATCCAATCCGAAAAAGACAAAACAAAATATGTACTAACTTTTAATTATCTAGATTCTGCTGATGATATTAAAAAGCTATATATTTATTTAAATAATCCAACCGAAAAATCTTATGCCATAAAATGGGCAGTTCTTGCACGTGGAGATGTAGAAGCCTTAGATTGGTACGGAGCAGAAGAAGATATGCAAAAGCAAATAGATAGCAAAGCAAGCGAAGAAAGTCTACAAGATTTGCAAGTCCATTTTGCCATGTATCCAACTGCAGAAGAGTTAAACCAAAACAAAGTTGATCTTATAAAACAACAAGCCTACTTAGACCAATTAAAAACTGCCATAGATTCTAATGCTTTAACCTTGGAAGAAAGATTAAGCGTAATAGAAGCAAATGTAGGAGCAGGAAAATTATCCCTAGAAGCAATAAACACCTACCTACATTTCGGAGAAGAGGGAGTCCTTATTGGAAAAGAGGGCGAGCAAGTAAGGTTAAGATTAATCAATAACGCCTTGGAGATTACGGATGGTAGCAAGGTTGTTGCAAGATTTGCAAATAACCAAACAGAAACACCTAATCTTAAAGTAACAGGAGCGTTTGAATTTGGTTACCACGTTGCAAATAAGGTGGATTTAGATGGCAACAAATATACAGTTATAAGCTGTAATATTTAGGAGGATAGATGGCAACATATAGTGCAAGTATAAGAAATGGTACAGGAACTATACATTTAGAAATAAGACAACAAAGCCAGAGCATAGCCAATAATACATCTACTGTTTATTACAATTTGTATATACAAGGCAAAGGTGGTTATGGGTTTTGGAATAAGTACCACACAGGAAAAACAAGTGTTGTAATTAATGGCTCAACGGTTCATAATCAAACAGGTAGAGATTTTGATATAAGAAATGGCGGAATACAACAATTAGCAAGTGGAACTACAACTGTAAAACACAATGAAGATGGAAGTAAGTCATTTTCCTTTTCAGCTAACCTTTGGTCATCTTCTGCAACAGGAAGTATTTCAGGAAATTTTACCCTATCCAAAATTCCAAGAAAATCTGATTTTTATGTAAAAAATGAAAAAGGGAGTGGGATAACCAGATTTTATGCTGGAGATAAGATAAAGGTGGAGATAAATAAAAAAGTTAGCTCCTTTACCCACACTTTAAGTATTAAATATCTAGGCAAGGAAGAAACTTTAATAAGCAAAACATCATCAACAAATATTTATTACACAGATTCCGATAAAATAATGGAAAACTATATGCAGAATTTAAGAAGTATGCCAATAGATTTTGTGTTAAATACTTATGATGGAAATACAAGGATAGGATATGTAGTAAAAAGATTAACTATAGACGTACCAAGTTCCGCAGGACCAGTAATTAATAGCGTAGATGTAACAGAAGCTAACCAAAATAAAATAAATATTATAGGTTCTAGTCCTTTTTACCAGCTACTATCCGATTTGAACGTTGTTATAGATGTAAGTGGTAAATATGGAGCAAGTATTAAAAATATAAACGTAAGCCTTGGTAATTATAGTAAAAGTGGCTCTAACGTAACTTTGGATAATGTAAACCTAAAAGGCGACCAAAATATAAAAGTTACAGTGCAAGATTCTAGGGGATTTAGTGCAAGTACAACAAAAACTATTAATTTAAGTCCGTATAACTTACCTAATATATCTTTTTTTAATGCATACAGAGAGGAAAAAAATACAAAGTATGCAAGTGCAAGAATAAGCTTAACATCTACAGTAATAGACAATAAAAACCCACTAGATGTAAAAGTAGATGTGGCGGAAAAAGATTCCAATTCTTGGCGAAATGTATATTCTGCAACAGTAGGAAACGGAACTTTTAACTCTACAATATCCCTTGGCGGCGGTTTTGATGACTTTAAGGCTTATGATGTAAGGTTAATCATAGCCGATAAATTTAAAAGACACCAAGCTATATGCAGTATTCCAACTACAAGTCAATCTTTGGTTATTGGAGCAAATAAACCAGTTGTGGGAGTTGGAAGAGTTCCAACACACATTGATAAAGGGTTAGAAGTAGATGGGGAGATATGTTTTAATGGAGAAATAAAACCGTTTGGAGAAGCTGGAAAAGTTATTGATTTAAAGCTTTCCGATGGCTTAACTGGATTTATTAAAACAATAAAAGATCCTCTAGGTGGAGTAAGGATATGGGGAAAAGTAGATGTTACCAATTCTAACCCAATTAAAAAATATTATACATGGGCAACCTTACCGAAAGGATATAGTTGTAATAGATTTATAGGATTTAGTTTATATTCTTATATTTTAAGCGGGCATGTATACATAATCCCAGGTATGGCAGTTACAGATGATGGAAGAATAAGATATGTAGGGATTAATAACGAATATGACAAAATAGAAGTAGGATCTACCAATGAATTTACTTTTTACTTTAAAACGGAGGAAGCATGGTAGAAGAAAATAAAATAGATTACAAAGAAGTCTTTATCCTAGACGATAAAGGCTTTTTTATTGGAACAACTTATTTGAATATTGATGAAAAACAAGAATTTAATTTTACTACAATCCCTCCAGATACAACATTAATACAAGCAAAGTTTGACGGGGGAAAATGGATAGAGGGAGTAGACAAAGACGATTTAATGCTTGGAATGTTATTTCCAAGCGATAATTTAGAAATAGATTCAAAAGATTATCTAATTTTAAAAATATTAGAAATATTAAAGAAAGGGGGAATGATAATGGATAACACATGGTTTTTTAAATACTGTATGTTCTGCTGGGCAGAAAGAAAAATTGATGAAGCCTATTTAGATATGGCTAAAAAAATGGATATGCTTACAGACCAACAAATAATGATGATAAAAATGACACCAAGAATAGAAGAAAAGTAGGTAATTATATGGAATGGACTATGATAGCAAGTGCTTTAATTAAAAATGGTCCTCTGGTAGTAATAGCGGCTATCTTTTTAAAGGTATATATGGAAGATACTAGCATAAAAAGAAGCGAAAGAGCAGAGGACAGAAAGCTACAGAAAGAAAATAACGATAAGATTTTAAAACTTACAGAAAAAGTAACCCAATCGATAGAAACAAACAAAGGCGAAGTAAGATGCTTGGGAGAAAAATTAGAGGTACACAATTCTTCTTCCGGGGCAACCCTTGCTGAGATTAAGCAAGGGGTAAATCAAATACAAAAAGATGTTACGATATTAAACAGCAAAATTGATGATATAGCAGACGATATTGATAAAAGTGCTTAGGACTAGGTAAAATCTAAGTCCTTTTTTAGTACACACGAATAGACACATAAAATAACGAAAGTGTTGAAATTTCAACAAATGAATTTCACAAGGAACTTCACAAGGAGGAAAAAATGAATGATATTTTAATAAAAATTTTAGTAAGTGTTGGAATATTAGTTTTAACAAATTTATTTGTATATTTAAGTAATTTGAGCAAAGAGAAAATAGCTAAAATAGAAAATATAAAAGTAAGGGAAGCAAGCTACAAGCTATTAGATATAATTACAAAATGTGTATCTGCAACCAATCAAGAATTTGTTGGAGATCTTAAAAAAGAAGGGAAATTTGACAAAGACCAACAAGAAGAAGCTTGGAACAAAACAAAAAATAAGATTAATAAAATATTAGATGATGAATCTAGAGAAATTTTAGAAAAAGCTTATGGAGATCTTAACTCTTATATAAATCAAACGATAGAAGATGAAATTACAAATAAAAAGGAGAAATAGATGACAAAAATACAAGATGCAGTTAATAATGCAATAGCAATAGCAAACAATAATTATTTTGGATACAGTCAATATGATAGATGGGGACACGACAGAGATTGCTCATCTTTAGTTATAGATTGTTGGCAAAGGGCAGGAGTACCAGTAAGAAGTAGCGGAGCGACCTATACTGGAAATATGTATTCAGTATTCGTTAAATGTGGTTTTAAAGATGTAACAAATCAAGTCAACCTAAATAATGGTTATGGTTTGCAATATGGGGATGTATTATTGAATTATAGTTGCCATACTGCTATGTATATTGGAAATTATAGATTGGTCGAAGCATCCATAGATGAAAATGGTGGAGTGGTAGGAAGACAAAAGGGAGACCAAACAGGCAGGGAAATATGGACTCGTAATTATTATAATTATCCTTGGTCTTGCGTTTTAAGATATGTAGGAAATAATAAATCAACAAGCAAGTATGAAGCACCGAAAAATAAAAGAACAAATGATGCAAAATTTATAAAATATGAAAACTGGACAGGAATAACTCAAGCGGAATGCAACGTTAGAACAAGCCCATCAACAAAAGCACCAATAGTAGCATGTTATGGAAAAAATCAACCGATTCATTACGACCAAGTTTGGGAAGGAGATGGTTACAGGTGGATTTCTTATATAGGTGCTAGCTCTGGCAAGAGGAGATATGTTGCTTGTAGAAGGTTAAGTGGGGACACTACACCTTGGATTAGATTTTAAGGGGGAGATAATATGATAAAACACGAAGAATTTTTAAGATTAAGTCAAAGAAAAGTTGCTGAATATGAAAATAAAAGAGTAGATATAAAAGAAGATATAGATGCAGATGACGTATTTTCTGTTTGGACTTGCAAAACTTTACAAAACAGT
>QWCQ01000798.1_pt1 | contig 28004 bp, 17 predicted proteins | sample 1972701 | NCBI WGS metagenome assembly QWCQ01 (sample SAMN09866704, study PRJNA288562) | Human gut metagenome isolate pre4_stool, whole genome shotgun sequencing... | reverse complement strand
CTGGTTGCTGTCCTTACCTTACTACAACAAAGGTAAAAACAGCCCGTTCAACTGACCTATTCTCGGGTCGATTTCTTTTCACTCTGCAAACTTAAAGTACGGACGCACGAGACGAGTAGCCCTTTGTAGGGACGCTCGGTCGAGCGTCCGTTGTCGAACGAAAGTTACAGCATCGTAGCCTTGGACACAACGGACGCACGACCGTGCGTCCCTACAAGTCGTTACTCGTCCGATCCTTAACCTCCGATCCATAACCTCCGATCCATAACCTCTAATCCCTAATCTCTAGCCTCTAATCTCTACCCTCCCTCCTCCCCAACTGTTAAAATCGAGCGAGACGCCGAGAATGTCAAACAAAATACCGAAAATGTCAACACGTTATAGCAATTCCCGTCGTACCTTTGCCCCCGTAAGATATTTACTATATAATCAACTAACCAAACGAATTCAACTATGAAGAAGTTTATTTATGCAACGTTGGCTCTCGCCGCAGTGCTGCTCTTCGCAAGCTGCAAGAACGACAAGAACCAACCAAAGAATGAGAAGGCTGATGCTTATATCTCATTTACGTTTAACCTACCACAGGGTGGCTTCCGTGACGGTGTCGCAGACAAGACTGCAGGGCAGGAGTACGCAGGTACTGCTGACGAGCAGGCTATCAAGGGAGTCCGCGTCGTACTCTTCGACGAGACCTCTGGTATCGTTAAGTATGCCCTCACTTACAACATCACAGGTACGGGTAGCGCTGCTCCCACGGGTGACATCGCTGGTACAGCTACAACGGCTAACTTTACCACAAAGGCTAAGGCAGTCGTAAGCCAGGACTACCAGATGCTCGCCATCATCAACCCAACAGCTGAGGTTATCGCAGCTACTGAAGAGGGTAAGTACCTCAAGGATGCTCAGACTGCTATCACGTCTGATGCTACTAAGCTATCAGCTAATGGCATTATGATGTCTAACGAGCAGGGCCTTGTCAAGGTCGCTGCTGGTGATATGAAGGCTACCGAGGCTGAGGCTGAAGCTGCGGGTGCTCCTATCAAAGTAAACGTAGACCGTATCCTCGCTAAGGTATTCGTAGGTGGTACTCCTAAATTTGAGAATGGTAAGCTGACCAACATCAAGTGGGGACTCAACGTCACAAACAAGAAGACTTTCATCTATCGTCAGCTCGCTCAGGTTATGGAGTCTAAGGATAACTTCGTCGCAGAGGCTGTTAAGGATGGTAGCAAACGCTTCGACCGCTACGCTAAGGATCCTAACTTCCTAGCTGGTGAGTTCAACGCTACAGACTTCACCTACCTAGAGGGTACACCTGAGCTAAAGGGTACCTTTGGCTACGCAGATGCTAATGGTCAGTACTGCCTCGAGAACACGATGGACGCTCCTATGCAAAAGCACCAGGGTACGACCTCTTTCATCCTCAGTGGTACTTGGACTCCTGCAGAGCATGATGGCATCACCTTCACACCAGGTGAGACATGGTACAGCTATATGGGCTTCACCTTTACAAAGGCTAAGATGCTTGATTATAAGAGAATCATCGATGACAATACTAACACCAAGACTGAGATTGACAAAACACCCGCAGGCTTTAAGGCTGCCCTCAAGGCTGCTCTTGCTAGTATGAATGTTGATGCTGAGGGTGATGTTGCTGCTTCTGGTACTTTCAATGGTATCAAGGCTTACAAGGATGGTGCTTGCTACTATCAGACGAACCTAATCCGTCACTTCAACAATGACCAGTCAAGCAAGGATATGGGTTACGGTCGCTACGGTGTCGTACGTAACAACATCTACAAGATCAACATCACGAAGATTACTCAGCCAGGTGAGCCTGATGTAGTCAACGAGAAGGATGACGATAAGGATGATGATCCAACAAAGGTATTCGTAGCCTTCGACGTTACGATCAATCCTTGGATCGTTCGTACACAGGATATCTCTCTATAATCCCTGAGTACACTTTGCTTGTCGATTAGCGAGACGTGTAACGACTTGTGGGGACGCTCGGTCGAGCGTCCGTTGTCGAACAACAAGACAGATAGTCCCGTGTTTTAACGGGGACGGACGCCCTCCGACTAGACACTCACCGTGCGTCCCTACAAAGGGTTACTCGTTTGAGCGGGTTACACGTAATGATCGCACCGACAGCAATACTATCCTATGAGGGGTTGAATGTTCCCCTCATAGGAACTATTCACATAAAAGAGGGCTAAAGCCCCACGTTGACTATGGTACCACATACGTTATCTCGATCGAGACTATTATATATAGGAGTCATGCTCCTGCTGAGCTGGAGCTTCGTCTCTTGTGACAAGTGCATCTACGAGGATCTGTCCACCTGTCCTCTCCGGGTGCAGCTACGCTACGACTACAATATGCAGTACGTAGATCGCTGGCATCGCGAGGCCGAGGATGTGCATCTCTACATCTTCGACGAGGCGGGGCACTTTGTCTCGGAGATGATCGATGCGGCTGCACCCTACGAGGAGAAGCAGACCTTTGAGCTACAGCTTGCCCCGGGCAACTACACCATCATGGCACTCTGCGGCCACCGTATGGGGACCCTCTATGAGCAGAGCAAGCTACAGGCGGGCACCTCGACCATGAAGGATCTGCTGGTACAGATCTCGAGAGCTGAGGACAAGCGGATCGCTGCCGAGCTGCCACCACTACTCTATGGCGTCTCTAAGGATGTCCAGGTGCTGGGCGATGGCAGCCGTCTTATCGTTGTGTCGATGGCTAAGTGGACCAACAAGATTCGCCTCGTCATGCAGGACCTCTCTGAGGGTGGCAAGTCCAACATCAAGCTCGACAACTACGACTTCCGCATCACCGCTCCCAACGGTCGCTACAACGGCGCTGGCGAGGTGCTCACCGACGACGTCCTCACCTATACCCCGTACTATGCTGAGCAGGTCAAGGGGACGGGCGGTATCGCCGTCGAGCTCAATACACTTCGCCTGCTGACCAACCAAGATCAGCGACTTATCATCACCGAGCGCGCTACGGGCAAGGAGCTACTCAACGTGAATCTGCTGTCGCTACTGCTGCAGACGAAGTTCTATGCTAACAACAAGCTCTCCGACCAAGAGTACCTCGATCGTGAGGATCGCTACGCTATCATCTTCGCCTTCGATGGTCGCCCCGTGACACAGGAGACTTTCCTAGCGGTGAACGTATGGATCAATGGCTGGCTCATCCGTGAGCAAGACCATAATATATAATGTGTCTAACCTCTCGAGCTACAAAGCCATGACGAAATGCAATCTATATAGCATACAAGGAGGCTCCCGCACGGTCCTTGCGTGGCTACTCTCCACGATGCTCCTGCTGGCTGGTCTGACCAGCTGTGTGTATGAGGATCCCTCCGCCTGTCCCCCCGAAGTGGAGGGCGGAGACTTCTACCTCTCGATGAGCGTGGCGCCGCAGTCCACCTTCCGACAGGGAGAGGTGCCTCTAGCTAAGTTGCAGAAGAAGCTCTCCGAGGCGGAGAATACGATTAAGTCTGTGCGTGTCCTCGTCTTCGATCATGAGACAGGCAAGTGCTTCGTCAACCAAGTCTTAGGAGGCTATACGCAGCCTCAAGACAATACGACGGCGTGGAGTCATCCCGTGATGATTCCCAAAAAGGTCCAAAGCTTTGACTTCTACTTCGTTGCTAATGAGGCTTCGAAGACTTACAACTTGACGACAGCCCTGCAGGGCGTCACCAAGCGTGGACAGCTCTACACCCTTCCCGAGCTGACGAAGATACCCTGGCAGCCGGAGTTCATGCCTAAGCTAGCGGAGGGCGGCAGCGGTGAGGAGGACCTCATCCCGATGACTGCTATCTGCTCTAACATCTCTCTCGATGATATCAAGCAGATGCTCGGTCAGGGCACCAAGGAGGATCCCTACCGCTTCCTCGCAGAGAACGGGAAGCGTCGCCCCGTACGTCTGACCCGTGTCCTGGCGCGTATCGACATCACGATGCCCAACATGATTGCCAACAGCGTGCTGGGCGACCCCACCTCGGATCAGATGCTCGTGCTGGACTATATAGATGACTTTGAGATGGCACTATACAATGTGCCACGCTACTTCTCCCTCTTCGCCTCTCGTTACTACGACGAGAACCGGTGGACCACGACGCTCTACAGTCCCATCAGCAATAACTACTACACCAATCCTCAGGACGGACAGGACTGCTACTATCTAGAGCGGGACAAGAACAAGGTGCAGCGCAATATGGCTAGCACTGCAAGCACCGGTCAAGCCATCGGCGAGCTCAGAACGTCCGACTACTACACGACGATCTATGTGCCAGAGTTCATCCGCCAGACGAATGTCGAAGCCGAGAAAACGCCCGACCAGCTGGCAGCGATGCAGCTTAGGCTCACCTTCCAGGTCAATGCTTGGGATCCTAAGCACCGTAGTGGCTATCAGTTTGGCAGGCACCCACTCGAAGACAACAAACTTAACGAGCGCGTCTCAGAAGAGACCGGTCAGCTCGCAGCAAACAATAAGGACGTGAGCAAGTACTCCGTCATCCGCAATACGTGGTACAGAATCAAGATTAAACAGGAAGTAGACCTCTAGTTCGCCGAGCCTCGGCGCTACGCCCTAGTCGCAAGCCTTGATGCTACGCCGTGGTCTTCGCACCTTGACACTATTCCCCTTCTCTCCTTTACACACCCTATGTCTCATACGCTATGAAACGATATAGATACATCACCCTCTCCCTCCTTCTCCTCCTCTTGTCGATCTCCGCGCTCTCCGCGCAGGAGACATCCCAACAAGGATCAGATAAGGATTGGAACTACATGTTTGAAGTGACGACGACCCCCTCTTATTGTCAGAATGAGGGTACGATGGAGATCAAACTGCTTATACAATTTAATGGAGCTCCGCTGAGGCTCTCTCAGATAGAGAGGGTGGAGTATGATGTCAAGGATGGGGAAGGTCATAGTTACACTCAGGGCTACAAGCCAGCGCCAGCTCCTACAGAGGCACTTCGGTTAGAGCAACTACCAGGGCGCGAGGACTACAATATCTCTATTAGACTGATAGCTAAAGAAGGAGTAGGCAAGCCTGACGTTGAGACCTTTCTCCGCTGGAATGCAAAGGTCGAGAACAAGTATGTAGAGCTGGAGGTGACCCAGGTGAAGTTTGATGCCTATCGCTTGCCTTGTAGACCGTACGGTAGCTTTCATATCGTAGCGCGAGGGGGTACGGAGAGACCTCCCGTCTTGAATATTAAGCAGGCCCCCGCCACCTTTACGGGTGCTAAGACGATGCAACCCACTAAGCGGGAGGTGAAGGGTGACACAACCCTTTACCACTTTGAGTATAGCGGAGCGCTACCACAAGGTACTTACAACTACACCTTAGCGAGTACGTGCCGGGAGACGGCTGTCAAGTCGTTCGCCGTCTACGGTCCTACGACCAACCTGCCTACGGTGCCATCGGATTTCAATATCCCCTTTGGCATCGACATCATGAGTGGTGAGGGCTGCTCCAGTAACATCGTTGAGTTTGGATCCAACTTCAGTAAAGATAAGCCAGGGCTACGTGAGCTCTTTAAGGAGATGAATAGGGGCTATCAAGGAGATTCGGAGAGGTACTTCCCTGAGTATACCGACTCCTTCCCTTCCACCTTTATAGCAAACTATGAAGTCGTTGTGGTGTCTCAGGAAGAGTATGCGAAGCTCCAGCAAGGTACGCTAGACGCCAGCACGCTTCTCTGGAGTAGTCAAACGGGGTCTCTTACAAAGGTCAAGGCCAATAACTCGGAGGGTGGTGGTGTCAGCATCTCTTATAGACTGCCTCAATCAATGACTCTCGAAGAGCTTAAAGCGAAAAAAGCTCTTCCAGAAGCTGTGCTGATACGTGTCAAGCGACCCAACGAGGGGTGCAATGACTATATCACCATCCCCATCCCCATCTTGGAGGACTTAGCCTTCCACAACAATCGCTTTCAGATTCTTGAGACAGAAGACGTCTCTGACTGCTCGATAGGACAGATTATATGGTTCCAAGGGTGGAACTTCTGTACGCTACGCTTTAAGTACTACGAGCTACCAGACGGCACTGACAAGCCAGCGCCAGGAGCTCAGCCTGTTCACACCTCTCAGGAGTTTGGTCCAGCAGTATCTACCTCGATAGACAAGCGATACACTTTTGAGGGGTATGACCCGACGAAGCGCTACTACGTCGAGGTAGAGGGCACCGACCTTTATGGCGACCCCATCACGCCTAAGCCTAGCCTCATCTTAGCCCCCACGAACAAGAAGCCTACAGAGAATCGTCTCTACGACTTCTCTCGCATCTACGCCCACCTGCCTCAGCCGATGACGGATAGGATAGACCTCGGGACTCTTATAGCCTATTTGAGTCCAGGTTATCATACCTATCTCTTCACCTTTTACGGTCAATCTCTCAACGCTATGGCAGGGATGGAGATTACGCTCGTACAGGCTCCAGATGGATATGAGGATTATCGCCATGCGTGTGAGAGCTACTACTTCCGTACTCCTGACTCGACTAATACTAATAACCCTTATGGTGGTGGTATGATAGGACTCGGAGAGAAGATTAAGATGTCCAATACCTTCACAGGTCCTGGTGGCACTGGCACGCCCGAGAAGTTCTATCCATTTAGATTTATTTATAAGGTAGACAAAAATGGAGAGCGCGTAGTCTACCCTTACGAAGATAACTCTGCTAATCCAAGTGCTCTTAAAGGTGTCATAACTAACGATCCAAAGAAGGATGCCTACTTGAAGAAGCACCCGATGCCTCGTGGTATCTACCGTCTGAAGTTTGAGCACCCTTGTCAGCCGGGAGAGTCCTTCTATATCAATCTGGATATGAGTGAGCCAGACTTCAATCCTGAACTCACGGAGCTCATTAACCCAGTCGTGGATCGTGCCTCTTGTGATACGGTGCGTGTCTATCCTTTTGCAGATGGTCGTCTAGACTATGGTATAGACAAGAAGACTGGTAAGCCTCGCAACGTTGTTTTCTTGGTTTCAGGTCTTCCTGGAGGTAAGTCAAAGCGTTTCTACTTTTACCCCTATGATCATGAGGGCAATCAGCTAGACCATACCAAGTTTTATATTCCTATCGAAAGTGCAAACCTTCCAGTCACGCTTAACTTCCGCTATTTCTATCCAAAGCCCAGTTGGCAGTGGATAGACTACGACTGTAACAAGTGGACTCACAAGGTAGACTCCGTTGGAGTCAATCAGTTTGTCAAGGGAGAGCTGGAGAGAGGGGATGTCGGTAATGGCTATTACAAGTTGCCTCTTGTTCGTTACAATCCAAACAATGACCAAGACGATTGGGGTGAGGATGGCTTTTCGTGGAATGCTTGGTGGGCATGGCCTTGGGATGACTCAACCATCGATGTTAATGTGCCTATAAAAAGGGAGACCCTGACCCCCTCGTACGCACGTCCTACTTACGTAGGGTATCGCTGCTCCACGGAGACAGGCTATATGGAGTTTAAGCTCATCAACATCCCGAACAAGGTCGGTACCGTAGTCCTCAAGGATGGAGATAAGGTCATCAAGAGCGAAAACATTGCGAATCTGCCCGAAGACCTGATGGTCCGCTGGGATCTTACTGCTGAGTCGGGTAGTGAACTCAAAAATGAGTACCGACTGGAGATTACGACCAGTCCTTGCGACACAACGAATATGCCGACCGAGAAGTTCACCGTCAAGCTCGAGAACCTCTCTGAGGGTATTTCGGTGACCATCTCTCCAAAGGGACCTCATTGCCCTGGCGATATGGTTACCCTGACGGCAACCAATCTGGGTGTGCCTGACGGCAACTACCAGTGGACCTTTGACAATGGTGATAGCGGTACGGGTCGTACTATTCGTCACAAGGTGTCCGCTCCTCGTGTAGTCAACGGTAAGGCGCAGTATAACACCTACACGCTAACTGTCACAGGTACTAAGTGTGTCAACACACCGCCACAGAAGGGTATTATCCCTGTCTCTGCAGATGAGCTGTGGTGGATGCCAGATCCTAGTGGTCATGGGTCAGGTACGTTACCAGGTGGTCCGGGTGAGGATGATAAACCCATCGATCCAAATCCAGGGGGTACCACAACTACGACTGTAGGTCCTGAGTACTACAACTGGCATAACCCCGACAACTGGGCATTCCTCTACAACGGAGAGTTTTACGCAGCCAAGGCGGTGCCTAGTGGCTGTACCAATGTGCATATCGAGCTGCTGTCTAAGTTTAATTTGGGTACGCAGGGTACGGTGTCCCCGCAGCCAGATCTAGCTAAGGAGGTGACCCCGCGTGACATTTACGGTGAACCGACCTGTATCGATATCACCTTCCACTCGGGAGCGTATGTCTTCAACATCCAGCAGCTCAACTACCGACGAGCTATGGTACGCTACAACTTTGGCGTAGCTGAGGGTACAGGCTATGACAGTGACAGGCGTATCTATACCACTGAAGATTGCAACACCGACGAATGGATGTATGGTCGTGACGAACTCAACCTGCTGGCTGCGCCGCTATATGATATCTATGCGGGTGACTACAGCTTCAGTGCCTCGCCCTACACTTATCAGCTCGGCTTCAAGGCGGAGCGTGCGGGTAAGAGTATGGAGGCTTCGTTTGACCCCAGCGCCTTCAACGATCCCTCGCCACTACAGTCTATCTCGATGGCGGGCAATAATAACTGCATCGCTCTGGTCGTAGCTAAAGATACTCAGGGCTTTAACCGCAAGAGTAGCACGGTGCCTGTCATCACGCAGCGTCGTGGTATCTTGGAACTGCCTTACTTCGACCGTCCTGACATAGCGAGCTCCTTCTACCATCAGACTTACGATGCTAGCACGGGGCAGACGCGCTTCCAGTACTTCGATGGCAAGGCAAAGCGCTTCCGTGGTTACTACTCGTATGCTCAGCGCAGCAAGATGGCTTACCGCTTTATCTTTGAGGACCCCGCGACGCAGCGTATTCCTAAGCTTGCTGGCGATACCGAGGGTTACACGATGGAAGTGAGCGCTACTGCTGCTGGTCAGGAGGTGATGGTGGGCAATCCATTTATGGCACCGCTAGAGGTTGTTCCTTTCCTAGAGGCTAATAAGGATGTCATAGAGCCTTATGTAAGACTCTTGTATCCTAAGGTAACGAGCTATGATCCACTGAAGCTAGAGGGTTCGATCACTACCTACTACCGAGATGAAGCAGGGAGTATGAAGATTGATCAGCTCGGAGCCTTTGTGGTCAAACTCAAATCTGGTGTCGGACCTAAGGCACAGCTGGTCTTCCCGACGAGTGCTCTCGACTCATACGCTAAGCAACATCCACAGAGCCGTAGCCTACGTAGTACGAGTGGTGACGCGACAGCGGAGACGGCACGCTACCTGTCGCTGACGCTACAGAGTCGCCTCGGCAAGGATCGTGCGCTGGTCGCTTATGGCTACGAGTCTGGCTCGGTCGACAAAATGCTCCTAAGCACGGAGAGCCGCTATCCCTCGATCGCTATCATCGATCCCGCAGGTGGCTCCTATAAGGATCTCTATGCCGACGATGCGGCTACGGATCACTACGGGCTAGCCACACGGGTCTCCGAACCGATCGACGTGACGCTCTCGCTCGCCGGTAGTGTGATGGGACACGTTGTGACGGCTCGTCTGATAGACCACAAGAGCGGTCTGGAGCATGACCTGACGGGTGGTAAGAGTTGCCAGATCAAGCTCTTCCCGGATGACGCTGAGGGTCGTCTGGAGCTACGCGTGGACGGAGACTTTACGTCGGTCGCACCGATGGCTGAGCCTACAGATGAGCTACAGGCGCAGTACAGCGAGGGTATGCTGACCGTCCGCACGACACAGGAGATGTCGTCCTTACGTCTCGTACAGGGTGACGGTATCACGGTCTACACGCAGTCGCTACCTGGACTGACGGAGTACAGCGAGCGTATCCTCCTTTCGTCAGGTAGCTACGTCGTCGAGGCGGTCGGCACGGACGGTGTCGCACGCCGTGCGATGCTCGTCGTGAGATAGCTTTTTAGAGATTAGAGGTTAGAGATTAGAAGTTAGAAACTTATAGATTAGAAGTTGGAGATTAGTAGCTAGAGGCACTGGTACTCGTGGTAGTACTGGTGCCTCTAGTCTTTTTAGAGGGGATCGGAGGTATCGGAGGTGTCGGAGGAATCGGACGAGTAACGGTTGTAGGGACGCTCGGGACGTGTAGCCCTTTGTAGGGACGCACGGTCGTGCGTCCGTTGTGTCAAAGGTTACAGCGAACGTTGGTTTTAACGGGGAACGGACGCACGACCGTGCGTCCCTACAAAGGGCTACACGTCTCGTCGTTCGGGGACGTGTCGTGGCACGCCACTATTTAGTACCTTTGCCTGCGGTTGATGTATCATCATAAGCTTGGTCGCGTTATTATAGCACATGTCTAGCTCTGTCATAGCTTCCCGCTCGCTCGTGCGGCTGCTCCTACTGCTTGTCATAGGGGTGGCGGTCGTGTCGTGTGCGACACAGGTACGACGCACGGAGCCACCCGCCGCTACGCCGTCACAGACGGAGTCGCCAGACACGGTCGTGGCGGATCTCTCGGCTGATACGACCCGCTTGCTGGACACGCTGGCGACACCTCAGGACTCGCTGGCAGCTGTCAGCGACAGCCTCGCTGCAAAAGCGGATACGACGCTGGCGCCTGCTGCGACCGATACATTGGCAAAAGATGCCGAGGTGCCTATCGCTGAGCCTGATTCGGTGGAGCTCTTCAAGCTGGAGGCGCCTGTGACCTTCTCGGCTGAGGACTCGCTCGTCATGACGGGGCGCAATGTGATGTACTTCTTCGGTCCTAGCGAGGTCAAGTACCAAAGGATGAGCATCGAGGCGAACTATCTCAAGATCGTCTCTGACAGTTCGGAGGTCTATGCGCAGTATGTGCTAGATAGTCTAGGGCAGCCGACGGCTAAGCCAAAGTTTGCCGATGGGGATCAGAAGTTCGAGAGTACGACGATGAAGTACAACTTCAAGACGGGCCAAGGCTTCATCACGGACGTGACAACCCAGCAGGGCGAGGGCTATCTGACGGCTACGCAGACGAAGCGCCTCAAGGACAATACGATGTACCTCAAGGATGGTCGCTATACGACTTGCGACCTGCACGATCATCCGCACTTTTACATTAACCTGACGCGTGCTAAGGCTAAGCCTGAGGACAAGATCGTCACGGGGCCTGTCTATCTAGTTATGGCAGATGTACCGCTCTACTTGATCGGCTTGCCGTTTGCCTTCTTCCCCTTCAATGAGAAGCAGACCTCAGGCGTCATCATGCCGAGCTACGGTATAGACCAGACGCGAGGGCTTTACCTGACGCATGGTGGCCTCTATCTTAACCTCAATGACTACTGGGACTTGACACTCACGGGCGATGTCTATACGAATGGCTCCTGGGCGCTCAATGCGGCGTCTAACTATCGCAAGCGCTATAAGTATAGTGGTAGTGTGCAAGCGGGCTACATATCGACGGTGCAGGGAGACAAAGACATCCCCTCGACTTACAGCCGTTCGCAAGATATCTCTCTCCGATGGACCCACTCGCAAGACCCCAAAGCGGATCCGCTACGTAACTTCTCGGCATCGGTCAACTTCTCAACGAGTAGCTACAATCACAACGCTACGCAGGCGGTCTACAACCACCAGCGACGAGCCGAAAACACTAAGGGCTCTAGCATCAGCTACCGTCGTAGCTTTGCGGGTATACCGCTCTCGCTGACGGGGGCATTCAACATAGATCAGCGCTCTCGCGACTCGACCATCAGTGTGACTCTGCCGAACCTCTCGCTCTCGCTCTCGACGATCTACCCCTTCAAGCGGAAGAACCGTGTGGGCAAGGAGCGCTGGTATGAGAAGATCTCTTTCAGCTACAATGGCTCGCTACGTAACAGTATCACGACCAAGGAGAATCTGATCCTCAAGAGCAATCTAGTCAAAGATTGGCGCAATGGTATGCAGCACTCGATACCTATCTCAGCCTCCTTTGACCTCTTTAACTATATCAAGATCTCTCCCTCGATCAGCTATACGGCCTACTGGTACACCTCTCGTGTGGAGAAGCAGTGGGACGAGGCGCAGCAGCGGATCGTCGATGCGGACACGACTTATGGCTTCTACCACCTGAATAACTTTAGTGCATCGCTCTCTATGAGTACGACGCTCTACGGCTTCTACAAGCCGTGGCGTAAGCTCTTTGGAGATCGTGTGCAGATGATCCGTCACCGCTTCTCGCCCTCGATCTCGCTCTCGTATGCGCCAGACTTTGGCGAGCCCTTCTGGGGTTATTACCGTGAGATAGACTATGTCGATACGCTGGGGCAGGCACACAACTATGTTTACTCGCCTTACGAGCGAGGTATGTTTGGATATCCAGGACGCGGCAAGATGGGGTCGATCAACTTCTCCTTTGACAATAATGTGGAGATGAAGTGGCGCCTGCCGAGTGACTCGACCGCCGTGGAGGAGCAGTTTAAGAAGATCTCGCTCATTGATCAGTTTGGAGTCAGCTTCTCGTACAATATGGCTGCCGACTCCTTCCGCTGGAGTAACATCAATACGAACATAGCACTGAGGCTTACGAAGACCTTCGTGCTACGCCTCTCCGCCTCCTTTGATCCCTACGAATGGAACTACTACACCGACCCGCAAGGCAACGTGAGGCCCTATCGTGTGGACAAGCTGAGGATACTCAACGGACACGGCATCGGTGCTTTCCTCGGTACGGGTACGAGCTTTAACTACACCTTTACCCCGCAGACCTTCGATAAGATCGGTAAGTGGATCGGTGGGCTCTTTAATAAGAAGAAGGGCGCAACGACAACGGACGATGAGACGGCTAAACCTCCTAGCGACGACCCGACAGCGATGGACGGGGACGCTAGACCGGAGAGGGTAGGACCCGACGGCTTGCCTGGTGGAGGCCCTCGCAGCAGCTACAACGAGCGCGACAGCTGGGACGATGATGGATACTTGAAGTTTGACGTGCCGTGGAGCTTCTCCATTAACTATAGTGTCAATGTGGCGCAGGATAGGGAGAAGTTCAACACGCACCGACGAGAGTTTGAGTATAGGTTTATCCAAAACCTCTCTTTCCGAGGACAGCTACAGCCTACGCCGAACTGGAACTTCTCCTTTGATGCCAACTACAACTTCGACTTGAAGAAACTGACGGGTATGACTATCAACATAACCCGAGACCTGCACTGCTGGTCTCTTACGGCTAGTGTCATACCGCTCGGTGCCTACAAGTCATACAACCTTGTGATCGGGGTCAATGCCTCCCTCCTTCGTGACCTTAAGTGGGAGCAGCACAGCCTGCCCACCTACGGTGGCGGTGGCTGGTACTAACTCCCTACACAACGCAACGATTAGAACATAACGCTATGCACTCATTTGATACAACCCGCCGGATACAGATCCCGCCTGTGACGCTCAATCTGCTCATCATCAACGTGCTTTGCTACATCGCTCAGCAGGTACTGCCCCGTGTGGGGATCGACCTGACGGGGCTCCTCGGGCTACACTACGTGACGGCTCAGGACTTTCACATCTGGCAGCCGGTGACCTATATGTTCCTTCACGGGAGCTTCACGCACCTCTTCTTCAACATGTTTGCGCTCTTCATGTTTGGCGTGGCGATCGAGCGAACTTGGGGTGCTAAGCGGTACCTGCTCTTCTACCTGGTCTGCGGACTGACGGCTGCGCTCTCGCAGGAGCTCGTCTGGGGCTTGACGACTGTCCGAGAGGTGGCGGGATATGAGGTGATCGCCTTCCCCGATGGCTCTCGCATGGCTACGGAGCTCTTCGTCAATAAACTCCTGACGATAGGCGCTTCGGGGGCTGTCTTTGGGCTCCTGCTCGCCTTCGGCTGGCTCTACCCGAATGCGGCGATCTACCTCTTCTTCATCCCCATACCGATTAGGGCTAAGTACTTTGTGATCGGCTACGGCGTGATCGAGCTCTTCCTCGGGGTGGCTAATATAGAGAGCGACGTGGCGCACTTCGCCCATTTGGGCGGAATGCTAGGCGGTCTGCTCCTCATACTGCTATGGCGTAAGCAAGGCAAGCTGTACAATGCTTCGGGAGAAACCTATTACTACTAATCAGCGACTGCTCTGGGGCATCACGCTCCTGCTGGTAGCCTTTTGGTTGGTGGACTTCATCGTTCGCCAGCTACCCTCGCCACTGCCCACTCGGTGGACGCGTGGGGTGGTGGACCAGCTATATCTCTCCTGCTCGCTGGAAGCTCTGTGGCGTAGACCCTGGACGATCGTCACCTATACGCTCCTGCACAATAGTGGCTTGCACCTATTGCTCAACCTGCTCCTACTCTGGCTCTTTGGCGAGATGCTACTCCGTCACAGCGGATGGAGACAGTTCGTCTGGAGCTATCTCGGGGGAGCGGTCGTAGGTGGTATAGCCTTCGTGCTCTGCACCTCGCTGCTACGTGCTGGCGGGGTGATCCTGCTGGGGCTGCCCCTCGTGGGAGCTTCTGCATCGGTCATCGCTCTCGTAGGCTACATGGTGGGGGCTGCTCCTCGTGCGGAGATGCCTTTACCTTTGATCGGCTCGCTCCGTGTATGGCAGGTGGGGCTATTCGTCTTCTTGCTCCTACTACTTGCCTATGGAGGGTACAATGTAGGCGGACTGATCGCTCACCTGGCTGGGGTCTTGTGGGGCTGTGGCTTAGGGCTGTACCGCCGTCGGCGACAGCGCTCGGCACGACAGCAAGCGACGCTACAAGATGCTCAGACGGCACGCTACCAGCAGCTCCTAGATAAGGTGCAGCAGTCGGGCTATCAGAGCCTATCCGATGAGGAGCGCGAGCAGCTCATCGAGCACAATAATCAGTGGCTCGACCAGTCGGGTCACAACTAGTCATGCACTCTATGGATAGCACCACACCTTCCCCCGCACCTCGTAAGACGAGCCCGCAAAGCCCAAAGAAGCCGCGTACCCTCTGGGGGATGATCCGTGGCTTCTGGCACACCTTCGTCTCCTTTGCTAATCTGCTCCTCTTGCTGCTCTTCGCGGGAGCCTTGCTGAGTCGCTACATTTCGCCGACGACCATTATCCTCTCGGCTTATCTGGGGCTGCTCTTTCCTCTGCTCTTCGCACTGGTCGTCTTGCAGGCGATCTATTGGTTTGTCATCCGTGCCTGGAGTCGCGCTGCGATCAATACGGTCATGCTCCTCTTATCCCTGCCGACGCTCCTTCTGTACGCTCCGCTACGAGCACGCCAGACGCAGCCGATAGATCGTGAAAACTGGATTAAGGTGGTGAGCCTCAATGCAAATGCCTTCCAGTTTACCAAGCTAGGGGCACACGATCAGCACGCCACCACAGAGTACCTGGCTAAGAGCGATGCCGATATTATCTGTCTGCAGGAAGCATGGCTCAGCTCCAACAAGTCAAAGTATATGTCGGAGCGTAGTCTGCGCCACATCCTGAGCGACTATCCCTATTACAGCTCGGCCTATGCGGTCAAGGATCACGGCAGTCGTCTCATCGTACTCTCTAAGTACCCCATCCTATCGACACGTCCTATAGATCTGCACTCCGATTTTAATGGGGGAGCGGTCTTTACGATCCTCGTCGGGGAGAAGAAGTTAATCCTGTACAATCTGCACCTTGAGTCTTTTGGCTTTACAAAAGAGGAGCAGGCGCACTACTTTCAGCTAGCGCAGGAAGTCAACCCAAAGGGCTTCACGCAGGCTGTCGGGGGACGCTTTTCGCCAGCCTTCAAGCGTCGTGCTCAGCAGGTCGAGCAGATCTATCAAGACATCAACTATCAGGAGTCGCCCTACCTGCTGGTCTGCGGAGACTTCAACGATACGCCGATCTCCTACACGCATCACCGTCTTTCGACCGGTCTGCACGATGCGATTGCGACGACTGGGCGAGGTACCAACTACAGCTACTACTTCAAGTCGCTCATCGGGGTGCGTATCGACCACATGCTCTACAGCGACCAGATCGTAGCGCGAGCTGCCCATGTGGATCGCTCCGCGAATATCTCGGACCACAAGCCGATCATCTGCTACTTCAAGCTGAAGTGACGGAGCGTGAGGGGCGCAGTTTGCAGGGTCGGCGCATTGTAACCCGTTTTATAGAAGCTACACGTGACGATAACTAGAAAATAGACGGTTCTAGTATCGCTACAGAGTGGCTACGGGACCTAGAATTTGCCATTTCCTAGGTAGCAAATCAAAAATATCTACGGAGGAATTTGGGCAATTCCTAGGTAGGAATTGAAACGAGCTCATTTTTATCATGCGTTAACTCTAGAGCAGTATGCGATAATTGTTGCTATCTGCTTTAGTTTTCGTAACTTTGGACGATTTTATCGAGGTATAAGACAAATAGAACTAAGTAATCAGACGATTTTTATGATCAATCCGGTCAACAAGACAATCAGCCTCCCCGATGGTCGCACGATTACCATCGAGACGGGCAAGCTTGCTAAGCAAGCCGACGGTGCTGTCACCGTCACCATGGGCTCTACCGTACTACTCGCAGCTGTGACGGCTGCCAAGGAGGCTAAGCCCGATGTGGACTTTATGCCACTACAGGTAGAGTACAAAGAGAAGTATTCAGCCATAGGCCGCTTCCCCGGAGGCTTCACACGCCGTGAGGGACGCGCCTCAGACTATGAGATATTAACCTGCCGACTGGTGGATCGCGCACTGCGTCCACTCTTCCCCGATGACTACCACGCAGAGGTTTATGTGAACATTATCCTCTTCTCCTCTGATGGGGAAGATATGCCAGACGCACTTGCTGGACTAGCCGCTTCGGCAGCACTGGCGGTCTCTGACATTCCTTTCGGAGGTCCTATCAGTGAGGTGCGCGTAGCGCGTGTTGATGGCGAGTTTGTCATCAATCCTACCTTCGCACAGCTAGAGCATGCAGACATTGATATGATGGTCGCAGCAACGCTCGACAACATTATGATGGTCGAGGGCGAGATGGAAGAGGTCCAGGAGGAGGAGATGCTCGAGGCTATCAAGGTGGCTCACGAGGCTATCAAGGTACAGTGCCAGGCTCAGCTAGAGCTCTCGGAGGCTGTCGGTAAGATGACCAAGCGTGAGTACCCTGCTGAGGAGCAGGACGAGGAGCTGCGTGACCGTATGCAGCGTGAGCTCTACGACAAGATCTACAAGGTGGCTACGGCTGGCACCGACAAGCATGCTCGTGGCGACGCTTTTGCAGCGATCGTTGAGGAGTTCAAGGCGCAGTTTACCGAAGAGGAGCTAGAGGAGAAGGGCATGATCATAGACCGCTACTACCACGATATGGAGAAGGCGGCTATGCGTCGTATGATCCTCGACGAGGGCAAGCGTCTCGATGGTCGTCGCACCGATGAGATACGTCCTATCTGGATCGAGACCGACTGCCTGCCTGGTCCTCACGGATCGGCTATCTTCACACGTGGTGAGACGCAGTCACTATCTACTGTGACGCTCGGCACCAAGAGCGATGAGAAGCTGGTCGACGATGTACTTAACTACGGCAAGGAGCGCTTCCTACTACACTACAACTTCCCACCCTTCTCCACAGGCGAGGCAAAAGCTTCGCGCGGTATCAGCCGTCGTGAGATAGGGCACGGAAACCTAGCACACCGTGCGCTGAAGCGTATGATCCCTGAGGACTATCCTTACGTGATCCGCGTGATGAGCGACATCCTTGAGTCCAACGGGTCCTCCTCTATGGCTACGGTCTGCGCTGGTACGCTCGCTCTGCGTGATGCGGGTGTCCAGATGAAGAAGCCAGTCTCTGGTATCGCTATGGGTCTCATCAGTGAGAACAAGGGTACCAACTACGCTATCCTCTCCGACATCCTAGGCGACGAGGATCACCTCGGCGATATGGACTTTAAGGTAACTGGTACGCGCGACGGTATCACCGCTACGCAGATGGATATTAAGGTAGACGGTCTGAGCTATGAGATCTTAGCAAAGGCTTTGGCACAGGCTAAGGCTGGTCGCTTCCATATCCTAGACAAGATCGAGGAAGCACAGCCCGAGGCTCGTCCCGACATGAAGCCTCATGCACCACGCATTGAGACGCTTCGCATCGGCAAGGAGTTCATCGGAGCTGTCATTGGCCCGGGCGGTAAGATCATCCAGGGTATCCAGGAGAAGAGTGGTGCCACGGTCAACATCGAAGAGGTGGACAACTATGGTATCGTCGAGATCAGTAGCTCCAACAAGGAGTCTCTCGATGCTGCTCTGGCTATGGTACGTGGCATCGTCGCTACCCCGGAGGTGGGCGAGGTGTACAAGGGTACCGTCTCCTCAGTGATGCCGTACGGTTGCTTCGTACAGTTTATGCCAGGCAAGGATGGTTTGCTCCACATCAGCGAGATAGACTGGAAGCGCTTTGCTACGATTGAGGAGACAGGTCTCAAGGAGGGCGACACGATCGATGTCAAGCTCATCGAGATCGATCCCAAGACGGGCAAGTTTAGCCTATCGCACAAGGCACTCCTACCTAAGCCCGAGGGCTATGTAGAGCCTGAGCGTCGTCCACGTCGTGAGCGCCGTGACGATGGCGAGCGCCGTGAGCGCCGTCCCCGTCGTGAGCGTCATGAGGACTAGACAATAGAGACTAGAGCTGCAGTGCCGCTGTACAAAGCGCTCTAGTAGAACTAAAAATAAAAGAGGTCACCAACCGCAAGAGCCTTCTGCAACCTTTGCTGTGAGCATGTGATGCGAGAAACTTGTGCTTGGTGACTTCTTTTTCTATAACTTTGCAGCGGATTAGACAAGTTGGTTCCTATGCCGACCCATTCGATAGAAAATAAGCCGAACTATCTCGGCCCCTTTATAACTATGGTGATCATGATGACCGTCATCGGCTTCATCACGAGCATCAATCAGCAATTCCAAGCACCTATCCAGAGCGCCTATCTGCACTCGGCAGGAGCCTGGACCAATAGCTTTACGACGCTACTTATCTTCGCCTTCTTCCTCTCTTACCTAGTGCTAGGGCCTACCTCAGCACGCTTTGTGGAGCGACACGGCTACAAGATGACCATCGTCAGGGGGTTGCTTTTGTTGGCAGGAGGCATCCTACTTTTCATTCTCTCGGCGCTGCTCTTCATGCACACCTCGATCTGGATCACCCTCTCCGAGACGGTGCAGCTACCGGTGAGTTACTTCATCTTTCTCCTCGGCTCCTTCGTCTGCGGTGCTGGTATCACCTTCATGCAGTCGTCGGTCAATCCCTATCTCATCGCCTGTGCCGTCCCTGGTACCTCTGCTGTGCAACGGCAAAACATCGGGGGCGTGGGCAACTCGACGATGACTATGCTGGCGCCACTCTTCGTCTCGATGGTTATCTTCAGTGGGGTGGCTGACCTCAAGGACGTACAAATCCAGGAGGTGATCCTCCCGATGACGATCCTGATGGGTGTCGTGCTGGTCCTCTCTTATGTAGTCAAGCGACTCCATGTCCCGCACATCGAGGGGACGACTAGCGACGAAGATGCTCAGGTGAGCTTCAAGACGGTGTGGCGCATACCACGTGTGCGGCTCGGCTGCATAGCGCTCTTCTGCTATGTCGGTGTCGAGGTCTGTATCGGTGCCAACATCATCCTATACGGTAAGGACGACCTAGGTCTGAGCTATAAGACCGTCGCTCTCTACGCAACGCTCTACTGGGCCGCTATGCTCTTGGGTCGCTTCGTCAGTAGCTTCCTCAGCCGTGTGACTGACCGCAAGCTACTATGGAGTACGACGCTCCTCTCTGCGATCCTTATCCTGATCGCCGTCGTGACCAATCAGCCTTACTGGCTCATTGCCGTAGGACTTTGTCACTCGGTCATGTGGGGCGCTATCTATTCGCTAGCTCTCAAGGGGCTAGGGAGCCTCGCCACGAGAGCTTCCGGCGTACTCTTGATGGGACTCATCGGTGGGGCACTCTTACCCTTCCTCCAGAGTGTGCTGGCAGACCTCCTCGGAGGCTATCACTATACATGGCTCCTCGTCGTAGGTGGCGAGCTGTACATGCTTTACTACGCCTTGCTAGGCTCCCGCTTTAAGGAGTCGCAGGCATGATCAATCGGATCTATTCACTTTAATCAATCATATGAATATGAAAAAGTTTATGCTAATCGTAGCTGCTGGTCTAGCACTAGTAGCTTGCAACACGGAAAAGAAGGACGCAACGGTTACTACCGTAGACTCTACGGCTATTGTCGCAGAGGCTCCTGTCGTCGCTGAGCCCGAAGTCTTCAACTACGTTACCGCTGATGGCAAGCAGCACTTTGAGCTGACCGTCACTGGTGAGAACCGTGAAAATGCAACGCTCAAGGATGTCGAGGGCAACGTCGTCTACGACATGAAGATTGCTCAGAGCGCTGACGGTGCTAAGTGGGAGAGCGAGGATGGTCACTCTTTCTGGACGAAGGGTGACAACTTCACCTTCTTCAAGGGCGAAGAGCAGCTCTGCGAGGGCGCTCTAGTCGTAGAGGCTCCTGCTGCTGAAAAGTCAACAGTCTCACAATCTTGCTTGCAAGATTGTCTAGACTTTGCAGAAAGGATGAAGCGCAAGGCGCTGAGGGTGAGGTCTGAAGGGAGCATACTCCCGTATGTGACCAAAGCCGAATCCCGAAAGCAACACAGCGATTCGCCTTTATGCAACAGTCTCATTATATAAGTAATGATCTTCTGACCATACGATGGTAACCGCTCTCCAGCGCTGGTGGACTTCGCTAGGGCATGGCGTCCACTCGCCGACAGCCTTTCGGCTTATCACGCTAATCCTAGATCAGCGTGGTGTAGCGTACTATCCAGCGCATCGGGCGGCGCTCCACGATCTGGATCATATGCTGGATCATCGTCAGAAGCAACTAGCGCTCCAGCTACTCCATCAGTGGCCACTCATGCAACTGGTCACGCAGTACGACGAGACGCTCTCCTACGACTGTGCGCTGATCCTATGGCAAGACGCATCGCTAGCCGAGATGCCGTGGGACACAGGTTCCATCCTTTGGCATGTCGGGCGAAAGGTGCCGATCCCCTTTAGCCAGAGAGAGGCGGGCCTGATGGTCGACTATGGCGCTGGACAGCTACTCTTCCTAGACCATAAGCTGCCCTGTCAAAACTTCTGGACACGCATCAGACATTAACCCTACTACCTACTCAAAACAACCATACAACTATGAAGAAAAGCCCCGTATATACCCGCCGTGGTGACGATGGTACCACAGGACTCGTCGGCGGTACACGTATCTCTAAGGGACACATACGTCTCGAGTGCTACGGCACGGTCGATGAGCTCAACAGCCATATCGGCGTCCTCCTCGCTGAGGAACTGACAGACGAGACGCACGACTTCCTCCTCCGCCTGCAGCATATACTCTTCAACGTGGCTGGCAGTCTAGCTACCCCTCCCGATCAAGAGGAGTACCTCGCAGCCATGCGGATAGACCCCACAGATATTGAGAAGCTGGAGCATAAGATCGACGAACTAGACGCTACGCTCCCTCGTCTCAGAGAGTTCGTCCTCCCCTCGGGTGGTCGCACGGCTGCGCTCTGTCACGTCTGCCGCACCGTCTGCCGTCGTGCCGAGCGCAACATCTACCGCCTCCGTGAGGAGAGCCGTGTAGATGATCTGATCGTTCGCTTTGTCAATCGTCTGAGCGACTACTTCTTCGTCCTCGCTCGCACCGAAGCGCTGCGGACCTACGGCTCAGAAGTTACCTGGAATAGAGGCTACAGCACGCTGTAGACGAAGAGAGATTAGAAGTTAGAGGTTAGAAGTTAGAGATTAGAGATTAGAAGTTAGAGATTAGAGACTAGCTAGTGTCTCTAGTGCTCCTAGTGTCACTAGTTCTTCTAGAAGCTAATCTCTAACTTCTAACCTCTAATCTCAAATCCCCTTCGCCTCTTCCATCGAGATGAGGTTGTTCATCAGGGCGTAGATCGTCAGACCGCTAGGCGAGTGGATGTCTAGCTTGGCGGCTATGTTGCGTCGGTGTGTCACCACCGTGTGTGGGGAGAGGTGGAGCACATCTGCTATCTCCTTATTGGTCAGCCCACGAGCCACCCATGTGACCACCTCGCACTCTCGCTGCGAGAGCAGAGTTTGCTTTGACTCTTCGCTCTCCATTGCCTCCACATCAGGTTGTTCAGACTCTTGGATCTGCTGTATGAGGCTTTGCGGATCAATCGTCGGTAGGCAGACGAAGCTGTAGCCTTTGTAGAGATCCTCTGGGAGGAGATTGTGATTGATCGCTACGATGGTAGCCTCCTTACCTGTGGGGAGCAAGTCTGGATTGTACTGTATGCCCGTCAGGAGCGGGTTGGCAATGATGATGTCAGGTGCGATAAATGTGATATGCTGTCGCAAGGCATCGGGATCGAGTAGGTCCACGCATATCTGTACGGAGGAGTCGGGGAAGCCTCTCCGTAGTGCTAGTTGCAAGCCATAAGCAAGGAGCTTATGAGGCTCGATGATGAGTATCGTGTGTTGCATCCGTTGGGTCGTTTATGCGTGTCTATTGCTGGCTTGGAGCATCTCTTCCTTCTGCTTGATGAGCGGTACGAAGAGACAATCCTCGATATGGTTGTGCCACATCAGGTCACTCTCGGTGGTAAAAAGCTCGTGCAGCACATTCGTCAGCGCATAGTCTCCCATCGACTGATAGTACTTGATGAGGATATTCTTGAGATCCGTGATCTTCATCTCTATATGGTCGTGTCTACTCTCGAACTCATCGATCGAGTAGCCCTTGTCGCGCTCACCCTTGAGCAGACGATGCACGTAGGGAAAGAGCACCTCGTCCTCGTATCCCATATGCTTGTGCACCTCCTCGACATAAGCATCGTAAAAGCGGTGGATCAAGGCAGCCACCTCTGGAGACCCCCCCTCGACAGCGGTGAAAAGGTTCCCTCGCAAATCGGGGAGCTTGTAGTCTAGGAAGTAGTGGTGCGATCGCTGCAGGTAAGCGATGAGGGACTCTGCCGAGATCTCTTGTAGTAGTTCCTCGGGGATCGTGTCGGACTGCGTCGTCAGCATGTTGACGACAGCTAGGAGCGTATTCGTGTCCACACCATTGGCTTGACACACCTCATCCACGCTCTTGTCGCCGAAGCCTAGGGGGATGCCAAAGCGGGTAATCACCATGAGCAGGTCATAGTGCGTCAGGATCAACTTACTCAGAGAGGTCTGAGCGTCGAAGGGATGGTTTAGGAGGGTGGGAGGATTCATGGGCAGAATAGTTCTTAGAATAAGTGTGTCGCTATTACTAGCTAGATAGTAATAGCAAAGGTACAAAGGATTCGCAAATCACCCTATACCTATCAATAGGTAGAGGAGAGAGATTAGAAGTTAGAAGTGAGAGGTTAGAGATTAGAGGTTAGAAGTTAGAGATTAGAGGTTAGAGATTAGATCATTCTGATGGTTCCGATAGCTCCGATAGCTCTGATAGCTTTCTCTCTCTAAATCAAAAAGCGCACCCAGCATCGATGCTGAGCGCGCCTTTTCTTGTGTTGCGTCTCGTGATAGGCGAGACGAGGAACTTATTTAGTCTAGTATGGTGACCCAGCCGTGTGTATCGGGCTCGTCGCCGTACTGGATGCCACGTAGCTTGTTGTAGAGCTTCTCGCAGATAGGACCGGGCTTGCCATCCTTAGAGATCTGGTAAGTCTTGTGCTCATCGAGATCGTCGACACGTAGTATCGGGCTGATGACAGCAGCCGTACCGCAAGCACCAGCCTCCTCAAAGGTAGCTAGCTCCTCCTCAGGTACATGACGACGCTCTACCTTCAGACCTAGATCCTCAGCAAGCTGCATCAAGCTCTTGTTCGTGATAGAGGGTAGGATAGAGGTAGACTCCGGCGTGATGTACGTGTTGTCTCTAATGCCGAAGAAGTTGGCTGGACCGCACTCATCGATATACTTCTTCTCCTTAGCATCCAGGAAGAGGCAAGCGCTGTAGCCCTTCTCGTGAGCCAGGACGGTAGGTACCATACCAGCGGCATAGTTACCACCTACCTTGATCGTACCCGTACCCAGAGGAGCCGCACGGTCATAGCCACGCATGATAGCCATAGGTGTAGGCTTGAAGCCCTCCTTGAAGTAGGGCCCTACAGGAGATACGAAGACGATAAAGAGATACTCAGGAGCAGGCTTGACACCTACCTGAGCACCTAGACCGAGTAGGAGAGGGCGGATGTAGAGCGAAGCGCCACTCTCGTAGGGAGGTACGTAGTCCTTGTTGAGCTCGACAGCCTTCTTGACCGCCTTGATAAAGAGCTCCTCAGGTACGGGAGCCATGACGACACCCTCAGCTGAGCGGATCATACGCTTAGCATTCTCCTCGACACGGAAGAGACGTATCTTACCATCCTTGCCACGGTAAGCCTTGAGACCCTCGAAAGCCTCCTGACCGTAGTGCAGACAGGTAGCACCCATGTGTAGCGTGACCGTCTCCTCCGAAGAGACCTCTAGCTCGCCCCACTTGCCATCACGATAGTAACAGCGCACGTTGTAATCGGTCTTGAGGTAACCAAACCCCAATGATGACCAGTCCAAATTCTTCATACTATATATAGGTAATAAAGTTGTTAGTAAAGTCCGTGGTAAACGATTCGTCCACAAAGATACCTATTTTATTTGGGATTGGAAGTGAGAGGTTAGAGATTAGAGGTTAGAAGTTAGAGATTAGATGTTAGATCATTCCGATGGCTCTGATAGCTCTGATCACTCCGATAGCTCCGACACCTCCGATAGCTCCGCTCTAGTCTCTAACCTCTAACCTCTAATTCTCTCTCCCCCCACGCTGTGTCGTTTTTTTTTATTATCTTAGCCCTTTGAAGAGGATCAGGTAGCTGTAGCGTTGTGTAGCTACGCCCGCCTCTACTCCGCCTCCATACAGAAGAATATATTAATCACTTACACTTAAAACAGATACGCTTATGAAACGAATGTTATCTATCTTAGCGTTATTGGGTACGTTCCTGCTCATGCCCCTCATGGCGCAAGCGCAGAAGTACACAATAACGATTAACCAAGTGGAGCACGCCACCATCACCGCTTATTATATTTTCGCAGGTCAAAAGACCATTGTGAAAAACGGGGATCAAGTGTCTCGGAACAAACGGCTAAGAGTTCAGGCGACCCCTGATGAGGGCTATGTGGTTACCCACTACATCATTAACGATGTAGAAAAGGAAAATCTAGGGAATGAATACTCAGAGTTTGTAACCTCTGACCTAACCATCTCTGCACGGGTGGCACCAGCTACGCTACACACCGTCACAATCACACAGCCAGAGCATGGCACGCTTAAGGTGACTGACGGAGGCAAGGAGGTCACCTCTGGCGATCAGAAGTACTTTGGGACTAGGCTCTCGCTAGAGTTAACGCCCGAGACTGGCTATGAAATCGAGTACTGGATCGTCAATGGTAAGAAGTTCTCGCCTAGCACGAAAGCGGGTTTTGAAAACAAAGGTGCTCTAACTGTTCGGGAAGATGTGACCGTCACAGCTCAGCTGAAAGAGGCTGGCACTAAGACGATGGTTCCTGTGACGCTTGTCAAGCCTGAGCATGCTACAATCAAGGCTTACAAAGGTAAGTACGCCTCTTCTTCTCCCGAACTAGCAGCAGGAGAGCAGGTGGAGGCTGGTAGTGAAATCTTGGTAGTGGTCACACCTGAGGCTGGCTACGGCGTAGATTATTGGCTCTTCAACGGTCAGCGAGTTGAGAAGGCTACGTACAGACCCAACCAGCAAACCTTTAAGATTCTAGAGGCATCAACCATCGAGCCTGTACTCAAGGAGGCTGGCTACAAGATTACTTACGAGCAGCCCGCAGAGGGAGGTACCCTCTCGGTAAAGGCAGGCTATGGGTCTTCTGCTCAGACGGTAGCCTCAGGCTCTCGTGTCGAGGAGCGAGCATTCCTTAAGATTGAAGCAACGGTAGAGGCGGGGTACCTATTTAAGCACTTCCTCATCAACGGAAAGGTGAAGACAGTTACCAGTCCAAGCTCCCCGTATATATTCGAAACAGCGACCGAAGATATGACCATCGCTGCGGTCATCGAGAAGGTAAAGCCCTGTATCGTCACCATCACACAGCCAGAGCACGGCACGCTGACGGTGAAGAATTCTAGCAGCTCTGCCGTTATCAAGGATGGGGAGGAAGTCCCAATGAACAGCCGTCTACTCATCGAAGCCAAAGTGGATCCAGCTTACGAGTTCAAGCACTTCCTTATCAATGGTGTGGAGACTCCTCATACTTACTACAGTGATTACTTTAAGACCTATAGCTGTAACTACACGGCGACGGGACCTGTGACCATTGCTGTCGTGGCAGTCGAGAAGCCGTCGACGGTGATTACCGTCGAGCCCTTCGAGCATGGTGAGCTAGTAGTTAAGTATGGAATGTATCCTAATTCAGTCGAAGTGAAGAGTGGCGATGCTGTACCTCAGGGTGCGAAGCTAAGTGTCGATGCATTCTTTGACGATGGATATGGTCTGGATCACTTCCTCGTCAACGGAAAGTCTAAGCCCTCTGACGATGCAGAGTCTGATTACATCTTACTGACTGTAGGCGATACGCCTCTGAAGCTCTCAGCCGTTGCTAAGAAGACGCACGGACTGATTGTCTTGGTACAGCCTGACGCTGCGCAAGGTGCGATGACGGCTCACTATACTGACAATGGTCAACAGAAAGATCTACAAGACAGCACATGGGTGGCTCTAGAGACTCCCGTTACCTTCGTCGTAACACCTAAGGAGGGCTACGAGATGGCTTCCTGGAAGGTCAATGACGAGACCAAACCTCTCGATGCTTCCAAGCCTAATGAGCTCACACTCAACGTCACGGCCGACTTCAAGGTAGAGCCCGTCCTCAAGGAGAAGGCTGCTCCACAGCCTACGATGTACACCGTCACGCTAGGCGAGTTGTCTAACACGAAGGGCTTCTTCTATGCATTCTACGGCGAGGATATGACTACTATCCAGAGTGGAGCGTCCCTACCCGCAGGTACGGAAGTTAGCTTCCAGGTAGACGCTGCACACCGTCACGCTGACCCAGCCTGACGCTACGCAAGGTACGATGACGGCTCACTACACGGATGACGCCACAAAGGCAGTGACAACTGGTACGTCTGTAGCGAAGGACACCAAGGTTACCTTCGTCGTAGCACCTAAGGAGGGCTACGAGATGGCTTCTTGGAAGGTCGATGACGAGACCAAGTCTCTAGAGAGTGCTGATCCTAATCAGCTTACGCTCACTGTCACGGCCGACCTCAAGGTAGAGCCCGTCCTCAAGGCTAAGGCTCCTGTCAATCCGACAGAAGGTACAATTACCATCAAGAGAGAGGGATTTGGAGGCACTGTTACGGGTAAATGTGAGACACCAGAAGGTACGATTTCCTCTATCTTTGAAGGCATGCCTAAGACACTACCTAATGGTACCAATGTGACGCTAACGGCAAACCTTACTGAGGGCTTCGAGGTAACCTATACGAACAATGGTACTCCAGTTCCCGCAGAGGCACTCTCCGCAGAGGGTAAGGTTTACACCTTCACCGTTAATGGTGATGCCACGGTGGTAGCTAAGATTGATAAGAAGCAAGTTACAGGCGAGTTTGCGGTAAAGTGGGTTGCTGAGCCTGAAGAAGGTGGTGAGATCTCCGCTTCAACAGCAGAAGGTACTATCTCTAATGGGAGCAAGGTTGCTGGAGGTGAGAGTATCACGGTCAATGCAACGGCTAAGGAGAACTTTGCGGTTGACCAGTGGTTCCTCAATGACAAGGAGCTCACGGACAGAAAGGGTAAAGAGTCTTACACCTTCGTCCTAACTGAGAATGTCACAATCAAGGTGACCTTCAAGTCTACGCTGCCTCCTGCTGAGTACGCTGTCACAGTAGAGCCTGTCCTGCCAAGTGCAGAGGCTGGTACGGTGAAGCTCTTCTACAAGGACGGCTCTGTAGTTGCCTCTGGCACG